>Ga0182738_1004315_pt1 | contig 15799 bp, 6 predicted proteins | sample eDN5th30CBELigMG_FD_128876 | JGI IMG/M metagenome (GOLD analysis project Ga0182738, IMG submission 128876) | Enriched Miracle-Growth compost microbial communities from Emeryville, California, USA - eDNA 5th pass 30_C BE-Lig MG (version 2)... ... | reverse complement strand
TTTGAGAAATCAAAGCGATTTTTATAACACATTTTTTACGTTGGCTGGGAAACTCCAAGCCTAAAACTTTTGATACCTTTCGCACTTAGGGAAGTAATGATTTGATTTAGAGGTATCAGGCAAGAAAAAAAGGTACCTCTCCGTCTGATAATTTTTCTTTTTGTCTTTTATAACCTTTGGTTATTGTCTCGTTTTTACTTTTACCTCGAGAAATTTTCATGTTATCTCCCAGAGTTACCTTTTTGTACTAATTTCCCTTTTTTTTCTGGATAGTTCTTTCGAGATTCGTTGAATGGAATCTCTTATTATTGAAAATCAAATTGAAAAAGAGGTCCTAAAGAGGATTTTCACAACTCTGAAGAGATTCTTTTTTATCAAAGTTATGGATTAAATTTTTGAGGTTTAAAATGACGAGATTCTTAATTAAATTGAGGATTAAAGCAATCTGATCTTATTCTGTAAGAGAGCTTAAACAATCAAAATAAGTGCCAAAAATGGACAACCAGAGGGTAAAGAAGGAAGACAAGATTTAGAGTATTGAATAAAGAAGTGTAGAAGATTGAAATGAATTAAAAAAAAGGAATATTGAAAAAAAATCGCTTTGAAAGAGTTTTAATCAAGTAAAATATAAAAAAGGATTAATTTGGCTCTAAAAAAATTTTTATCTCATTTTCTTCCTGAAATAATAAATTTATTTTAAATCTGTGATTTGCCCCAAAGCTCAATGCGGAATATTGAATATCAGCTTTTCTTCATTGCACTGGTGCTGTTGAGCATTGAAAATTCTCAAGCTTTCTATCAAGCAGACTATGAAATCAAAGACCTGCAAGAGACAGAGCTTGCTTTGTTTCAGAAAGAAGCAAAATACTGGAAGATTTATGGTTCAGTTTCAGAAACAAAAATAATAACAACTTTGACGGAGAACATGACTAAAGCGGAGTTCATTTTAGGGGGTCCAGATCCTTTGAAATCTCGTCAGAATCGCATTTACTTTGAAAGGATTTACAAGAATTTGCCTACGCATAACAGTGTAACATTCACAGGGAAAATCTGGTACTTTGGAAGTTGGCCAGAAGAGTCAAAACCGAGGATCAATATTCGCCTCACTTCTTCTTCTGTTGTAGATGATCCCCAGGAAAATACTCTGTCAAAAATAAACAGACAAGCAAACACTCATCTAGATCGGGCTGGTTTTGATTATGTGAATGCAGAAGAGGAGCATCAAAAGTCCATCTTATATTTAACAATCGAGATGATAGTTCCGGCGGAACTGGAAGAGCAGTCTTTTGGCTTCAGAGAAATAACTCTCCATTTAGGTCAGGTCGCCATTCATCCGGCCTCAAACCATTTGTGCTATGAAGGTCAAGGACCTTATAGGTTCGAGAACCAGATATGCCCGTGTCCTTTAGGGCAAGCTTTATTCTCTTCTGAATGTCAAAGTTGTGCCAAAAACTGTGCAAACTGCTTTGGGGTTCAACCATTAGAGTGCAGATCATGCTCCCCAGGGACACATTGGCATGGAGATAGATGTACTATTTGCCATCCAGGCTGCAAAAGTTGCACTGGACCCAGCCAACATGAGTGCTCAAGTTGTAATCCTGGGTTTTATGATTATGAAAATGGTACATGTCTACAAACTTGCGAGTTCCCATTTATTACACAAGGAGATGCGTCTCATCTGATATGTCACAGGGTTTGTGAACCTGATAAATATCTTTTCGGCTCAACGAAAAAATGTGTTCGCAAATGTCAGTTTCCATTCATTACAAGAGTGGATGAAAATGGTATATTACTTTGCCAGTCTCCTTGCTCTAATGAATGGAATTTTATCTATACGAATGGGTCTTGCGCATCTTCATGTGCACCTCCCCTGAAGGTTGAAGAGTTTTTTGGCGGTAAATTCTGCACGAACCCATGCCCATTAACAAATGGTTATCTCTACCTGAATGGATCCTGTTTTGATAGCTGTCCTCTTCCTTTTAAAATAAAGTCAGAACCGATCGCAAATTATTGTCTAAATCCATGCCCAGCAGCCAATTTATACTTTTATCGGAACGGTTCATGTCTTTTCCGTTGTCCCCCTCCTCTTCAAGCTCAAGTAAAATTTGGCGTGAAATACTGTCAGGGGCCATGTGATTTAATGAAGGAGTTTATTTTGAATGATGGATCGTGTTCTCGAGAATGTCTGCTTCCTTTGGTTAAGAGGCCAGAACCTTCAATTGGCACTCACTGTTTGAGTCCATGCGAATCAAAAGATCATTTCTTGTCTCAAAATGGGGCATGTCTTGCTGATTGTCCAAAGTTTTTTGAAACCAGAATCGAGCATGGTGTGAAGTATTGTTTGAGTCCTTGTTTAGTTGATCAGTATTTTTTCCTTCAAAATAAAACTTGCCTTGATGCATGTCCATACCCATTATTGAAGATAGGACCAGAAGGAGGAAACCTATGTCAAAGTCCTTGTTCAGAGGCAAACTCTTTTCTTTATGATGATCAGTCATGCTACCAGGGTTGTCCAGCACCTTTGAGAATAGAGATGGGGAATTTTTGCAGAAGTCCTTGTCCTAGAGAACATGGATATGTGAATATCAATGGAGATTGTCAAGAAAATTGCGAATATCCCTATAAAATTCTTCAGAAAGGACCTTATCAGATATGTGCTCGAGATATGAGTCTCGGTCAAACAATTCAAATTGAGAGAATGAAAAGGATTATAAGAGCATCAAAGATTTTTAGTGAGAATGGAGGAGTCTTGAGCTCTTTGATTAATATTGGAGACCCAACTTCTCTGTTGATGCCGCCATTGTTGAGTCTGTTTCAGGGAATCTTAGACACAAAGACAGTCCTCCCGATGAAGGTTCAATTGGTTCTCAATCAAGAAGGGAAATCAATTCAAAATGATCTCGAAGAGAGCTTCAAAATGTTGGGAATAGTTTGTGTCATATGCTTTTTGCTCTTTGCGATTCGAATATTTTTCAAACCCAGCAATGAATCCAAAATCGATTTCCTTCTCCGTTTGGAGTTGAATATCTTGGCACCAATAATCGTTGGTCTAAATGGTAAAGTTGTTCAATATCTTCTGGGCTTTCAATGGAATAAGTCTCCTTTTAGAATTGTGGCCTGTCTAGTTGTGGTTCTATTCACCACTATTGTGGGTCACAAAACTTTTCATGCAAGGAACATGACAGAAAGAAGTCAAGGCGAAAGATGGAGATTTATATTTGAAATATATAAACCTAATCGGCCTTTTCTGTTGCTCTATATTATTCGAATGGGTTCCGTGAGTATTGTACTTGGTTGTTTTTCTGAGTACCCTGATGTTCAAGCAATCTTGATGGTGCTTGCGAATTTTGGAATGCTGTTTTCTTTGATTTATGGTTCACTAATTCGAAAAACAATTTGCTATATCCAGCACCTGATAATTGAGATTGGATTGTTACTTTATAATATTCTTTTCATGCTTCTGGCAGTTCAAGGTCATCAAGAGAATGTTGACATCATAGGAGATTTGATGACTATTGTATACCTCATAACCTGCATAAAAACAGCAATCGTGATTGTGCTCAAATTATTGCTCTACATTTTTTGCTTTATGCAGACTTCTGGGGGTAATCAAACTGGACATATTCAATTAAGAGAGTTAAACCAAAGTGAAGTCGAAGAGAATGGAAATTCTGAGCAACAAAGTACCGCTGAAATTGGAACTTGGGAGATCGATAATGATAACAATGATGGTAAATATTTTATTTGGCAAATATTAATATTGTACTTTAGCCTCTGAAGGAGACGATTCTCTTGAAGCCGAAGTTTTGATTGAATAAGAGGTTTTTCAGAGAAATTTGATGCTTCTTTTTGTTGATTACATTTGGAATCCTTTATAAATTGGATCTTAAAGAGATTTTGTAATGATTAACATGATTTTAATTTGTGCTGTTGGTTTCAAAGAAATTTTGAGTTCACCCTTTTTCATTCAAGTTTTTCCTCATGTTGGGCCTTGGATTTAAAACCGGAATATTCATTTTTAAATTTTGAGGACGTTTTGGGTCTTCCTTTGCTGAGCGTTTTTGATGCTCTATAAAAAAACTTTACATTTCAACTAAAAAAATAAATTGGTTTTTTTTTATCGTATATCGTATGAAATTCATCTTTTTCAAAATATTGTCTAAAACATTTTCAGTTTAAAGCCAATTTGTTTTAAAATCCGAATGAAAAAGCAAAATGACTGGTTTTAATCTTCAGAAGGAAAGAAGAAAATAAAGTGTTGATTTCCTATTTTTAGCCTCTGGTTACCTTGGTCAAAAAACTCTCTCAATTCAACCTTTCAAAGGATGTATGAAAAAGATAGTTTAAGGTGAAGGCGGATTTCTGGTGATTTGATGAGGTGGTCAAAGGGTTAATTGAATAATTTATGGAAAAATTTCACTTCTCTGCGTTTTTCCGAGGAAAAGGTCATTTTTATTCAAAATCAAACAAAACCTTAATTTTCTTCAAAAATAATATAAAATCTTCATAATCATGCAAAATATTCGCTTTTCTGCAAGATCTTCAAAACTAGAAGAAATCTTCATACTTAAGTAACTTCATCATCCTTAAACAATATCTTCAGTTTTCTAAAATCTGTTGTCAGTATCCTGAGATACCAATAGCTCTCTGAAATCCCATAGAGAATAGGCTGAATATGTAGAATGCGAATATTTCAAAAAGTTAAACAGTAAAGACTTGGGATTTTTTAGACATATCTGGAAGATCATTTCTTTATATTAGAAAAATTCAGATATTCCTCAGAGATTTCTCGACCCATTCGAAAATGAATATATCAAAAAAAAGTTCAATGGCATTATGGATCAGCGTTTGCTAGCAAAAGGCGCTCTAATAATTCAGTCGAATCTGCAAATAATATTCTAAAGCTGTATTTCAACAGACAACCTCAAAATATCAAAGAATTGTTAGAAAAAAAATCAAAGAATTTCTCCAACTCTGGTCAACAGAAAATAAAACTTCTTTTCCAATTGTAGTTGAATATACCCAGAAAAATAAAGATAAAGCTGTAGAATTAATAGAAACGGCATCATTTTTGGAATAAAATTTCTCCTCTGGTAATCTTTATTCAACAAGAAAAGGAATCGAGTCAGGTGATATCCAAGCAGCTTTAGAGATCTATGTTCGAAGAAAGAGTTTCCTAAATGATTTTAATGCTTTGCTGGAACATTGGGGTTTCTTTAGAACGATAGATATCACCAATCAAACCTGTGACTGTGCTGATTTTTTCAAATATGCTTATTGCAACACATTATAACTTTTAAAGTCTTGAATTGTGAATTACAAGATCCAGAACTCAAACAAAAAAATAAGAGTGGACGCAAGAAGGAAATATCGAAAGCACTTGAAAGATAATTATCTAATTTGTTTGTTTTGTTGTTTAATTGTATATACTTCTTAGGAAATAATTTCGAATAAAACATACAAGTTTTGAAACAATTTAAACTTAATGCAAATCAACGAAATCATTACAAGGAGAATTAGGTTAATAGTCTTGAGGAGAAAAAATCTATTGAGTTGTTGAAGATAAGTTTTAGAAAACTGAAGATATTGTTTAAGGATGATGAAGTTACTTAAGTATGAAGATTTCTTCTAGTTTTGAAGATCTTGCAGAAAAGCGAATATTTTGCATGATTATGAAGAATTTTATATTATTTTTGAAGAAAATTAAGGCCTTGTTTGATTTTGAATAAAAATGACCTTTTCCTCAGAAAAACGCAGAAAAATGATACCGATCCATAATTTATTCTCAACCCCTCCATTCTCCTCGAAAATTAAAGAAGAGAAGAATCATAATGCAGCTGAAAAATGGAAGAAAGTGTCCACTCAGAAGTATTCTCAGATTTCAGAAGAGTTTAACAAAAAGATTTTCTCAAGGATTGTCTTAACTTTATGGAAACTTTGGGTGAGGATATTTTGAGAAGGATTTTAATTTTAAAAAGGTAAAGAGAGGATTTAATCTGAAACTAAAATATGAGGTAAATTCTTTTTTGATTGATTCCAAGAGTTTAATTCGATAAAAAGAAACTCTCGAAAACCTTTGATAAAACTTTTTTTTAAGAGAAAGAAAGATTTTTCGTGTGAGAGAAAGATAAAAATAGCTTTTCAGACGATTTTTTCTCAATTATCCAAGACTCCTCAAAAGAGATCTATTAATTGATGATGGGTGAGAAATTAATTAAAAGCCAAATTTGTTGACGAGGTTTTTTTGCAAATCAAAAACAAAATTCGGAAGCATGATTCGCCTGAAATATATTTAAATTTTATTTTTTACAAAATAAAAAAGTCTGAGAAGGAAAACTAGCTTTTTTGAAAATTATTTTTGGTATCTTATTGGGATTACATTTTTAGTGATAAAATGAACTAATCGTCTTTAGAAAGCGGAAAAAGGCATCTCTCCTACTGAAAAATTAATAAGAAATTTTGCATTTGATTAAAATAGAAGACCCGACAATAAATGTTTATTTTGATCTGATTAAAGTTATTGGAACAAGAGTTTTTGAAATAAATTTTCGATTAATTCTTGTTTCACTTCTGGCACGTGAGGAATTTTTACGGACTTTTTCTTTGCGCTTTACTCATCACCTGGAATGCTCCTCAAGCCCGAGCTTTCAAACACACAGGTGCCAATCCATCCTGAATTTTAAGAATTGACCAATATAGGTTATGAAATTAAAGACTTGCGTGAAACAAGCCTCGATTTGTTTCAAAAAGAAGTGGAACATTGGAAAATTCTAGGTGCAGTTTCAAAAGATACCATAAGAATGGTGTCATTTTGTGATTTTCTCCTTGGTCCATTTCTTCTCAAGGCCAAATCTGAGTTAAGCCCAAAATATCCAAGCTTTGAAAGAGTTTATACTGATCTTCCGCCCCATAATACTGTTGGAATTACTGGAATATTTTGGTACTTTGAGAAAAACACAAGAGATCCATCGGAATTTTTTGCAAGTTTATCGATTAATTCGGGCTATGACTTGAAATTACCAACAGTTGTTCCTACTCCTGAATCTCTTGAAGAATTTGATCAAACAGAGAGATTTGATTTAGCTTTTAGTAATCGTTTTAAATATGTGAATCATCACGAGAGCTCTACGCTGGCCTTTCGAGTTGACACTTTGATCCAAGAAGATTCTCTTGAAAGGTCATTTGGCTTTCGAGAGCTAACAGTTCACTTCAGTAATTTTTCAAGAAAAATTGAGCATTCAATGATGTGTCATGAACCTCAAGGACTCTGGAGTCTAACTCTCAATGAATGTCCATGTCCTTTAAACCAGTTTCTGGATTCAAGTCAGATTTGTCAAAGGTGTGCAAAGAACTGCGATGTCTGTTTTGGTCCAGAACCCTTGCACTGCCTGTCATGTGCTTACGGAACCCATTGGGATGGAAAAAAGTGCAATATGTGTCATCCCAATTGTCAAACCTGCAACGGCGCGAATGAGTATAGTTGTCAAGTTTGTACCTTTGGATTTTATAACCATAGAAACGGAACTTGCTCAGAAACTTGTGAGAGTCCTTTTATTAAAATTAAAGGTTTTCATGAGCACTACTGCCGACGGGGTTGCAAACCTGGCGAGTATGAATGGGATTACTACGACACTTGTCTTGCAGAGTGTGATTTACCGCTCATTAAGTCTCCTCAGGAAAATGGCAGATTGACTTGTAATAATCCATGTTCTCGCAATGATTTCCTATACACAAATGGATCATGTCTTTCAATTTGCCCAGCGCCTCTCTTGTCAGTATTTCAGCCCAGGGTAAAATTCTGCAAGAATCCTTGTGAAAGCAATTCTGATTACCTTTATTCCAACCGATCGTGTCTGAAAGAATGCCATCCACCTCTCCAGATAAAAGCTGAGCCAGGAGTTAATTATTGCATCAATCCCTGTCATTCAACGAATCTCTATCTTTATGGTAATGGTTCATGCCTTTCAAGTTGTCATGCCCCTTTGAAGTCCCGAACAGAATTTGGAGTCAAGTACTGTCAAATGCCATGTGATTTGGCTCGAGAATTTATTTTAACAGATGGATCATGTTCGAAAGAATGCCCATCTAATTTTATCAAAAAGAAAGAGCCTTCTATTGGCACTTACTGTTTGAGTCCATGCGAATCGAAAGATCATTTCTTGTCTCAAAATGGATCATGCCTTGCTAATTGTTCAAAGTTTTCTGAAATCAGAAGAGAATATGGCCTGAAATATTGTGTAAACCCTTGTTCAGCTGATCAGTATTACTTTTCTCAAAACAAGTCTTGTCTGAATAATTGCCCTTCTCCATTTCTAGTTGCAAAAAATGAAGGGATCAACTTGTGTCAGAATCCATGTTTCGGAATGTCAAACTTCTTTCTTTATGATGACCAATCATGCTATGAGACTTGCCCTCTACCTTTAGCAAGCCAAATCATTGGAGAACAAGAAGTCAGATATTGCAAAAGTCCTTGCTCAACTGAATATGTGAACGAAGATGGAAGTTGCAGAAAAAGTTGTGAATATCCGTTTGAGGCAAGCCAAAAAGGACCTTACAAGCTATGCATGATCAGGAGGATGACTACATCTCAACTTCTTCAAGTTGATTCAATAAGACATAGTGTCGAGATTTCAACAACAGTTTCTCGAATTGGAGGGGTCCTAAATAGTGTATTGAATGCTGGTGATTCAACTTCTATCCTGATCATGCCATTGTTCAACATGTTTGAAACTGTTGGTGAGATACGAATTGGAGTCTCAGGAAACCTTGGTTTCATGTTAAATGAGAGACTTCTCAAAGAGAGCTTTGAAAAGAGACTTGTCTTTCTGGGAATAATTTGCTCAATTACATTGTTACTCAAGGCTATAAGAACTCAAGAAAATTCTAATAAAATTGTCTTGATCCTTCAAAAATGTAGTTTTGCTTTTCAATGGAATATTTTAATACCTGCATATATCAGTGTGAGTGGAGATATGATTTTATTCTCATTGACAGAGCTTCAAAAGTTCCAAATGAATGCTTGGACTTTAAGTTACATGCTTTTAATTCTTTTGGCAATTCTTGTTTCAACCAAAATTATCCAGGTGGCTCGAAGTGGATTCGAGACAGAAAGATGGAGATTTGTTTATGAAATATATAGATCTGAGAGTCTCGGACAGCAGCTATTTGTTTTTATTTATTTTTTACGAGTAGTTTTGGTGAGTGTGATCTTGAGCTTTGGAACTAATTACCCTCATATTCAAATATTTACTCTGATGATCATTAGCTTTGGAATGATATTTTATCTTGTTTATACCTCACCAATCCAAAAAGCAATCAGTAAGGTGCAACATATGATAACTGAAATTGCATTGCTATTTTATCACATTCTTCTTGGCATTTCAATGGTCTTGTTTAATTTTGAAGATGAAAAAAGTATCAATATAAAAAATGTTCTTGGACATTTAATGGCAATTTTATACTTGATTACACCCTTGATAACCGGAATTGTCATTGTTTTCAAGTTATTGAAAAACATTTATGATTACTACCAGAGGGAGAATTCAAGGTTGGAGCATATTGAACTCAGCCATCTGAGTAATGGAGACCAATCAGTCAATGAAAATTCAATGCAAGTTTCAAACGAGAATATGAGAATCAATGATAACGATGGTAGAAGTTTTGATTTTTTGTGAGTTTAATATCTTTTTAGAAGACGCTGGCGAAGAAGAGGATGATTTGATTGAACCTTGTGTAATAGATGAATAATGGATTGAGATCTGAAATAAATGTTTTGTAAAGTTTGAGAAAATTCTAAAATTCAAGAAAAAATAAAAAATTTCATTTCGAACAAACTTGTTCCATATTGTAAACAACTATTTATGACTTGATTTTGAAGACAGTACCATGGAAATTGGTATTTAGATTTTTTAATGGAGCTCGAAGCGTTTTTCCCTTCCATCTGTTTCCATTCACTCTGATTTTTTTTTTTTTTCAACTCTTAATACCAAGAATATTAATCCAAAAGTGAGATCCTTAAAAAGTATTTTACAAGGAGGTTATGGCATCTTCAAAAAGTTAGTTTTCGGATTGACCAAGAACTTTTCTGGAGAGAAAAAATTGACTATTGAAATGCTTTAATTCTGACTTGATGATGCTGACTAAATAAAGCTCAATTTAGTTTTATTAATCTTGATTTTTTTATCATTAATCGAATTTAGAAGTAATTTTTTGTTGAGAAATAGAAGGGATTTATTCACTCAATTTTATTTCTTTTCTCCGAGATTTAGAACATCGGTCTGTCTTCCTCAGGTTTTTTAGGGGTTTTTTGAGTTTTTCTTCAATAAATTCCATTTTAAATTGTTCGAAGCAGAGAATCCTATTTCACAAAATTAATTTTAAAAAGGTAAAAAGATGTTTTAATATTCAAAGCAAATCTGAGCTCAGATTAAAATGAAAATGTTTTGATTTATGGAATAAAACAAATCGAATTTGTGATACGTGAATCTCTTGAATAAAAATTAATCAAAATCTAATTAAAGAAAGCAGAAAGAAGTCTGAGATTAAGATTTATTTTGAACTTCAAAAGAAGAAGTTCACAAAAGAAACAAGGTTGTTTCTGATGGAGTAAGTTTCGATGAGAAAGAGAGAAGTGAAAATCAAATTGACGGATAAATTTTATTTTTTAATAAAAATTTGCCAGTTTGATTTGATGAATATTTCATGGATAACTGCAATAAAATTTTAAAGACTTGGTTTATTGATTGATTAATTTGCTGAACTAAACATTTATTTTGAAATAAAGATTTTGTTATGTGAAACTCAAAACGAACTCTGATGGTCCAGGAATCTTGCTGATTGGATTTCATAGTTACTCTCAGACAAAGCAAAAAGATCTCGCCAAACTGACAAAAGAGATACCATTGACTTGTATTTTCTCTTAAATTATTTATTGAAAGCTAAAAATTAGCACCTCAAAAGTTTTATCGATTAATGAAAATGAAAGCAAAGAGATGTTGTCTAAAATTAATTAAACTTTTTTTACTTTTAATCGAAAATGAGAGTCTTCAGCATACTTTTTGTTTGCTTTTCGCTGATTCCTTATGTACCCCAAACTTTGGCATTCAGACAAATAGGTAAAATTTGAGATTTATTTTCTCACCTCAATAGGCTATGAAATAAAGGATTTACAAGAGACAGAGAAAGCTTTATTTGAACAGGAAGTGAGCCGTTGGGAAGTTTGTGGATTAGTTTCAGAGAATAGAATAACAATTGCGAAAGGAACGGAGACAGAGGAGTCCCATATGCTTCTTGGCGGTCCAAACATCTTGAAGGCCCGGAAGTCTGACACTGTTGCAAATATTGAACGCTCTTATTTTGAGAGAGTTTATACAAATCTCCCACCTCATAAGACGGTTGGAATAACGGGATTATTCTGGTATTATGATAATGAATTGAGGAATTCAGCAGTATCATTCGGTCTTTTGAGGGTTGAAGGTTCAGTGGATGTATTTTTTCCTTCTGTCATTCCATCAATTGATTTCAATGGAAAAAATAGTGAACTTTCATTATATAGTTTGGAGAATAATCGTTTTAAATTTGCAACACGTCATAGCAACTTGACTCTGACTTTGAAAGTTTACAGTGCTGTTACAAAAGACTCAAGTGAACAATCCTTTGGTTTCCGGGAGTTAACAATTCACCTCAGTAACTTCTCAGCAATTGATTGGACGATGATCTGTGATAAGTTTAAAGGAGGATCTGATTTGAGTTCAGGTACCTGCTCATGTCCCTTAAATCAAGCTCCCGCCCAAGATAAAGTTTGTCAAAATTGCGCAGAAAACTGTGAAATCTGCTTTGGACCAAAATCCTCGCAATGCTTATCTTGTGCTCCAGGAACTCATTGGGATGGAAAAGAATGCAATAAGTGCCATCCCAATTGCCACACCTGCATTGGTCTAAATGAGCATAATTGCCGAGTTTGCAGCTTTGGAGTATTCAAATATGAAAATAATTCCTGCTTGGAAACCTGTGAGTGGCCTTTTCATAAAGTTGAAGGTCTGAATCAGAAGTATTGTGCGAAAGCTTGTAAACCTGATGAGTATGAGTGGACTTATAACAGTTCCTGTCTTGCAAAATGTGATTTACCCCTAATCAAATCGACCCGAGAGGATGGTATATTGACTTGCAAAACTCCTTGTTCCAATTTCCAAGGCTTCTTGTATGTAAATGGCTCATGTATTTCAACTTGTCCAACGCCTCTTGTGGCAGAATTTCACGGCACAGTAAAATTCTGTCAAAATCCATGTAAATCAGCTTCTGATTACCTTTATGCCAATCGATCCTGTCTCAAAGAATGTCTATCACCACTAAAAATGAGATCTGAACCAGGAACAAATTATTGCGAAAACCCATGCCATCCAACAAGTCTCTATCTCTATAATAATGGTTCCTGTCTTTCAAGTTGTCACTTCCCTCTCAAAACTCGAGTCGAATTTGGAGTCAAATACTGCTTGTTGCCATGTAATTCGAAGAGTGAGTATATTCTTAATGATGGTTCTTGTTCTAAAGAATGTCCATCCCCGATGATAAAAAGAACTGAAGCTTCAATGGGCACCTATTGTTTGAACCCATGTCAATCCGAAGGTCATTTTGTTTACAGAAATGGATCATGTTTGGAAGTTTGTCCGAGCCCTTTTGAAGCAAGAATTGAGAATAGCATAAAATATTGTATGAGTCCTTGCCAACCTGATCAATATTATTTTTATCAAAATCGATCATGTCTTGAGAATTGTCCAGAGCCATTGAAAATTACGTCTGAGGCAGGGATAAGCTTGTGCCAGAATCCATGTCTGGGGCAATCAAGCTCTTTTCTTTATGATGATCAATCATGCTATGAGAGCTGTCCGTCCCCTTTGGTGAGTATAATAGCTGAAGGAGGTGTCAACTATTGTAAGAGTCCTTGCTCCAAGGGAGTTCAGTTTCTGGATGTCGATGGGAATTGCAGAGAAAGTTGTGAATATCCTTTTGAGGTGACACAAAAAGGATCATACAATTTCTGTATGATCGGGATGAATAAGGCTCAGAGCACTCAAGTTGACTCAATAAAACATATTGTGAAGACTTCACTAACTATTTCAGGACTGGGTGGATTATTAAGCTGTTTTATCCTTCCAGGAGATCCAACCTCTGTTTTGGTGATGCCTTTATTGAAGATGTTTTATGGAATAAAAAATATGAATATCTTCTTTCCTACTCAGATGGAAGTTCTATTTGATGAACAGCATCATATTTTCGGTGAAAGAATTTTAATCGAAACTGAGACTTCAGTTAGATTTACTGATAATTTCAAGAATGAATTATTGTTTTTGGGAGTTTTGGCCATCATAGCTTTCCTACTCACATTCTTGAAGAGCTTTACAAGATTACAAAGTCTTGCAATTAAAGCTTTGTTGGCCTTGAAATGGAATATTTCAATCCCGATATTCTGCAGTTTCTATAATGAGATTGTGCTATATTCTTCTTTCGAATTTCGCAATATGGATTTGACCCATGCTTCAAGTATTTTCAGCTTTATAATTTGCTTGGCTTTTGGTATTTTGGCAATATTTACTTTGATAAAAATCTTGCAGATCTCTCTGAAAGGAACCACAAAGAACAAAGATTTTGAAGATGAAAAAAAGAGTTGGAGGTTTTTGTTTGAGATATATAAACCTGAGCAGGTCTTTGTCTTTATTCATATGGTGAGAGTCCTTGTATTCAGCATTATTATCAGCTATCTTAAGAGCTACCCTCGAATTCAAGGTTTTGTAATTCTCTCGATCAGCCTTGTGATGGTATCTAATTTCTTTTGGAAATCGCCAATTGAGAATAAATTGTGCTATTTGCAGCACATGCTTTTGGAAGCTTTACTTGTAGTATACAATTTACTAGTTTTTACTCTTTCAATATTGGATGTTTTTGGAGAGAAGGCTTCAGAATTCAGGGTTATTATTGGTGGAATAATGACTGTTGAGGCTTTGGGAGCTCCAATAATTACTGCTTTACTTATTTCTTTTAAAGTTATTCGGTGGTGTTTTTACTTCTTCCAGAAGGGCAACAAGAATGATGGTTTCATACAAATGAGTCGAATAAACAGCTCAGAACAAGATATCGTGGATGTCAAAGGAAATTTAGGTATTTTTGGAATTTTTTTTATAAATATTTTATAGAAACAGAAGAGATCATCACAAACATAACAATCAACAAAGGTGATAGTCCAACTTTGAATCCACTTAATGTGAATGTGAGTGTTATCAATACAGATTCAGGAACAATTGAAGTCCAAATTCGAAGATCAAGTGGTTGTTTGATAAAAATTGAAGAGAAAGTCGATGATGATAGAGGAGGAAATATAATTCAAGACGAATGGAATTAGAGAGGATAAAAATCTTGCTTAGACAAGAAAAAGAATAAATTTATCATTATATTTATTATATTTGGACAAAAAATTAATTCAGCATTTTTATAAATTTGGTAAAATAAATTATACTTCAAGAAAACTACAACTTATGTGAAATGACTTTGACATTATGACTTGAGAAGAAATCCAGATGGATTCTTGAGAAAAAGATTCACAGCAACATCAGAAAGAAGTCCTCAATTTTAGTCAATTTTTTTCTAATTGAAAATTGAGTCTTTGATTTTCAATTCTGGACCAACTTTTGCTTTTTCATCAAAAGCGGTTTTTTTTCAGGTGAGGATTATATTACTCCCTATTGCTACTCTCAATAAGATGTAGCAGTATCTTCCTTGGCCTTCTTGAGAGCCTAGGGCATATTTTACAGCTTGGTATCTGTTATTGGATTCTGAGGCGAATCCAAAGTGAGTGTGAATCACACTTTTCTAATTGAAATTTGATTTCAGTTATGATTAATATCATCGTCAGGGGTGCGATTTGAACTGTGGTGTTATCGATCATTTTAATTAATGTCTTCCACCAGGGCAATCGGGTCTAACAGCGAATTTTCTTCAGGCAAAAATTTCATTTGGAATTAATTTTTTTTAAGTAAAAGTTTTAGCATTTTTTTTTCAATATTTGATCAAGATTATGAAAGCTCTATTTCCTTCAGAGTTTGGAGGGCCAACTGGAAGAAAAAGGAATTAAAAAAAAATTTTATCAATTCATGGATTTTTCAAGAAAATATATTAAAAAATAATAAATTGGTTCTTATTGAATAATGATGTTGAAAAAATATGCTGAGACGTTTAAAGACTCTAAGAAACCTTGCTTTCAGAAAAATATTTATTGAAAGAAGAAATTCAAGCCTATTTTAACTTGTTTATTTAAAAAATGACAAAAAAATGTTGGATCATAATGATGAGAGGATCAATTAGAATAAAATTTGGAGAAGAATATTGGACAGGAAAAGTTAGTTGTTGAGTAATGAAAAAGGGTTTTGTCAACGAAAATTAGTGTCTGGTCAAAACTTATGCTGCTTTACCCACAACGAATCCAGAAATTGAGCGAAGATTTAATTGTATGAGGAGGACTAAGACTGATTGAAGAAATAAATTGGGTGTTGGGAGGATCCAAAATCCAATGCTGAAATTTCTGAATAGGAAAGATATCAAGGAATGAAGCCCAGATGAAAGTTATAACCACTGGAAATTAACTAATGATTTATGAAGCTTGAATAGAAATTAATTTTCGATCTAAATACGCATATTTCTAATCTTTAAATATTTTATAATAAACCAATTTTGGTTTGAAAAAAATCTTTTTCCTTATTTTTTGAAGGATTTTCTAAAAAACAATTTTTCATTTTTTTTTTTTTTTTTT
>Ga0182738_1004310_pt1 | contig 15813 bp, 18 predicted proteins | sample eDN5th30CBELigMG_FD_128876 | JGI IMG/M metagenome (GOLD analysis project Ga0182738, IMG submission 128876) | Enriched Miracle-Growth compost microbial communities from Emeryville, California, USA - eDNA 5th pass 30_C BE-Lig MG (version 2)... ... | reverse complement strand
GACCGGGGGGAGCGGTCCGGCGACCGCCGCGCCGCCGCGATCGAGCCCGGCCAGACGACCCTGGCCGGCCGGGGGGACGACGAGTCCGGGGCCCTCGAGGCCGCCGCGGTCGTCACTCTGGTCCTCCTCGCCCGCGACGACGACCCGGCGGCCCGCGACGAGGCGGCCGAGCTGCTGCTGAACACGGCCGCGGCGGCCCTCAACGGCCGATCGCTGGCCGGAGCCACGCTCCCCGGCTCGACCCTCGTCCGCTCCTGGGCCTGGCGCAGGCCGGTCGCTCCCGAGCGGCGGATCGAGGCGACCCTGGAATTCCGCTACCTCGTCGAGGGCTGGAACGCCCTCGACGTCTCCGAATGACCGCCGCCCCGCCCCCTCCCAATTTTGCAAACCCCGAGCAGGAGTAGCATCCCATGCCCGCGACCAGGCTCCAGGCGAACTGGACGGCCGTCTCGTTCGGCGACGCCGCCATCACCCGCGTCTCCCAGGTCACGTTCACCCAGGGGGGCTCGCTGGCGGCCTACGCCGCCGACGGCGACCACTTCCCGACCGTCGTGGTCAACCTGATGAACCGGCCCAGGGCCACCGTCACCACCTCCGACCCGGCCGCCGTCATGTCGATCTCGCCGGGGACGACCGGGACCTTCAGCGCGACCCACAAGGACGCGAAGGGGGAGGTCGGCGGGGACATCCTCTACGTCCTCGCCAACGCCGTCGCCGAGAACGCCGAGACGTCCGGCTCGCACGGCCAGTTCGGCTCGGCCACGCTCAGCCTCATGGCCTTCTCCAGCGACGGCGTGACCAACCCGCTGAGCTTCACCCGCGCCTGAGCCGCCCCCGAAACGCAATCCGGACCCATCCCCTCGGTTGCGTCGACGCAACCGAGGCCCCACCCGAACGACGGACACGGCGACCCCGATGGAATCCCACACGTTCGACGCCCTGATCGTCCCCGAATCCTGGAAGAGCGGCGGCACCCACCTCGACCGGATCGACTCGATCCTCCGCGTGGCCGAGCCCCTGCTGGGGGTCGACCGGCCGGCCGGCGGCCGGGCCTACATCCGGCGCCAGCCGGGGGGCCGCCTCTTCATCACCCCCGACCCGCGCGACACCCTCTCGTTCCCCGTCGGCCACCCGCGCGAGGGCCGGCCCCGCTACGCCTGGACGGCCGCCCCCGACGGCTCCGAGCGCGGCGTCCTGGTGGAGGAGGCCCGTCATGCCTGACGAGCGAACCCTCCGGCGGCCGGGGTTCACCGAGGGCCCCCGCGTGGTCCTCGGCGACGGTAAGGAGTGGACGCTCCCCCGGCCCACGCTCCGCCTCTTCCCCGCCCGCGACGCCGACGGCCGGATCGGCGTCGGCGGCGGGCCGAGCTTCGGCGCCGAGTACGAGGCGCTGATGGACGACCTGGCCGCCTGCGACCCCGCCGACGCGACGGCCCGCCTGACGGTCCAGTTCCGCATGGCCGCCCTCCTGCTGTCCCGGAACTACGAGCTGAGCGACCGCGACCTCCGCGAGCTCCTGGTCGTCGACGCCGAGGACCCGGAGTGCCGCGAGCGCTGGCGGGCGATCAACCGGGCGATGACGGGCCGCTCCCCAAAACCTTCGGCCGATGGCTCCGCTGCACCCTGATCGCGAACGGGGTGGCCCAGGACCTCGCCTGGGAGGACGCCATCGGCGTCGCCGAAATGCTCGTCGCCCTCGGCCGCGCCGTCCCCCCCTCGCGATGGGTGGAAGGCCACGAAGCGCAGGCCGACGAGGCGGCCCTGGAAGCCCTCTTCTGAACGCCCGACCCGAGAGAACCAGACCATGGGCCTCGACGAGTTCCTGATCCCGACCGGGCCGTCCCCGGGGCGGCCCGCCCTGCCGGCGGAAGGCCTGGACGACGTGCTCGTCGCCCCCCCCTCCGTGCCCGAGCCGCCGGGGCCTCCCGACGGCGGCCCTGACGCCCCCCGAGCCTTCGCCCCCCCGACGCCTCCCCCGGCCGCCTCGCCGACGGCGACGCCCCCCCCGACCGCCCCGTCGAGGTCGATCGAGGTCGAGCCGTCCGTCGCGACGGAGCTGCCCCTGATCGTCCCCCCGACGATCGACGAGCCGCCGGCGACCGCGACCGACCTCGGCCCGGCCGAGGAGGCGTGGGCCCCCTCCGCGTCGCGGCCTCCCGCCCCGGCGGCCGACCTGACGGCCGAGGCGTCGAGCCGCCTCGACGGCTTCCTCGCGGCCGCGCCAGCCCTCGAGGAGCCGCCCTCCGCGTGGCGGCCCGCCCCCGACGAGGAGGACGCGATCCTCGCGCCGGCCGACCTCGTCCCGCCGACGGTCGCGGCGCCGACGCCCGAGGAGGCCCCTCGCGCCCCGGCCTCGCCGTGGGCCTCGCCGACGCTCGACGCCGCCTCGTCGCTCGCCCCGCCCGCTTACCGCGAAACTTCCCCCTTCGTCGGGGCCGACGCCGGGGCCAACCCGGGGTTCGGCGACGCCACGCCCGCCGAGGAGTTGATCGGGCGGCTGGAGGACCGGATCGCCCTCGCGATCGAGCGGCTGGAGCGAGCCGCCGAGCGGCTGGCCGCGCCGCCCGCCTCGTCGATCGCGGCCCGGCCCCGGGCGTTCCGGGGCCGGCTGGACGGCTGATCCGGGCGGGCGCGGGACGTTTCGCCGCCTCACAAACCGGGATTCACAGACATGGTGACTTATAACGGCGAGAACATCTTCGGCTCGGCGGTGCAGTTCCAGCACGTCCCGAGGCCGAGGGCCCAGCAGGTCAACGCCTTCTTCGGCGTCAGCGGGACGCAGGTCCTCGACGGCGGCGGGCGGGGGCGGGTCTTCTTCATCCGGGGCGTGCTGACGGCCCCCACGCTCGCCGGCCTGGACGCGGCCGAGTCGCGGTTCCACGAGCTGGCCGACGGGGTCGCCCGGGTCCTGGTGGACAACCGGGGCCGCATCTGGCCCAACGTCGTCTTCAAGGGGGAATTCACCCCCGACGCCCGCGGGGCCCTCCCCGCCGGCGGGGGCTGGGCCCTGCCTTACCGGGCCGTCTTCCACGGCCTGACCTGAGACGCGAAGAGACGAGACGAGGCGACGCCCCATGCCCTTCGACCAGTCATCGATCGTCGAGGTCCTCCCGCCCTACTGGGACGGCTCGACGCTGCAGCTCTCCTGGAGATCGACGGCTCCCGCCGGCACGACGTTCCAGGTCTACGTCGGCCGGCGGCTGGCCTGGTACGGCACCGCCCGCTGGGTCGCCCTGACCATGCCCGACTCGCGGGTCCGCATCGACGTGGGCGCCGTCGGGCCGGGCGAGGCGACGGTCGACTTCTCGGCCTCTCTCCCCCCCGCGCCCGACGACCGCGTGACGCTCGAGTGGCTCGGCGGCTCGTACCTCGACCCGACCGGCGGCGACGACGTCCGGGGCTTCCGCGTCTACGGCTCGCGTCGGGCCGGCTGGGGCGTCGACCTCACCGAGCCCCTCGCCGAGATCGCGGCCTACCCCGGCGGGACGCCGATCGACGGCTACGGCCTCGGCGGGTTCGGCCAGGGGGGCTTCGGCCGGTCCGCCTCCACCTACCGCTGGACCAGCCCCGCGCTGGGGAGCGGCGCCTGGACGTTCGCCGTGACCTCGTTCGACGCGGCGGGGAACGAGGGGGAGCCGTCGATCATGACCGCCTCGATCGCGGCCCCGCCCCGGCCCCCGGCGGCCTCGGCCGACGGCTCCCGCCTGCGTTGCGACTACGACCCGGCGACCCGCCAGGCGACGCTCTCGTGGAATCCCAGCCCCGCCTGACCCGACGGAGGAAGGCCCCCGCGCCATGTCGACGACCTACACCCAGAACGCCAGGTTCGCCAAGCCGGGCCCGGCCGACCGCGCCTGGAACGTCCCCCTGAACGCCAACGCCGACGCGCTCGACGCGCTGGCGCCGGTCGGCGGCCTCTGCGTCGCCCCGACAGAGGTCCCCAGCGCCAGCCTCCGCGTGCAGGCCGCCCCGGGGCGCTTCCAGCGCCGCGACGGCACCGTCGGCGTCTTCGCCGGCGCCCCGGCGATCGCCCTGGCCGCCGGCGCGGCGAACTACGTCTACCTGGACGACGCCGGCCAGGTCCACACCTCGACCTCCGGCTTCCCGACGACCTCGCACGTCCCGCTGGCGATCGCGACGGCGGGCGCGACGGCCGTCGCCTCGGTCGTCGACCTCCGGGTCGTCTGCGCGACCGTCGGCACCGACTCGCGCCCGTTCCTGACGCCCAACGGGGGGACGCTGAACGACGGGGCGACGTTCGCCCTGGGGACCGGGGCCGGGCTGAAGGTCGGCACCTCGGCCTCGCAGAAGCTCGGCTTCTGGAACGCGACGCCGATCGCCCGGCCCGGGCCCTACACGCAGGGCTACGCCGCCAGCTCGCGGGGCGTCCCGGCCTATAGCCCGTCCCCGGCGACGTCCGCGTTCCCGGGGATCGCCGCGGGGCAGGGGGGGACGCCCTACGCCCAGGCGACCGACCTGAACGCCCTTCGCAACTCCTACGAGAACCTGAGGGCGCTGGCCGAGGGCTCGGCCCAGGTCCTCAACGCGCTGATCAACGACCTGAAGGCGATGGGCCTCCTGGGCTGACCCGACCGCCCGTCTTGAGAGACACGACGCCCGCCCGCCATGAAGGGGACGCCTGGCATGCCTGGGAGCTTCGATTTCGACCCGTACGAGGCGCCGCTGTCCGGCCCGGCGGCGACCATCCGCGTCTGCCGCTATACCCCCGAGGCCGGCGGCGAGGCGCGTTACGCCGTCCTGCCGAACGTCGCCTGCGAGCGGATCCGCCACGCCGAGGGGCCCACGCCCCCGACCGCCTGGTTCCGCTACATCCTCGACGACGCCGACCCCGGCTCGCCGGCCCCGTCCGACTTCGGGCGGCTCTGGCCGCTCGAGGCCGCCGGGCCCTACGTCGTCCGCGACGACGAGCGCCTGGTGGTCCTGGCGACGACGCCCGACGGGGAGGCCCGTGTCCTGTTCGACGGCTTCGCCCAGTCGCCGCAGGTCGACCTCTCGCCGACCTCGCAGCGGGTGGGATTCCTCGCCCTCGGCGTGGCCTCGCGATGCTGGGACGAGCCGATCGGCGGCCGGCTCCAGCGGCACGCGGACGATCCTCGCGACGGCGAGGCCGTGATGGTCCAGCTCCCGGCCCGGTTCAATCCCGACGGCCGGCCGAACTGCACGCCCGACGGCTTCGACGTCGACGAGGACGACCCCTCGACGCGACACCCCGCGTTCCTCGACCCCGACCTCGACCGCGACCCCGACCCGCGCTCCTACTGGACGCTCGGCAAGTTCGCCCGCTACGTCCTCGCCGTGCACAACGACGAGTCCTACGTCCACAACCCGGACTTCGACCGCCTCGACGCGCTGCTGCAGTCGCGGGGGCCGGCGCCGGGGGCGAGCCCGATCGGCGACGCCGAAGGGACGGCGGCCGACGTGGTGATCCGCGACTTCGACGCGACCAACATCCCGTGGCCCGAGGCCCTGGCGGCCCAGCTCGACCTGGCCGGGTTCGGGATGCGGTTCATCACCGGCGAGGACGGCGATGGCTCGCCCCGGAGCGAGGTCGAGGTCTACCGCAAGGACGCCGACGCCGCCGGGCCGGTCCGCGAGCTGCTCCTCCCCGGCCCCGGCGCCGAGCTCGACCCCGCCCGCTGCAACGTCGCCGAGCTGCACCTCCGGCGCGACTCGCGCTCGATCGTCAACGCGGTCACCGTCGAGACCCCGCCGCGGCGTGTGGAGGTGTCGGTCGTCCTGGCGCCCGGCTTCCGGCCGCTCGCCGGGGACGAGACGGCGGCCCGTCGGGCGCGGTTCCTCCGCGCCAATCTCGCCTCGACCGACGGCGAGGACGCCCGCAAGTACCGCTACTACGTCGCCGACGAGGCGGGCGACGGCCACTGGGACCACGCCTCCTCGTCCTGGTCGGGCGAGGCGCTCGACCTCTCGGCCGTCTTCCCGGACGGCGAGGACGACAAGCCGACCTACGTCAAGCGGCTCCGCCCCGGCTCCTCCACGCTGGTCACGCGCGACGAGCAGGGCCGCCCGCTCCGCGCCCAGCTCGCCCTCTCTCGCGACTACGCCGGCCCGGCGCCCGCCGTCTGGGACGGCTCCGGGCGGTGGCAGCCGATCACCGGCGGCTGGCAGCTCCTGGAAGACCGGCTGGGGATCTACCTCGTCGTCGAGGACCCGGAATCCTGGCCGATCGGCGACTACACCGGCGACCAGCCCCAGGAGCCGAGCCGGACGCTCCGGGGCGTGACCAGCCAGGCCAATCCGTCCGGCCCCAACACGCGCTTCCACCTCCGGCTGACGACCGTGATCGAGGACGACCTGATGCTCCCCGCGTCGGTCGACGCCCGCCCGGCCTCGCCGACCTCGTTCGCCCGGCGTCGTCGCGTCGACGCCCGCGACCACTTCGCCCTGGAGACGGTCGCCGCGCGCTCGCTCCACAATCCCGGCGCCGAGCCGAAGGTCGCCCGCGACGACACCCCCCGCGCCGTCGCCTGGGCCCGTCAGCTCCGCGCGGCGCACGAGCTGCCGCCGACCGTCGGGGCCGCGACCGTCCCCAGCCTGGTCACCGCGTACCGGGTGGGCGACCGCATCGCCCGGATCAACGGCCGGGACGTCGGCCTGCGGACGAACCTCGGCGAGGCCCAGGGCGAGTCGTCCACGTACCCGGTGGTCACCGCCGTCACCTGGGACTTCACCGCCGAACGCCAGGCCACGATCGTCGAGCTGTCCGACGCCGACGTCGAGCACGCGGGCTGAACGCGACCCGAACGGAGAGAGGCCCGAACCATGTCGACCCGAATCCTCCGCGAACGGCAGGAGGCGGCGTCCGCCGCCGTCCGCCGGCTGTCCCCGCCGGGCCTCGAAGGCTCGGAGGCCGTCCTGGTCCAGACCAAGGCCGTCGCCGCGTACCCGACGGCCGCCAACGCCTTCTTCGCCTGCACGCCGCTGCGGATCGACGGGGCCGAGGCCGAGGGGGCGGGCGCGACCTTCACGCCCGACGCCTCCCGGACGATCTTCGCCTACAACCTCGGCACCCGGACGCCCCCCGTGGGGACCCGGCTCATCGCCCAGTCCTGCGGCGGCCGGTGGACCTTCCGCCACGACGGCTGAGCCTCGGGCCGACGCCCCAAGCCGAGAATCGAACGGAACCGAACCGACCGGTGGACCATGCCCCCCGACCCGACCCGACCGATCCGCCTCCGCTGGGGCCGGCTGACCGAGCCCGTCGGCCCGGCCGGCCGGCCGCGAACCCCGGAGCTCGACGCCGCGCCGGCCTCGGCGACGCCCCGCTTCCTCGGGCGCATCTACGACGGCGGGGCCATGCCCGCCGCCACCGGCCGCGTCTTCCTCGCGAACCCGGCGACGCTCGACGGGCCCGAGGCCGAGGGGGCCGCGGCGGGAGTGGCCTTCGACGCCTCGCGGCCCATCCCGATCCTGGTCCTGGGCTCGGTCGTCCCGAAGGCCGGCGACCTGGTCCACGCCTTCGCCGTCGGCGGGCGCTGGGTCGCCTCGCTCCACGCCCAGGCGCCGCCTCCCGACTGCGGGGGCTGCACGGCGCCCCAGAAGGACCTGACCGTGTCCTGGGCGAACTCGCTCTCCGGCCCCGGATCGACGAAGATGGCCTTCGACGGGGTCGACGAGTGGAGGAGCGGCTGCGCCAACCAGATGCGCTTCCGCCTGACCTGCCGCGAGGGCGGGGCCTCCTTCCAGGCGACGTATTACAGCGGCGGCCCGTGCCCGGGCGGCCAGCCGTCGAGCTGCACCGGCCCCGGCCCGTCGCCGCTCGGACTCGCCCTCTCGCTATCGTCCTGCTCGCCCTTCCTCCTGCAGTACGACGTCACCGCCGCCACGTGCCCGTCGCTCGCCTCTCGGGGCTTCTACCGGTTCACGATCACGCTCTGATCGGGCTTTGGGATTGCCCGGGGTCCCGCGGGGCCTGTAGCCTGGGCTCGCCCGGCCGCGGGCCGAAGGAGCCCCCCGACGTGAGCCCCATGAGCGACGACCCGAGCCCCGGACCCCGACCGGCCCTCAGCGTGGTGGCCCCCCTCTTCGACGAGGAGGAGAACCTTCCGGAGCTCCACCGGCGGCTGACCGAGGCCCTCGCCGCGACCGGGCTGGAATACGAGATCGTCCTGGTCGACGACGGCTCGACCGACCGCACGCCCGGGCTGATCGACGAGCTGGCGGCGCGGGACGGCCGCGTGGTCGGCCTGCACCTCAGCCGCAACTTCGGCCACCAGCCGGCCGTCTCGGCCGGATTGGACCTCGCGCGCGGCGACGCCGTGGTCGTGGTCGACGGCGACCTCCAGGACCCGCCCGAGCTGATCGGCCCGCTGGTCGACCGCTGGCGCGAGGGCTTCGAGGTGGTCTACGCGGTCCGCCGCCGCCGCGACGAGGCCTGGCCGAAGCGGCTGGGCTACCACGCGTTCTACAGGCTGCTCGGAGCGCTCAGCGACCTGGAGATCCCGCTCGACAGCGGCGACTTCTGCCTGATGGACCGCAAGGTGGTCGACGTGCTCAACCACCTCCCCGAGCGCATGCGGTTCGTCCGCGGCCTGCGGGCCTTCGTCGGCTTCCGGCAGGCCGGGCTCGAATACGACCGGCCGGCGCGCGCCGCGGGCTCGGCCAAGTACACCTTCCGACGCCTGGCGGCGCTGGCCGTCGACGGCCTGGTCAGCTTCAGCGGCCGGCCGCTCCGGCTGGCGACCTACCTGGGCCTCGCCGCCGTGGCCGTCGCCGTCGCGCTCCTCGTCTGGATCTTCCACGACGCCTTCGCCCGCGGCCAGTCCCCGCCGGGCTGGGCCAGCACGGCCGTCATCGTCCTGTTCATGGGGTCGGTGCAGCTCCTCTGCCTGGGGATCATCGGCGAGTACATCCGCCTGATCTTCCTGGAGACCAAGGGCCGGCCGACCTACATCGTCCGCGCGCGGACGCCCGAGCCGCCCCGCGCCGACGCCCCTCCCCGCGACTGACCCCCACCTCCCCCCCCCGGACCCCCGGCCGACCCATGACCGACCCCGACGCCGCGCGCTGCGGGCGCTGCCCGCTCGCGCCTGGTCTCCGCTGCGCGGGGGTCGACGCGCCGCGGCTCTGCCAGCTCGTCGACCCCGACCACCCCGACCACGACCCCTCGTACCTCGCCGCCCTGCCGGCCCCGCCCCCGGGGGCCCCGGCGGCCCCCGCCGGCGACGTCCGGCCGGCCCGTCCCCTCGCCGAGTCGCTCCGGCTGCTCCGCGCGATGCGGTCCTGCCCGCACCGCGACGAGCGGACGGACTGCGGCTGCGCCGGGGCCGCCTCGTGCGCCCTCGGCCGGGGCCCCGGCGGCGTCGTCCGCATCGTCGACTGCTTCGACTGCCTCGCCCCTCCCCCCGGGCCCGCCGCCCGATCCTGAACGGCTTCCCGATCATGCAACTCAGCCCCGGCGGCCGGTTTTCCGCAATCGGGATTTTTCTCCCAGATTCCTGAAATCCCGCGACCCGAGTTGCTGATCATCCCCTTGAGCAAGCGAGGAGGTCCGGACGGGGGGAAGGCCCCCCGGAATCCCGCGACGGACCCCGCTTCGACACCAACCCGCGTCTCGACGCCGCCGGTCGACGACCGCCCGAAAGGACCGTCCCATGCAGCGTTTCTCCGAGTTCTCCCTCTCCAGCGGCTTCGAAGGGCTCGAGCAGCGGCTGAGCCTCAGCCTGAGCCGGGTGTCGCTGGTCTCCATCGCCGCCCCCGTCGCCGTCTCCGAGGACCCGGTCATCCCGGACCCGGACCCGAACCTCCCGCACGACCCCACGCCGCCGCCCGAGGAGGACCCGGGCGACTACCCGGGGTCGCCCCCGCCGCCGGTCTTCCCTCCGCCCCCGATCGGCGGCCCGGTGGGGCCGGGCTGACCCGACCCCGAACGCGACCCTGATGAGCCGACTCGACCCGCACGGCCCGAACCCGACGCAAGGAACTCGATCATGGCGATTCACACGTTGCTCCGACGCTGGCGCACCGGGCCGCTCGCCCTGGTGGAGGCCGAGAGCGAGGGCCGGGCGGTCGAGCTGGCCGCGAGGGCCGGCCTCTCCCTGGCCTACGCCGACCTGAACGGCTGCGAGGCCCCGCGATGCTTCCTCCCCGGCGCCGACCTCCGCGGCGCCGACCTCGACGGGGCGAGGCTCTCCGGGGCCTACCTCCGGCGGGCGGACCTCCGCACGGCGACCCTGGTCGACGCCGACCTCGCCGGGGCGAGCCTCCGCCAGGCCGACCTCCGCGGGGCCTCGCTCCGCGACGCCGACCTCCGCCGGGCCGACCTCCGCGGGGCCCGGTTCCCGGGCGCCGACCTGAAGGGCGTGCGGCTCGCCGGGGCCCGCCTGGACGGGGCCGTGATCGACTGGCGGTGGGCGGGGTTCGCCGTCGAGCTCCTCCGCCGCGACCCGGGCTGCCGGGGCGACGCGTCGCCGCTCGTCGTCGAGCTGGCCTTCGAACGCGACGAGCGCCCCTACGCCTGGCTCCGGCCCGTCTTCCGCTCCTCTCCCGCCGTGCTGGACTGGGCGTGCTCGGTCCTCGGCCGGGCCATCCTCCCGGGCGACGACGCCCCGGAGGTCCTCCGGCGGCTCGCGGCCGACGCCGTCGTCGGCCAGCCCGATGGGGCGACGCCCGCCCCGCCGCCGCCGGGCCGCCTCTACTGGACCCGCGCCGTCGGCCCCAGGGGCCGCCGCGACGCCCGCCGGATCGCCTGAGCCCCCTCGACGCCCAATCCATCCAGACTCTCAGACATCATAGACAGGAGCATCCCATGTCGCCCGCCCGCACGACCCGCCGCCGCTTCCCCACGGTCCCCTCGTCGGCCCGCGACATGACGATGCTGCGGGTGGCCCCGATCGACGCCGCCCCGCTCCCGAGGGTGCACGTCGCCCCTCGGCAGGCCGCCGGGTCGCTCCGGGTCCTCGACCGGGCGGGTGGCGCGGAGGTGGTGGTCTACACGCCGACCTTCCGGGCGCAGTTCGAGGCCGGCCACCGCGCCGGGAGGTGGTACGTCCGCCCCGCCGAGATGGTGGGGGGCGCCCCGCGGAGCATCGCCTTCGCCACGGCCCGCGAGGCCGTCGAGGCCGTCGCCGCCGACGCCTGGCGGCTCCGGGTCGTCTCGCCCGGCTCGACCCGCGTCAGCGTCCACGCCGGCCACGCCGCGAGGCCCCGCCTCCGCGTGATCTGGCCGGCCCCCGAGACCGTCAACTGAACGAGCCCAACGCCGACGGCCCCGGCGGACCGGGGACCATCGCCCAGACCAATCCGGGAAGATCTACAGGAGAGGGTCGCACCATGTTCCCCACCTTCGACGAAGCCTCGACCGGCCCCCGAACCCGCGCCGCCGCCCCCCGCAGCCGCCGCGTCCAGGACGCCCCGCTCCTGACCGCCGAGCAGGAGCTGGCCCTCGCCGCCCGCATCAAGGCCGGCGACGAGAAGGCCCGCGAGGAGCTGATCCTGGCGAACCTGCGGCTGGTCCTGAGCATCGCGTCCGAGTTCCGGGCCCGCCGCGGCGCGATCGACATGGACGACCTGATCCAGGAGGGGAACATCGGCCTGATGCGGGCCGCCCGCGACTTCGACCCGGAGGCCCACGGCACCCGCTTCGTCACCTACGCCTCCTGCTGGATCCGCCATCACGTCCAGCGGGTGCTGGCCGAGCAGACGTCGACGATCCGACTCCCCTATTACCTGGTGGTCCTCCGCCGCCAGTACGACCGGGCCCGGGCCCGGATGGCCGACGAGCGTCGCGCCGCGCCGGCGTTGGCCGAGGCGGCCGAGCCGAGCGTGGAGGAGGTCGCCGAGCGGATGGGCGTCGCCCCGAAGCGGCTGAAGCACCTCCGCCACGCGCAGGCCGAGCTCCGGTCCTACTCCGGGTCGGCGGCCGAGGAGGACGACGAATCCCAGGACGACGCGCTCGCCCAGTCGCTCCCGCCCGAGGCGCCGCTGGAGGTCGCCGAGGCGATGGAGAAGCTGCACGAGGCGATGCGGAGCCTGACGCTCCTGGAGGCCTGGGTCCTCCGCCGCCGCTACCGGCTGGACGACTCCGCCGAGGAGGCCGAGGCCGAGGCCGAGGCCCGGGCCCGCCGTCGCGAGTCCGACGCCCGCCGTCGCGGCGCCCGGCTCGAAGGCCGGCGGACCTACCGCGAGCTCTCCCGCGAGATCGGCCGCCCGATGCACCAGCTCCGGCTCGCCGAGCGCTCGGCCCTCGCCAAGCTCCAGGGCCTGGTCGACCCCGACGCCCCGGCCGCCCCCGTCCCGGCCGCGCCGGCCCGTCGGCCGGCCGCCGCCCGCCGCTCGGCCTGACTTTCATCGCCCTTGCATGGAGAGGAGGGAGCCGTGACGGCCTTGCAATATCGGGAACACGTCCGGCGGCGGGACGGCGAGCCCCCCATCCCCCAGGTCCGCACCGACGTCGCCCGCCGCTTCCTCGACCACCTGGCCTCGCCCGCCGCCGGCTGCGTCGAGCTCCGCGTGATGCGGGCCGCCTGGGACCGCCGGGGCGACCTCCACCGGGCCGACCGCATCAGCCCGACCTACCAGGGCTCCACGCTGGCCGGCTGGTATGACGACCTCGACCGCCTGGCGAAGCACGCCGGGCGGCTCGTGGCGGTCTCGGGCTACGTCACCATCAACCCGGTCCGGCGCGACCTGCTCGCCCGCTCGGACAACCGCCTCGACCGGGTCCGCCACACGACGAGGGACGGCGACGTGACGGCCCTGCGATGGATGTACCTGGACATCGACCCGAAGCGGCCGGCCGACGTCAGCAGCACCGACGAGGAGCAGGAGGCGGCCGTCCGACGCCGCGACTCGATCCTGGCCGGCGAGCCCGAGATGGCCGCCGCCGCGCTCTGGGGGCGTTCCGGGAACGGGGCCTGGATCCTCGTCCGCCTGCCCGACTACCCCAACGACGACGCCCACCGCGGCCTCGTCGCGCGGACCGTCCGGGCGCTCGCGCGGGCCTACGACGACGACGCGGTCGTCGTGGACACCTCGACGGTCAACCCGTCGCGCCTGATCGGCCTGCCCGGGACCATCAAGGCGAAGGGCTCTCCCCGTCCGGATCGCCCCTGGCGGCGCGTCACCTTCGACGGCGCCGGCCCCCACGCGGCGGCCTGAACCCGCCGCGAGCCCGTCGGACTCCCTCGGCATCCACCGCGCACGCAAGGCCCCCGACCCAGCATGACGCCCCATCCCGACGGCCCCACCCCCGAGCCCCCCGGCGACGCCCCGAACGGCCGGGCCGCACGGCCCGCGCCCGGGGCCGTCGACCTGGCCGGCTGGCTGGCCCGCAAGGGGGAGGCGGGCGGAGGGCCTCCGCTGCCGCCTCCCGCATCGAGGAAATCCCCGGCGATCGCCCCCCGGGCGGCGGGCCGGGCGCAGGAACGGGCCTCGGCGTACCTCGCGGCCCTGCCGCCGGCCGTCTCGGGGCAGGGGGGGCACGGCCGGACCTTCCGGGCCGCCTGCGTGCTGGTGAAGGGCTTCGGCTTGGGCGTGGACGAGGCCCGGCCGATCCTCCAGGCCTGGAACCTCGGCTGCGACCCGCCGTGGTCCGACCGCGAGCTGGAACACAAGCTCCGCGACGCCAACAAGGCCGCCGACGACCGGCCGAGGGGCTGGCTCCTGGCGGACCGCGACCTGCCCGCCCCGCGCGGGAACGCCGCCCCAAGTCTTCCCCCTCGTCCGCAGTCCCGGATTTCACATCCGACCGATCCGCAAGATCCCGCTATTGCAACGGCGGCCGCGGGGGACGCTATCGGCGAGGTCGACGAGGGCTCGCGCACCGACCCTCACCGCCTGGCCCGGGCCTTCCTCTCGCGTCGGTTCACGAATCCGGGCGGTCTCGGCCTGCGGTTCTGGGACGAGTCGTTCCACCGCTGGGAGGGCTCGCGTTACCGCACGATCCCGACGGTCGAGCTGCGGGCCCTGCTGACCCAGGACTTGGCCGACGAGTTTCGCCGCCTGCATCGGCTCGACCTGGAGCGGGCGGAGGGGTCGAAGCCCGGCCCAGGGCGGCGGCCGGCCCGCCCCGCCGCCCCGACGCCGGTGACGACGCGGCTCGTCGGCGACGTGATGCAGGCGCTGGCCGGGCTGACGCTCGTCCCGTCCTCGTCCTGCACGTCGCGCCCGGCCTGGATCGACGCCTTCCCCGACCCTTCGAGCGGCGGCGAGCCGGAGGACGCGTCGCGTCCCGGCGCCGGCGCGGCCGCTCGGTGGTGGTGCGACCTCTCGGCCTGGCCCGCCGGCGACCTCGTCGCCCTGCGCAACGCCCTGGTCCACCCGCCCTCGTTCGTCACCGGCGCGGCGTGCATGTCGCGGCCGACGCCGAGGTATTTCAACGCCTCGGCCCTGGACTACGACTTCGACCCCGAGGCCCCGGCCCCGAAGTCCTGGCTCGCCTTCCTGCGCGAGGTCTGGCCGGACGACCCGCAGAGCGTCGAGGCCCTCCAGGAATGGTTCGGCTACCTGCTGACCTCGGAGACCCGGCTCCAGAAGATCCTCATGATGATCGGCCCGAAGCGCTCGGGCCGGGGGACCATCGCGAGGGTCCTGAAGGCGCTGGCGGGCCCGAGCAACGTGGTGAGCCCGACGCTCTCGACGCTCGCCCGGCCGTTCGGCCTCTCGGTGCTGATCGACAAGCCGGTGGCGGTCTTCCCCGACGCCCGGATCTCCGCCCGGCCCGACAACGCGGCGATCGTCGAGGCCCTGCTCTCGATCAGCGGCGAGGACGACCAGGCGATCGACCGCAAGCACCAGACCTCGTGGACCGGCAGGCTGCCGACGCGGTTCGTCCTGATCTCGAACGAGCTGCCCCGGCTCAGGGACGCCAGCCGCGCCCTCTCCGGCCGGCTCGTGCTCCTCCGCTTCACGCGCTCGTTCTACGGCCAGGAAGACCTGGGCCTCTCCGCCCGGCTGATGGGGGAGCTGCCCGGCATCCTGCTCTGGGCGCTGGAGGGCTGGCGAAGGCTCCAGGCCCGGGGCCGATTCGAGCAGCCGGCGTCGGGCCTCCCGCTCCTGGAGTCGATGGACGAGCTCGCCAGCCCGGTCGCCGCGTTCCTTGAGGACTGCTGCGTCGTGGACGCCCACGCCTCGGTCCCCTCGTCCGACCTCTACGACGCCTGGCGCGGCTGGTGCCGGCGCCACGGTCGCGATGCGGTCGGCGACGAGCAGGCGTTCGGGCGCGACCTGCACGCGGCCATCCCCGGGCTGGTCAAGCGTCGCCACCGGGCCGGCTCGACCCGGATCGTCTACTATGGCGGCGTCCGCCTCGGCACGCCGTCCGAAGAACCGTCGCCTTTCGGCTGACGGCCTTCGCCCGACGGGCGCGCCACCCCCTCGTCATCGCCGAAGGAAATGGTTATGATGGGCCGAATCGCCGAGAGATTGGCAGGGGGCGACACTGAAGGCTTTCGATCGCCTTCGTCACGCTTCGCCCTCTCTTCCTCGACCATCCCCCCAGAACGTGGCCATAAAGCGACGTCTCGACTTTCTCGAGACCTCCTTTGATCGCCTCGGCACGTGAAATGCTACCTCACAGAGTCTCACGGTCTCGGTCGGTGAAACTCGGCCGGGCGGGGTGAGCCACGCCTTGGGGGGAGGAGTCTCGGGCAAGGAGCCCGGGCCGGGAGGGCCGCCCATTGCGAGCCGTCCCATCGAGCCACGGATGGATCCGCACGTCGGACGATCGACGGGTTACATTCGCGAGGGGTCGGTGGGTTTGTGGGAGGGATCGGCTCGATGAAGGAGAGAAGGGGCCTGTTCGCGGTCGCCCTGATCCTGACGGTCTTCGTTGTC
>Ga0182738_1004309_pt1 | contig 15815 bp, 15 predicted proteins | sample eDN5th30CBELigMG_FD_128876 | JGI IMG/M metagenome (GOLD analysis project Ga0182738, IMG submission 128876) | Enriched Miracle-Growth compost microbial communities from Emeryville, California, USA - eDNA 5th pass 30_C BE-Lig MG (version 2)... ... | reverse complement strand
GAGAGGTGTCCGCTCGACTCCTACGGGAGATGCGAGAAAGTCCGAGACCCTGCAGGAGCGTAGCGACGAAGCGGCTCGGCGCTCGCCCCGTGGAAAGCGAGCGGTAAGCCTCGGAAAACAAAAACCTACATTAAGTTAGAATGGTTTGATAACTACCGATTCACCAGGTAATTCACTTTTTCAGTGGCCTCAGCTGAGGAGGCTCGCCACTCGCCCCATGGAAAGCGAAGTGTATTCAGGCTGCGGTTCATAGCAACAAACATTACGAAAACAGCCAAACAAATACAAACATAAAAGCCAATCGAAACTTAATTAATTTTCAAGGAGGAAGTAAGGTGAAAGAGATAAAATCAGCTGCGGTTATTGGTTCTGGAGTAATGGGTGCAGCGATTGCGGCACAGTTTCTTAATGCAGGCATTTCTACCGTTCTTCTGGATATTGTGCCAAATCAGTTAACAGAAGAAGAGAAACAGAAAGGATTAACGAAAAAGGATAAGATGGTAAGAAATAGATATGGACTGCTTGCCATCGAAAAAATGAAAACAGATTCTCCTAGTCCACTCACCTCTTTTCATAATTTATCGCTTTTAACAATAGGGAATCTAGAGGATGATTTATCACTGCTGAAGGAAGTAGATTGGATAGTTGAAGCGATAATTGAAGATGTTCAAATAAAAAAGGAATTATTTAAAAAGGTAGATCAATATAGAAAAAAAGAATCAATTGTTAGCAGTAATACTTCTGGTATCTCCATAAATAAAATGAAAGAGACTCTTTCTGCAGATTTCCAAGCACACTTTTTAGGGACACACTTTTTTAATCCGCCTCGCTATATTAAATTGATGGAAATAATTCCTACAGAAGAAACTGACCCCGTAGTGGTGAAAATCATAAGTGATTTTGCTGAAGAGACATTAGGAAAAGTGGTAGTAAAAGCCAGTGATACTCCTAATTTCATTGCGAATCGAATTGGTTCATATGCTTTTTTAAACATTGTGAAAGAAATGATGAAGGCTGATTTAACAATCGATGAAGTGGATCAATTAACTGGTCCGCTAATTGGCCGCCCGAAAAGTGCCACCTTTCAAACCTTAGATATGGTTGGGTTAGATACCTTTTATCAGGTCATTCAAAACATGCAAGGAAAAATGCAAATGGCAGATGAAATAGAGATGTACCAAATCCCAGCTTTGCTAGAAGCAATGCTTAAGAAGAAGATGCTTGGTAGAAAAGTTGGAAAAGGGTTTTATAGTAAAACAGAAAAAGGATTAAAAGTTTTAGATTATCATACATTCACATACAAGGATTTAACAGCAACGAAAGAAAATGTGGTTAAAAAGCCTCTTTCATCGTTTTTACAGGAAAAAAATAAAAAAGCATTTTTTTTATGGAATGGAATTGCCCCATTTTTGCTTTACTCTGCAAAAATGGCTGGTGAGATAACAGATTCCATTTATGAGTTAGATCAGGCTGTTCAATCTGGTTTCAACTGGAAAAATGGTCCGTTTCGTTTATGGGATAAATTGTCTTTAAAAAACACGATCGAGCGAATGGAAGAAGAATTAATGGATATTCCTTTATGGATCAAAGAAATGATTGATCATGGATTTGACCAATTTTATAAAGAAATTAATGGGGTGGAGCATTATTATCATAAAGGGCAATATTTGCCCATTCCAAAAAGTATGGATCAAATAAGCATTCGAGAAAGTAAAAAGCAAAGAGATCCCCTTCTTTCTAATGATGGAGCAAGTCTAATAGAGATAGGGGATGGTGTCTTATTGCTTGAATTACACAGTAGAAATATGAGTATTGGTGTCGATATTCTGACGATGATTGAGCAATCGATAGCATTGATAGAGGCGCAGGAATTTAAAGGGTTAATTATTGGTAGTGAAAAAAAGAGTTTTAGCCTCGGCGCAAATTTAGCATTGATGCTTCTAGAAGCACAAAACGAAGATACTGTTGAGATAGAGCTAGCCGTCCGCCGTTTTCAGCAAGCAATGAAGCGCATAAAATATTGCAAAAAGCCAGTTGTAGCGGCTCCTTATCAAAAAACATTAGGGGGAGGAGCGGAAATTTGTCTGGCGGCAAGCAAGGTGCAAGCTTCCTTAGAAACGTATATTGGTCTTGTGGAAACAGGGGTTGGGCTTATTCCAGGTGGTGGAGGAACAACCGAATTGTATTGTAATAAATGGAGAAAAAAGCCAAGTTCGTCAATGGAGGATTTACTAAAGCTTACAGGAGAGGTATTTCAGACGATTTTAACAGCTAAGGTTGCTACTTCTGCCGCCCATGCAAAGGAAATAGGCTTTTTTACGGAGATGGATGGGATAACTAATAATGAACGATTTATATTAAGAGATGCCAAAAAAGCCGTCCTACAATTAGCCAATGAAAATTATCTCCCCCCAAAAAAAGAAAAAATTGTTGTGTCAGGTAGAACTGGCTATCAATTCTTAATGAAGGAAATAGTAAAGCTACAAAAAATCGGGTTTATATCGGAGTATGATGCCTTCATTGCAAGCAATCTTGCAACAGTTCTTACAGGCGGCGATGTAGATTGTGGAGCATTGGTAGAGGAGGATTATCTATTAGACCTAGAAAGAGAAGCTTTTATTCGTTTGATTAGAAAACAAGAGACACAGCAAAGAATGCTGCATTTATTACAAACAGGGAAGCCATTGACAGCGAAATAAAGATGAAAAACCTTGAAAGGAAGGAAAGGATTACTATGCAAAAGGGTGGAAGTTTTTTAACAGAACAAATCACCATAGACGCTATTTTTACACCAGAGGATTTTACAGAAGAGCATCAAATGATTGCAGAAATGACAAGTGAATTTGTGCAAAAAAAGGTATTGCCACATTTGGCTGAAATGGAAAATCATCAATTTACAATTACGAAACAATTGATGGAAGAAGCAGGAGAGTTAGGACTCTTAAGCTCAGATATTCCTGAAGCATATGGCGGTTTGGGATTGGATAAAATTAGTACAGCAGTTATTTCGGAAATGATGTCTGTGGCAGGGGGGTTCTCTGTTACGCACGGTGCCCATATAGGAATTGGCTCATTGCCGATTGTTTTATTTGGAAATAAAGCGCAGAAGAAAAAGTATTTACCAGCTTTAGCTAGCGGTAAAAAAATAGCATCCTACGCATTAACAGAACCTACGGCCGGATCAGATGCGCTTAGTGTAAAAACAAAGGCTGTTTTAAATGAGGCAGGCACACATTATCGTTTAACAGGAGAAAAGCAATGGATTACGAATTCTGGAATTGCGGATATATTTATTGTATATGCAAAAGTCGATCAAGAGTATTTTACTGCCTTTATCGTTGAAAAAGAATTTCCTGGTGTGTCAGTGGGAAAAGAAGAAAAAAAATTAGGAATCAAGAGCTCATCAACTTGCGCAGTCCGTTTTGATCAGGTAGAAGTACCCATTGAAAATGTATTAGGAGAGGTAGGAAAAGGCCATTTAATTGCATTAAATATCTTAAACATTGGGCGCTATAAACTAGGCCTTGGAGCTATTGGCGCTAGCAAGGAAGCCCTTAAAAAGACGATTGCCTATACAAAACAACGAATACAATTTTCCACCCCAATAGCTCATTTTCCTCTAACACTTGAAAAGTATGCGACGATGGCTTCTTATATTTATGCCGCAGAAAGCACTGTTTATCGAACAGCTGGAATGCTTTCAGAAGCAATGGATGAACTATCGGACGATGTAGAAATGAAAGTAATGGCAAAAATTATTAATGAATACGTAATTGAGTGTAGTTTAAATAAGATTTTTGCATCAGAAGTATTAGATATGGTTGTAGATGAATGTGTTCAACTTCATGGTGGTAATGGTTTTATGGAAGACTATGATATTGTTAGAATGTACCGCGATTCAAGAATCAATCGTATCTTTGAAGGAACAAATGAAATAAACAGGTTAATGATACCTCCTACCTTGGCGAAAAAGTGCCTAAAAGGTGAGCTTCCTATTTTGTCCCTAGCAGCGATGACAGAAAAAGAGATGCTTTCCTATCTTCCGGATGAACCAGATGGAAAACCGTTATCACAAGAAAAGATGCTCCTCTCCAATGCAAGAAAAATTACCTATCTCTTATTTGGAATGATGCTGAGACAATATAAGCAACAATTGGAAGAACAGCAAGAGATTATGGTGAATCTAACAAATATAATCAATGCTGTCTTTGCAATGGATTCTTGTATTATAAGAACGGAAAAGGCGATGATAAAGGGCAAGAACGATGAAATGCAAAAATTATTATATACGGAAATATATTGCCAAGAAGCCTTCCAACAAGTGATTTTAGAGGCAACAGATACTTTAGCATATATGCTTAGCGGCGATGAATTAAGATTAGCCCTTTCCGTATTGAAGAAATATACTAGATTTACGCCAAAGCCGATTATAAGAAGTAAGAGAGAGGCTGCTAAATGTATATTAAAAGCCGGTGGATATCAGGTATAATTTTATTGATAAGAATGATTCAAGGTTCTTCAGACAGTTTGGGTTACTATCATGAAGAACCTTTCTCTTGTATCAACCCAATACTTTATGGTTATCTTCCTTTTCAAAAGAGAAGAAGTTCCATTTTGCATAACTCAAAAATGAATGGAGAAATCTAGTTAGGAGATAAGTTCCGTAGAGGTCTTCTTTATTGAAGTTTCACTTTATATAAAATTGTGATAATATTTAGTTGGATGTTATAAAATACATAGATTATGGGTGATGGAATGAAAGTTACTTTTTATTGGTATCCAAAATGCTCAACTTGTCGTAAGGCAAAAAAGTGGCTGGATGAAAATCATGTGTCATATGAAGAAGTACATATTGTCGATAATCCTCCTTCCCGCGAATTATTAGAGGATTTGTATAAAAAAAGTGGTCTAGAATTAAAGAAATTCTTCAATACTTCTGGACAGAAATACAGAGATCTAGGATTAAAGGATAAAATGAAAGAATCATCAGAGGACGAACTGCTTGATTTACTTGCTTCTGATGGCATGTTAATAAAAAGACCTTTAACGACAGATGGAAATAAAGTTACATTAGGCTTTAAAGAAGAAATGTTTAAAGAAAGTTGGGCATAACATTACCTGCTTTTTTTAATAGGTGGCTCTAAGATAAAGGGCAAATATGATTTTACGGAGGGGTTAATAATGACGGTACCAAAGGATTTAAGATATTCAAAAGAACATGAATGGGTAAAAGTTGAAGGAGATAATGCTCGTATAGGAATTACACATTTTGCACAATCTGAATTAGGCGATATCGTATTTGTTGAACTACCGGAAGTAGGCGATGAAGTAACTGCGAATGAGCCTTTTGGAAGTGTAGAATCTGTAAAGACGGTTTCGGAATTATATGCTCCAATCAGCGGTAAAGTAGTAGAAGTAAATGAGGATCTTAGTGATAATCCAGAGTATGTTAACGAATCTCCTTATGAAAATGCTTGGATGGTAATTATTGAACCAAGTGATAAAGCAGACATTGAAACACTAATGACTGCAGAGCAATATGAAGACATGACGAATGAAGGATAATTCTTAGTAATGATGACATCGGTAAATTGCCGATGTCTTTTCTTCAATAGAGTGCTTAATTAGATAAATATTAAGTTGAAAATTGTTCCATTAACCTACTTCTTTCTCTTTAAGTTTGAATATGTTAAAGTATATCAAATAACTCCTTTAGGTGATCAAAATGAAAAAAGTAATCATTGTGGAAGGCAAATCGGATAAACGAAAAGTAGAAAAAATTGTACGTGAACCGGTGGATATTATTTGCACAAATGGAACAATTGGCGTTTCGAAGCTGGATGAATTATTAGAAGAATTAATGGATAAAGATGTGTATATTCTAGTGGATGCAGACAAATCTGGAGATAAGATAAGAAAGCAGTTTAAAAGAGAGCTTCCAGAAGCAGAATTTCTTTATATTGATCGGAAGTACAAAGAAGTTGCCGCCTCTCCTGAACACCATTTAGCAACACTATTATTACAGGCAAACATTGAGATTAATGCAAAATATTTAGATGCAAGGATGAATGGATTATGATAGATTGGAAGATCGACCAATGGGAGAAACAAATCAAGGATGCTCCTCTTGTATGTCTTTATTTGTATACTCCCCTTTGCGGAACATGTATGGTTGCTTCTAAAATGCTAACAATATTACATACAATGAAGCCAGATTTACATTTAGGAAAAATGGATTTGAATTATGCACCAGAATTAGCGGTAGAGTACGAAGTCGAAAGTGTTCCATGTTTAGTTATTGTAGAAGAGGGATTGCTAAAGGAAAAATTGTATAGATTTGAATCGGTTCCTCATTTAGTAGAGGTTATCAATAAATATACGAAGTAGAAAGACTCTTTTTCAGACAGAAAGGGTCTTTCTTTTATGGCTTGGTGGATAAACGAGGTAGCACCATCCATAAAAGCCAGTTTACTAAAAAAAGGTAACAGTAACAAATCACTTTTTCTAAAAAGACTATCTATCCCAAAGCAAAGCTTACCAATACGTATTTTAATTCTAGGATTAAAAAAAGATTATTCTTATAAAGCAGGTTTTTTCTATTATTGCAAGAATAAGTAATATAAGATTGTTCGGCAGAAAGTAGGAGATGCTTTTGCAGGAGTGGATGACAAGTTTTGTAGATAAGTTGAACCGTAAAGAGTCTTTAAAACCATTATTAAGAAACACTTCTTTTTCATTAGCAATATCATGTCAAAAGGATGCCTATTTAGTGGAGGTAAGGAACAATCATTTTTCATGGAAAAGGATGAAAGAGGAGAATCCAGATGTATGGTTAATGGGGGAAAGAGAAAGTATTCACTCCATTGCAAGTGGAGAGATTCTTCTGAGAGAAGCAAAAAAGAACGGATTGATTCAATTAGATGGATCTTTAAGAAAAATCCTTTTGTTAGAATCTCTGCTTTTCTTATGCAATTCACCGCCTGAAAAAAGAATCGGTTAAGTAGGGGGACCCTAAAAGAATAGTTCTTTCCTTTTTCCTGAAATCACCCTTTTCTTCCAGAAAGGGACTGAGATTTCAGGTTATTTTTTGTTTCTTTCTTTCTCGTGTCCCCTCTTATATCCTCCTTTTTTTATCGAATTAATTATGTTAGAAAATCTAACAATATTAAATAGAAAATTCAGAAAAAATATTATATTAAAAAATGTGTTGACACGAATATCAGTAAGTGGTAAATTACATCTATCATATTAACGAATTATAAATTTCATATCGATAATGAAACTCTTATCAAGAGAGGTGGAGGGATGTGCCCTATGAAACCCGGCAACCGTCAGTATACTGAAACGGTGCCAATTCACACAAAGCGTTTAGCTTTGATAGATGAGAGAAAGGGATATTATTAATAATAGAAACCTTTCTGCTCATCTTGCAGAAAGGTTTTTTTATTATGTGGAATGATATGATGTACTTTGTTAAAAACTATTCTACAATAGTTATCGATAAAGTGGAATTTTAGATAGAAGTAGGTGAACAATATGATTAATGTTAACGCAGTTAAAAAAATATATACCTCTAGAAGCGGGAAGGTCACTGCAGTCGATCACGTAGACTTAACCATTCATTCAGGAGAGATATTTGGAATAATCGGATATAGTGGTGCAGGAAAAAGTACATTAATTAGAATGCTGAACGGATTGGAGATTCCTACCGAAGGAAGTGTTTCGGTTGCAGGACATGAGGTTTCTAAAATTAAAGGAAGCAAGCTTCGTAAGGCGAGACAAGAAATCAGTATGATATTTCAACATTTCAATCTGCTGTGGTCAAGAACGGTAAAAGAAAACATCGCTTTTCCTTTAGAAATAGCAGGCGTAAAAAAATCAGCAAGAGAAAAGAAAGTGCTTGAGTTAATCAAGCTAGTAGGATTGGAAGGAAGAGAAGATGCATATCCTTCACAATTGAGTGGTGGTCAAAAACAGCGTGTTGGCATCGCAAGAGCACTTGCGAGTGATCCAAAAGTTCTTCTTTGTGATGAAGCCACCTCAGCATTGGATCCGCAAACGACGGATGCCATCTTAGATTTGTTAGTGGATATTAATAAGCGTCTTGGTCTCACAATTGTTCTTATTACACACGAAATGCATGTTATTCGGAAGATATGCCACAGAGTTGCTGTAATGGAAGAGGGGAATGTAGTAGAAACGGGACCTGTTATTGATGTTTTTAAAAAGCCCAAGAAAGAGATCACCAAACGTTTTGTTCAACAAGTCATTGAGCCAGAAGAAGCGAAGGACACAATTGATCATTTAATAGCGCAATACAAAACTGGAAGCTTGGTAATGCTTGGATTTGTTGGTGAAAGTGCAGAACAGCCTGTTATCACAAATCTAATTCGATCTTTTTCCGTTTCGGTGAATATCATTCAAGGGAAAATTTCTCCGACGCAAAATGGATCGTATGGAACATTGTATATTCATATGGATGGAGAGAAAGAAGAAATAGAGAAAGCTATTCAATACCTTCATTCTCAAGAAATTAGTGTGGAGGTGATCGAAGGATGACCGAAAGTTTACTGCCAAATGTAGATTGGGAAATAATGTGGAAAGCCACAGTAGAAACCCTTTTTATGACTGGATTCTCGATTATTTTTACCTTTATACTCGGAATTATTCTAGGGATTACTTTATTCTTAACTGGTAAAGGAAATATGTGGAATAATGCTTTTGTTAACAAAGTGATTAGTGCAATTGTTAATATTTTTCGTTCCATCCCTTTCATTATTTTATTGGTTTTATTAATACCATTAACAACTTTCTTAATCGGTACGATGATTGGACCGAAAGCAGCTTTACCATCTTTGATAATTGGAGCTGCTCCGTTTTATGCAAGACTTGTAGAAATCGGCCTTCGTGAAGTAGATAAAGGAGTCATCGAAGCTGCAAAGTCAATGGGAGCAAAACCAACTACGATTATCTTTAAAGTTCTTTTGCCAGAATCTATGCCAGCACTTGTTTCAGGAATTACGGTAACTACGATTGCACTAGTTGGATCTACTGCAATGGCAGGGATTATTGGTGCAGGGGGACTTGGGAATTTAGCTTACTTACAAGGGTTCCAAAGAGGTAATGGTGATGTAACACTCGTGTCAACCATTATTGTATTAATTATTGTATTTATCATCCAATTTATTGGAGATTATATAACAAAAAAATTAGATAAAAGATAAGGAGAATAAAAATGAAAAAATTATGGACATTATTAATTGCTTTGACATTTATACTTGTACTTTCTGCATGTGGATCGTCTGAAGATAAAAATGAGAGTGGTGCTTCTAACGAAGAAAAAGAAACAACTAAATTAGTGGTAGGTGCTTCTAATGTACCGCACGCTGAAATTTTAGAGGAAGCTAAGCCGATTCTTAAAGAAAAAGGAATTGATTTGGAAATTGTTACTTTCCAAGATTATGTATTGCCAAACAAAGCATTAGAATCAAAAGAATTAGATGCTAACTATTTTCAACATATCCCTTATTTGGATCAACAAATTAAAGATAATGGATATGACTTTGTAAATGCAGGTGCTATTCACATTGAGCCAATGGCAGTTTTCTCAAAAAAATATAAAAGCTTAGATGAGCTTCCAGATGGAGCGACAATCATTCTAAGTAATTCAGTTGCTGAACATGGCCGCGTGCTTTCTCTTTTAGAAAAAGGTGGATTAATTAAACTAAAAGATGGAATTGATAAAGTGAATGCAACAATCGAAGATATTGTAGAAAATCCAAAAAATATTCAATTAAAAGCAGATTATGAGCCATCATTACTTCCTCAAATCTTCAATAACAATGAAGGGGATGCAGTTGTTATCAATGCAAACTATGCATTAGATGCAGGTTTAAACCCAGTGGAAGATTCAATTGAAATTGAAGGAAGTGAATCTCCATATGCGAATATCATTACCGTTCGTAAAGGAGATGAAAGCAAAGAAGCTATTAAGACATTGGTAGAAGTACTTCATTCAAAAGAAATTCAAGATTTCATCAATACAGAATATAAAGGTGCAGTTGTACCAGTTAGTGAATAAGATTTAAAGGAGATGTTCCTATAAAAGACCAAAACATAAAGCAAATATCCAATTGAGAATGAAGTCGCTTCTATCAATAATGGATATAGCTTGTGTATCGGTCTTTATAGGGACATTTTTTTATGATGTTTCAAAATAAAGTTGTTTTCAAATGAAGATTTTCTCATTTTAAAGGGAGGATGCCATTTCCAATAAGTACTAGGGCTAAATTCAATACGTGTATAAATACTAAAACGATGCACTATATTAGTGCAGAATTTGACAGCTAGTAATAAATAGTATAGTTTAAAGTACTTATCATTTATACGAAAGTAATGTTATGTAATATAATAAGGAAAGAAATCGTTTCCAAAATAACGAATAAATAGATATTGATAAGTGGATGAAGTGTATTTATTTTGTTTTTATGATAATTTTCCTTATAGAACTGGAAGCAATAGGTTGCTATCAGTTTTTATTTGTTATAAGATTAGAATGATAATAAATTGATAATGAAGTTTCGACAATTTTGTGAACAAAACTTCTTTTACTATGGAGGTATTATAATATGAGTCAACCTAAATTAGTCATTAATGATTTACATGTTTCAATCGAAGAAAAAGAAATTATTAAAGGTCTTAACTTAGAAATCAAAGGTGGAGAAATTCACGCAATCATGGGACCAAACGGAACTGGTAAATCTACTTTATCTTCTGCAATCATGGGTCACCCGAAATATGAAGTAACTAGCGGTGAAGTAAGCCTTGATGACGAAGATGTATTGGAAATGGAAGTAGATGAGCGCGCGCGTGCAGGTCTATTTTTAGCGATGCAATATCCGAGCGAAATAAGTGGTGTAACAAATGCTGACTTCTTACGTTCTGCTTTAAACAGCCGCTTAGGCGAAGGAAATGAGATTTCATTAATGAAGTTTATCCGCAAAATGGATGAAAACATGGACTATCTAGAAATGGATCCAGATATGGCACAGCGTTATTTAAATGAAGGTTTCTCTGGTGGAGAGAAGAAACGTAATGAAATTCTTCAATTAATGATGTTAAACCCTAAAATTGCAATTTTAGATGAAATTGATTCTGGCTTAGACATTGATGCACTAAAAGTTGTTTCAAAAGGAATCAACAAAATGCGTGAAGAGCGTAAAGAAGATTTTGGTTGCTTAATCATTACTCACTACCAACGTTTATTAAATTATATCACTCCTGATTACGTTCACGTAATGATGCAAGGTCGTGTTGTTAAATCTGGCGGTCCTGAGCTTGCACAACGCCTAGAAGCAGAAGGATATGATTGGATTAAAAAAGAGCTAGGTATTGAAGACGAAACTGTTGAACAAGAAGCGTAATTGTTAGGAGGATTGACCAATGACAACGGATATTAAATTACCATTTGACCAAGAATATCTTTCCTCTTTTTCGAAAGATATGAACGAACCTTCTTGGCTAACGGAGCTGCGTGTTAATGCATTAGAACAAGCAGATTCTCTTCCAATGCCAAGACCGGATAAAACAAATATTAAAAACTGGAACTTTACACAATTTGAAAAACACATTGTAAGCAGTGAAGATTTTTCTGATGTAAATGACTTGCCAGAACAAGTAAAAGCACTTATCGATTTAGAAAAGAATAAAACACTTTATATTCAAAGAAATAACCGTCCAACTTTCTTAGCTGTTTCGAATGAATTAAAAGAAAGTGGCGTAATTTTTACTGATATTTTCACAGCAGCCAGAGAGTATAGTGACTTATTGCAAAAATACTTTATGAAAGATGCTGTTAAAGTTGATGAACATAAATTAACGGCTTTACATGCGGCTCTTTTAAATGGTGGAGTATTCTTGTATGTTCCTAAAAATGTAGTAGTGGAAGAACCAATTCAATCTATTTTCTTACATGATGACAAAGAAGCAAACCTTTTTAACCATGTTATTGTTGTAGCAGAAGATAATAGTTCTGTTGTTTATGTAGAAAACTATGTTTCTACCGTTGATCCTGAAGAAGCAGTGTTCAATATTGTTACAGAAGTAATTGCTAACGCAAATGCAAAAGTTCAATATGGGGCAGTTGATAATTTAGCGCATGGTGTTACTACGTATGTAAATCGCCGAGGTGTTGCAGGTCGTGATGCTAAAATTGAATGGGCATTAGGCTTCATGAATGATGGTAATACAATTTCTGATAATACCACATACCTAATGGGCGATGGCTCATATGGTGACACAAAATCAGTAGTAGTTGGTCGCGGAGATCAAAAGCAAAACTTTACAACAAAAGTAGTTCATTATGGTAAGAGCTCAGAAGGCTATATCTTAAAGCATGGTGTAATGAAAGATAAAGCTTCTTCTATCTTCAATGGTATTGGAAAAATCGAGCATGGTGCTACGAAAGCAAATGCAGAGCAAGAGTCTCGTGTTCTGATGTTAAGTGAAAAAGCTAGAGGCGATGCAAACCCAATTCTATTAATTGACGAAGATGATGTAACTGCAGGCCATGCTGCATCTGTTGGTAGAGTTGATCCTTTACAATTGTATTACTTAATGAGCCGTGGTATTCCACAACATGAAGCAGAAAGATTAGTTATTCATGGTTTCCTTGCTCCAGTTGTAGAACAATTGCCAATTGAAGGTGTTAAAAAGCAATTAGTAGAGGTAATTGAAAGGAAAGTAAGATAATGGATAGTAAACATATTCGTTCTTACTTTCCGATTTTAAACCAAGAAGTCAATGGAAATCCTTTGGTTTATCTTGATAGTGCGGCCACTTCTCAAAAACCTGTCCAGGTAATTGAAACATTAGAAAAATACTATCGAGAGTATAATTCTAATGTTCACCGTGGCGTTCATACCTTAGGGACAAAAGCGACGGATGCTTACGAAGGAGCAAGGGAAAAGGTAAGAAAGTTTATCTCTGCTTCTTCGATAGAAGAAATTATCTTCACTCGCGGAACTACAACAGCTCTTAATACAGTTGCACAAAGCTATGCGATGGAAAATATAAAAGAGGGGGATGAAATAGTCATCACCCCGATGGAGCATCATAGTAATATCATTCCATGGCAGCAAGTTGCTAAAAAAACGGGAGCAACACTAAAATATTTGCCTCTTCAAGCAGATGGCACGGTAGCGATTGCTGATGTGGAAGAAACAGTTACTCCGGCAACAAAGTTAGTTTCTATTGCTTATGTTTCTAATGTTCTAGGAGTTATTAATCCAATAAAAGAAATAGCTGCGATAGCGCATAAAAATGGAGCTGTTCTTGTAGTAGACGCAGCCCAAGGCGCTCCCCATGTAAAAATTGATGTGCAAGATTTGGATTGTGATTTTCTTGGGTTCTCTGCTCATAAAATGTGTGGTCCAACGGGAATTGGGGTACTTTATGGAAAGAAACATCTTTTAGAAAACATGGAGCCAATTGAATTTGGTGGAGAAATGATTGATTTTGTCGGTTTATATGAATCTACTTGGAAAGAACTTCCTTGGAAGTTTGAAGCAGGGACGCCGATCATTGCAGGTGCTATTGGATTAGGGGCTGCAATTGATTTCCTCGAAGAAATCGGCTTAGAGAATATAACGGAACATGAGCATAAATTAGCAGCCTATGCAATAGAGAAAATGTCTTCTATTAACGGTTTAACAATTTATGGTCCGCAAAGTGCAAACAATCGGGCTGGCGTTATCACTTTTAATATTGAAGATGTTCACCCTCATGATGTTGCAACAGTGTTGGATGCTGAAGGAATTGCTGTACGTGCAGGACATCACTGTGCACAACCATTAATGAAATGGCTAAATGTTTCTGCAACCGCTCGTGCAAGTTTTTATCTATATAATTCGGAAGAAGATATTGATAAGCTTGTGGAAGGGATTGGCAAAACAAAGGAGTATTTTAGCGATGTCTTTTAATAATTTAGATTCTCTTTATAGAAGTGTTATTATGGATCATTATAAAAATCCTCGGAACAAAGGAGTTCTTGAAGGTAGCTTGACCGTTAATATGAATAATCCAACTTGTGGGGACCGCATTCTTCTTACAATGAAATTGGAAGATGGGGTTGTCGTCGATACGAAATTTGATGGAGAAGGATGCTCTATTAGCATGTCTTCTGCATCCATGATGACACAAGCAATAAAAGGAAAGACAGTCGAGCAGGCGTTGAAAATGTCTGAATCATTCTCTGAGATGATTCAAGGAAAAGACTACTCGGATGATATGGACTTGGGGGACATTGAAGCACTTCAAGGTGTTAGTAAATTCCCTGCAAGAATCAAATGTGCAACACTAGCTTGGAAGGCAATGGAAAAAGGGATAAACGAAGGTTAAGGTTAAATTCGTAGGATTACCACCAAGGTTGCATGTAGAATGGAGGAAAATGAAATGGCAAAAAAGATGCCCGAAATTGGGGATTATAAATATGGATTTTCAGACAAAGACGTTTCTATCTTTCGTTCCAAACGAGGATTAACGAAAGAAATCGTTGAAGAAATTTCAAAAATGAAGGCTGAACCACAATGGATGTTAGACTTCCGCTTGAAATCATTAGAGCATTTTTATAAAATGCCAATGCCACAATGGGGTGGCGATCTATCTGCTTTAAACTTTGATGACATTACGTATTATGTAAAACCATCAGAGAAGACAGAAAGATCTTGGGATGAAGTACCAGATGAAATCAAACAAACATTTGATAAGCTTGGTATTCCAGAAGCTGAGCAAAAATACTTAGCTGGTGTGTCTGCTCAGTATGAGTCAGAGGTTGTTTACCATAATATGCAAGAAGATCTTGAGAAAATGGGGATTGTTTTCAAAGATACGGATTCTGCATTAAGAGAAAATGAAGATATTTTCCGTGAACATTGGGCAACAGTTATCCCAGCTACAGATAATAAGTTTGCTGCCTTAAACTCAGCTGTATGGTCTGGTGGATCTTTCATTTATGTTCCAAAAGGAATTAAAGTGGATACGCCATTACAAGCGTACTTCCGTATTAACTCTGAAAATATGGGGCAATTTGAAAGAACGTTAATCATCGTGGATGAGGGTGCAAGTGTGCATTACGTTGAAGGATGTACAGCACCAGTGTACACAACTAACTCTCTTCATAGTGCGGTTGTTGAAATCATTATTAAAAAAGATGCATATTGCCGTTATACGACGATTCAAAACTGGGCTAATAACGTATACAATCTAGTTACAAAGCGTGCTGTTTGTGATGCGAATGCTACAATGGAATGGATCGATGGAAATATTGGTTCTAAATTAACGATGAAATACCCTGCTGTTATCTTAAGAGGGGAAGGCGCAAGAGGAATGACTTTATCTATCGCTCTTGCTGGAAAAGGACAACACCAAGATGCTGGAGCAAAAATGCTTCACTTAGCTCCAAATACCTCATCTACCATTGTTTCTAAATCTATTTCGAAACAAGGTGGAAAAGTAACATACCGTGGGATTGTTCACTTTGGACGTAAAGCTGATGGTGCCCGTTCCAATATCGAATGTGACACATTAATTATGGATAACAAGTCTACTTCCGATACTATTCCATACAATGAAATTTTAAATGACAATATTTCATTAGAGCACGAAGCAAAAGTTTCGAAAGTATCTGAAGAGCAATTATTCTACCTAATGAGTAGAGGTATTTCCGAAGAAGAAGCAACAGAAATGATCGTAATGGGCTTTATCGAGCCATTCACAAAAGAATTACCAATGGAATATGCAGTTGAAATGAACCGTCT
>Ga0182738_1004308_pt1 | contig 15815 bp, 16 predicted proteins | sample eDN5th30CBELigMG_FD_128876 | JGI IMG/M metagenome (GOLD analysis project Ga0182738, IMG submission 128876) | Enriched Miracle-Growth compost microbial communities from Emeryville, California, USA - eDNA 5th pass 30_C BE-Lig MG (version 2)... ... | reverse complement strand
TCCTGAGATCGCACTGCAGATCAGACGTGTAGCTGTTGACCGGAGCTTGCAGCTTTCGGTGTCGCCTCGTCCTCGACCAGAATGTCTTTCTTCCTGGCGAACTGCACGAGAATGCCGCGTGCTGTCTCTGCGTCGACTTCGCCGGCCAGTGCGGCTTTGCAGGCGCGAATCGCCGCCCTTTGCTCCGGACTGTTTCCACCCCAATCCGTGACGAACTGGTAGGCATCCACGACCGAGTTCAGCTGCCGCGGAAAGCCGAGCCCGACCCACACGCGGACAGGCTTTTCGAAGGGTCGAGAAAGCATCGTGTCCTCCCCTTCGTCGCGTCAGGCCCCTATACCGCCAGTCTCGCCGGTTTTCGTCCCGGCCATCCAGGGCATCGCCACGGAGACATCCTCGAGGATTTTCGCCGAACGGGCGAAGCCAGCGAAGGCCTCGCGTGCCGCCTTCAACGGCACAAGGCCATCGAACGCGCGGTGGCACGCCCGCGTCGCCGTCTCATAGATTATGCCACGGCGGTGCTTCGGCCACTCATGGAGAAAGTCGCAGGCATCCTCGAGACAGGCAATCTCTTGGACGAGACCTTCTGCGGCTTTCACAAATACGGGACTTTCGAATCTTCTCTCGCTCATTGAAACCTCCAATGGTTGAACGATTTCAGCTGGTTGAGGAATGGTCACCCCGGCAATCGGCAGCGACCGGGAGAAATATGTGAAGGCCGATTTCCGACGTCAAGACTTGCCATATCCGCTTCTACGCCAGGACCGGTCCGTGCATCTGTCCGAGCTCGTCGCGGCCGGCCAGGAGGTCACCGCCCTGGCCCAGTCGGACGCGGCTGCGGCGAAAGTGACCGCGCATCAGTGGAAGCTGACATGCAAGAACCCGCTCCGGCGTGCCGAAGCGGGGGTGATGTAGCTGGAGCATTGCGGCGAAGCCAGAAACACATAGGCGGGCGCGATCTCCTCCGGCTGGGCCGGGCGCTTCATCGGCGTCTTCGCGCCGAAATGCGATACGTCCTCTGCTTCCTTGTCCGTCGGATTGAGCGGCGTCCAGACGGGGCCTCCTGTTCACCATACCGTCAGGCCCGGTTGACACGGCCCGTAGCAAAAACCGAACGCGCGGATCGACGATTGGTTCTATCTTCCTTCAGCTTGCGCCGCCCCACTGGCCGGCAAGGGTCAGTCCGAACAGGATGGCGAGCCACAGGCCAGCGGCGGCAACCGCCAGGCGCGGCAGCGTTCCCGCCGCCGCAAGGTGCATGAATAGGACGGCGATGATCGCCGCCTTGGCGGCGGCGATCGCCAGGTTTAGTCCGGAATTGAAGCCGCCGAGATCGATGAAGGACGAACCGACTGTCAGCACAAGCAGCAGCAGGAGCGCGGCATAGGCGACGGCAAGCTTGCGGATTTCGCTCATGATGCGCTTCACCGGTTGATCAGGTAGAGTACGGGGAAAAGAAACACCCAGACGATGTCGACGAAGTGCCAGTAAAGGCCGACGGCCTGCACGCGCCGCGCGCGGCTTGACGGATCGGCGCCGCGCGACAGCGCCAGCAGGCCGACGATAACGAGGATGCCGCAGGTCAGGTGGAGGCCGTGCAGCGCGGTCATCGCGAAGTAGAGGCTGAAGAAGAAGGCGGCGTGGACCGGGTCGGGGCCGCTGAACGCGAAGGGCGCGCCCAGCACCGGCGCGATCCCTTCATGGAATTCCATTGCATATTCGGTTCCCTTGATCACCAGAAAGACCGCGCCGAGCAGCGCGGTGGCCATCAGGGTCCACACGGCGGCCCGCCAGCGCCCCGCGTCGGCGTGGAAATGCGCCAGCGCCATGGTTAAACTGGAGGTGATCAGGACGGCGGTGTTGACGGCGCCGAGCGTCAGCGACAAATGTTTCGAAGCCGCCGCGAAGGCCGGTCCGTAGCTGACGCGGGCAACGAAGAAGACCAGCATGATGGCGCCGAACAGCATAGCCTCGGAACCGGCGAACACCCACATGCCGAAGGCGTCAGCGGCTTTCTCGCGTGCCGGCGTGTCGAAGGCGACGCTTTGCGTCGAGGCACTCATGCCGCAGTCTCCCGCACCTTGTCCTTGTGCGGGCTGAAACGCTCATGCTCCAGCCCCTTCATCGGATAAGCATAGGGCGGCTGCGAGACCGTCGGCATCCGGTCGAAATTGTGCGGTGGCGGCGGCGACGCCGTCTGCCATTCCAGCCCGGTCGCACCCCAAGGATTGTCCGTTGCGCGCGCGCCCCTGAACAGCGACCAGCCGAGATAACACAGCGGCATCAGGTACCCGGCCGCCAGCACCACCGCACCGGCCGACGAGAGCACATGCCAGAACTGGAATTCCGGCGGATAGGTGTGATAGCGCCGCGGCATGCCGAGGAAGCCCAGCACGAATTGCGGGAAGAAAGTCAGGTTGAAGCCGATGAAGGTGGCGGCGGCGGCCACGCGAGCCCAAGTCTCGGAATACAGCCGGCCGGTCATCTTAGGCCACCAGAAATGCAGCCCAGCCATATAGGCCGTCACCATGCCGCCGACCATGATGTAGTGGAAGTGGGCGACGACGAAATAGGTGTCGTGGACATGCACGTCGACCGCGAGCGCGGCGAGAAACAGCCCGGCAAGGCCGCCGAAGGTGAACAGCGCCAGGAAGAACAGCGCGTAGAGCATCGGCGCTTCGAAGGTGATCTCGCCCTTGCGCAGCGTCAGGCTCCAGTTGAACACCTTGATCGCCGACGGGATGGCAACGCAGAACGAGAGGAAGGAGAAGATCACGCCCGCATAGGCCGATTGGCCTGAGACGAACATATGATGGCCCCAGACCAGGAAGCCGAAAACGGCGATCGCCATCGAGGAAAGCGCCACCGCCTTGTAGCCGAACAACGGCCGCTTGCTGAAGCAGGGCAGCACCTCCGACACCACGCCCATGCCGGGCAGGATCATGATGTAGACCGCCGGGTGCGAGTAGAACCAGAACAGGTGCTGAAACAACAGCGGGTCGCCGCCGAGGTCGGGGTTGAAGATGCCGATCCCGAAAACCCGTTCCAGCACGATCAGGATCAACGAGGCGGCAAGCACAGGTGTGGCCAGCACCATTACCAGCGCGGTCGCATAGATCGTCCATACAAAAATAGGCAGGCGGAACCAGGTCAGGCCCGGCGCGCGCAACGTATGCACGGTGACGATAAAATTGATGCCGGTCATGATGCTCGAGAAGCCGACGATGAAGACGCCCATCGCCGCGGTCGAGACGAAGCCGTTGGCGTAGAGCGTCGAGAGCGGCGTGTAGAAGGTCCAGCCGGTGTCGACCCCGCCCGCCAGTACCGAGAAGAGTGCGAACAGGCTGCCGAAGACAAAGACGTACCAGCTCGCCAGGTTAAGGCGCGGAAAGGCAAGATCGCGCGCGCCGATCATCAGCGGCAGGAGGAAGTTGCCGAGCGTCGCAGGGATCGACGGCACCAGGTAGAACCACACCATGATGATGCCGTGCAGCGAAAACAGGCGGTTGTAGACATCGTCGGAAACCAGGTCGCCTCCGGGCGTCGCCAGTTCGACGCGCATCAGCACGGCAAAAGCTCCGCCGAGGAAGAAGAAGGCGGTGAGCGAGACAAGATAAAGCCAAGCCACGCGCTTGTGGTCTGTGGTCAGCAGCCAGGCGCGCGGGCCAGCGCCCTCCTCCAGATAATTCGCCCGCATTGCAACATCGCTGCTCATCGGATTGCCTCACTGTTCGTCAAGCCCTGCGGCGACAGCGACTTCAAATAGGCCAGCAGCATCTGCAACTCCGCCTCGTCGACCAGGCCATCGAAGCTCGGCATCACCGGCTCGTAGCCGGCGGCGACCTCCTTCTTCGGCTGCAGGATAGAGTCGCGCAGGTAGCGCTCGTCGGCGATCACCGTCGCATCATTGGCGAGCGCCACCGGGCGACCGTAGACATTCTCTAATGGTGGCGCCCGCACCTTGGAGGAATTGCCATGGCAGCCGGAGCAGCCGAGCGCGCGAAAAAGCTTTTCGCCGGTGGCGGCCAGCGTCTCGCCCTCGCCCTGGTCGGACAGCCACGCCGCATATTGCTCGGGAGGCAGGGCATCGACCCAGCCGCCCATTTCCGAATGCTGCGTGCCGCAGTATTCGGCGCAGAACAGATGATAGTGGCCGGGTTCGGTGGCGGTGAACCAGACGTGCGTGGTGCGGCCGGGCACGGCGTCCTGCTTGACCCGAAAAGCCGGCACGAAGAAGGAATGGATCACGTCTTGCGATGCCAGCGATACGACGACCGGCTTGCCGACGGGAACATGCAACTCGTCGATCTCGCGCTGGCCGCCAGGATGACGGAATTCCCACATCCACTGCTTGCCGAGCCCGGCGATCTGCAGCGCGTCGGCCGGCGGATGGTCGCGCCGCATGAACAAAGTCGCCCCCCAGCCGAAGATGGCGAAGGCGATGATCAGGCTGGCGAGTGTCCAGCCTATTTCCAGCGGCAGGCTGCGGCCGCGTTCGCCGGTGCGGTCCGCGCCGGAGCCTGCCCGGTACTTGACCGCGTAGCCGACGACCAGCAGAGTCAGGAACGCGCCGAGCGCCGTGGTGAAGGCCAGCAGCGTGTAGAACAGCGTGTCGACGCTGGCCGCAGCCGACGATGCCTCGCTCGGCGCGAAAGGGATGCCGAAGCTCATGTCGGCCTCCGCCTGGAAAGCAGCAGGAGGCCGGCGCCCAGCAAAAGCACGGTGGTCCAACTTGCCATTTTGAGCACGGCCCGGATCATCGAGGTATATTGGCCTCTCGACGCATCGAAGCCGGCGCAAAGCAGGAAGACATGGTCGGCGATGGAGCCGAGTTTTCCTGCCGACGCTTCGACCAGCGCGAGCCTGAGATCCCGTGGCTCAAAAGAGAGCGCCGGCAGGACGCGCGAGACTTGGCCTTGCGGCGTGACCGCAAGCACAGCGATCGGATGGACGTACTGGTCGATTCGGTCGCGCCGCTCGAACGTCATCCCCGCCTCTGCGGCAAGAGCCGCGCCGCCGCCATCGGCGCCGGTCAGAAAGCGCCAGGCTGTCAGGCCGCGCGGGCCGGCGGCGCCAGCAATGCCGGCCTTCGCTGCGGCCGCATCCTGCGTCGTTTCGCCAGGATCGATCGACACGAAAAGCGCGCGGTACGATGCGGGATCGAGGCCGGTCCTTTTCAGATCGGAGGCGACTGCCTGCTGCGTGACGCCGCACAGGTTCGGACATTTGTCGTAACCGAAGACCAGCAGCGCCGGACGCCCGCCCAGGATCGCAGACAAAATCACTTCCGTCCCGGAAGCATCGCGGAAACTGCGTCGCAGATCGAGCTGCGCGCCGATCTTCGGATCGAAGCTCGGGCGGTCGGCAGCCTGAACGGGCCAGGCCGCCAACAGACACAGTATGCAGAGTACGGGCTTCATGGTCCGGCTCCCGCCTTCGCTCCGCCACGGCAGTTCCCGACTTGCGGAGCGCGCGGAACATTCTGATCCAGCAGCGCGCATTCTCCGTCCAGCGCAGCAGTACTCTTCGACCAATTCGGAAGGCCGTCTTGCGCGACCAGCTTCATCGCTTCTTCGACGGGAATACGGGCAATGTCGGCGGGGCGGTTCACCCAGCCGAGCGTTGTCAGTTCCTTGTCCTCCCTGCTGCGGAAGGCCGCGAGATCGCTCTCAGGCGTCCGCTGCAAGGCTGGGCTCCTCCTATCGCTCTCTGCCGCCAGGCCGGGAGGCGGCCAGACTGGCGTGGTGTCGAAGACGAGTTTCAGCGCGACAGCTGAAACGGCAAGGAAAACAAGAAGGCCGACACCGAAGGCAATCAGCGCCCTCGGCCAGACGTCGCGGGTTTCGGGCGGACGAACGCTCTCAGCCATGCGCAGGCTTTCCCCGCCACAGGCTTATCCGCTCGGGATCGGTCAGCGCGAAGAGAAACAGCGCCGCCCACAGGCCGCCGACGGCGGCGAAGGCGGCCAGATCATGCCAGCCCGACAGCAGGCCCGATCCGCCGAGCGGCGGGCGGACGCGCCACACGGTCTCGAAGACATGGCCTGCCGCGGCGGCGCCGCCGAGCCACAGAAGCCCGGCATGGCTGCGTTTCAGCCGGCGGCTGAGAAAACCCGCGAACGGCATTGCAAATTCGACAGCGATGACTGCCAGGAGCAGATATTGCCAGCCATGGCGTGCGCGAGCGATGTACCAGTGGATTTCGGTCGGCAGGTCCCCGGCCCAGACGACCAGCCACTGCATGAAGGCGAGATAGACCCACATCAGGACGAAACCGAACAGCATGTTGGCAACGTCCTCGCTCAGCGCGACGCCATGCTCGCCGCCAGGCAGCACCTCGATCTGCCGCCGTGCGGCGAGCACGACCAGCGCCAGCGCACCTGCGCCGACCACCTGCGCCGAAGCTTCGATCATAGCGTAGATGGTCGAGGTGAACTCGGGGTCGAGCGACAGCATCCAGTCGGTGGAAAAGACGCTGAGAGCGATACCGTGCAGGATCAGACCGAGCGCGCAGGACCTGCCGGACAGCGCGCCGCCGGTCGCGGCGCAGCCGAGCACCAGCCACGTCAGCGCCAGCCAGATCGCCGAGCAGGCCACGAAACGCACGACGAAGAAGGGGGCGTTGAGATAACCCAGCTTGAGGCGAACGCTCTCCGCCAGAACACCTGGTTCGCCCGCCCAAGGAAAGACCTGATCGAGGCATGCGAGCACCGGCAGCAGCAGCAGCAACGCCAGCGGCAGCGTCGCCACCATGGCGCGCAGCGGCGCTCGCATGGCGTCGCCCCAGCGTCCGCCCGTCAGGCCATGCACTAATAGGATGGTGAGCGCACCGAGCGGCAGGCCGGTGGCCACGAGCGCGGCCGTCAGCCAGCCAGCCAGCGTGGCATGGATGCCGAAAAAAGCTCCTATGGCGGACAAGACAAGGCCGACCGCACCGACGACCAACGCCATAAAGACTGGGCGTTCGGCAAGGCGCATCATTGCGGCGCCTCCGCGTTCAGGCGAGCCTGCAAGGTTTTGGGCAAGGCGGCGACCGGAGCGTGGCGTGAAAGCTGCAAGGCGCGGATATAGGCGACGATGGCCCAGCGGTCGGCAGCAGACGCGCGCGCCGCATAGGAATACATGGCTCCGTAGCCATTGGTGATGACATCGTAGAAATGGCTGTCGGGAGCCTCGCGCAGCCGGTCCTGATGATAGGTCGGCGGGGCGGGAAAACCGCGCCGGACCACCATGCCGTGACCGTCGCCCGTGCGGCCATGACAAGGCGAGCAGAAGATGTCGAAACGTTGCCGGCCGCGCTCCAGCGTTGTCATCGTCACAGGAAGAGGGATCTTTTCGGGACGGGGCGAAAGGTCGGTGTCGCGCGCCACAGTACCCTTGACGGGAGTCCGCGCCGAGGCACCGTCGGCGAACTGACGGCTCGCCTCCAGCGGATCGTAACGCGGCTGGCGGGCCATGTCCTGGTCGCAGCCGGCGAGCAGAAGCAAGAGCAGCAGCGGCGCTCGCCCGTTCACGCTTCCACCTCCTCCACCGTCTCGGCACCCAGCCGTGTCAACTGGCCCCTGGTGACGCCCTTGCGAAACCTCGGATCGGCCGTTTCGACAAGCAGGTAGAACTTGCCGCCGCGTGCGTAGCTGAAGGTTTCGGCGTTGAAGGCGGGATGGTGGTAGCGCGGCAACCCGTTGGCCCAGAGCACGCCGACGAAGCCGGCAAGCGCCGCACCCAGTATCCCCGCCTCAAAGGCGATCACCACGAAGGGCGGCCAGGAATGCAACGGCCGGCCGCCGACATTGAGCGGATAGTCGATCTCGACGGAATAGAGGATCAACGCATAGGTGAGCACCAAGCCGGCGATGCCGCCCGCCAGCACGGCCCAGGGCAGGCGCGTCGGGCGGATCGCCAGGATGGCTTCCAGTTCGCGGATTTCGAACGGCGAGAAGGCATCCATGCGCCGATAGCCCTTGTCGCGCATAGCGCTCGCCGCATGGACCAGGGCATCCGGCTCGGCGAAGGCCGCGATAAGGCCGTAGAGGCTCATGCCACCCTCCCCGTCTCTTCCGCCAGTTCCTCGACCTCGAAGATGGTGATGGCCGGCAGGATACGGACGAACAGGAAGATGAGTGCGAAGAAGGTGCCGATGGAGCCGAACAGGATGCCGAAATCGAGCCAGGTGAGCGACTGGTCGCCCCAGGCCGAGGGCAGGAAATCGCGGCTCGGACCGCTGACGACGATGACGTAACGCTCGATCCACATGCCGATGTTGACAATGACGGCAATGGCGAACAGCGCCGGCATGTTGAGGCGCACGCGCCGCAACCACAACAGTTGCAGGACGCCGACATTGCAGGCGAGCATGATCCAGAAGAGCGTCGAATAGGGACCAACGGCACGCTGCACCATCATCGTACGTTCCCACGCTTCGCCAGAATACCAGGCGAAGAACGCTTCCGAAGCGTAGCCATAGGCAACGATCAGCCCCGACGCGATCATCAGTTTCGCGGCATTGTCCATGTGCCTCAGCGTGATCAGGTCCTCGACCGAAAACGCCCAACGCAGCGGGATGGCGATGGTGAGCACCATGGCGAAGCCAGATAGCAGCGCCCCGGCGACGAAGTACGGCGGGAAGATCGTCGAATGGTAGCCGGGGGTGATGGCAAAGGTGAAATCGAGCGAGACGATCGAATGCACCGAGACGACCAGCGGCGTCGCCAGCGCCGCCATCAGGTAATAGACGACGCGATAGCGTGCCCAGTGGCGGGCCGAGCCGCGCCAGCCCATGGCGAGAATGCCGTAGAACAGTTGCGCGCCACGCGTTTTCGCCCGGTCGCGCAACATGGCGAGGTCGGGCAACAGACCCATGAACCAGAACAGCAGCGAGACGATCGCATAAGTGGCGATCGCCGCGAAATCCCACACCAGAGGACTTCGCCATTGCGGCCAGTGCATATGCGTGTTGGGCAGCGGCAACAGCCAGTAGAAGAACCACGGTCTGCCGAGATGCAGGATCGGGAACAGCCCGGCCATCGCCACCGCGAACAGCGTCATCGCCTCGGCGAAGCGGTTGATCGAGGCCCGCCAAGGCTGGCGCAGCAGAAGCAGCACCGCCGAGATCAGCGTGCCGGCGTGGCCGATGCCGATCCACCAGACGAAGTTGGAGATCATCGTGCCCCATACCACCGGCATGTCGATGCCCAGTTTGCCGACGCCGATCGCGACCAGGTAGGTGATGGAATAGAAAAGCACGAGCACAAGGACGAAGCAGAGGAAGAAAGCGGCCCAGAAATAGCGCGGCAGCCGCCCGTTCAGGACGACGCCGGCGATGCGTCCGCTGATCTCTGGAAAATCGTGCCGGCCACGCAGAACCGGCGGCGCCCTTCCGACGGCGGCAGTTCTAGCCATCGGTCCGCCCCTTTTCTGCGGCAACGGCTGCGTTGCCGGGATTGCGGATGCGGCCGAGGTAGGTGGTGCGCGGTCGCGTGTTCAGCTCTTCAAGTAACGCATAGGAATGCGGCGCGCCCTTCTCGCGCAGGACAGCCGCGCGCTTGTCGTTCAGGTTGCCGAAGCTGATCGCCCGTGTCGGACAGGCCTGCTGGCATGCGGTGACGACCTCGCCGTCGGCGATGGCGCGGTTGTCGACCTGGGCATGGATGCGCGCTTCGGAAATGCGCTGTACGCAGTAGGTGCATTTTTCCATGACGCCGCGCGAGCGCACCGAAACGTCTGGATTGTGAGCCGCCTGCTCAGGCCCTGCCTCTTCGCCATAGGGCTGGTATTCCAGGAAATTGAACCGGCGCACCTTGTAGGGGCAGTTCTGCGAGCAGTAGCGCGTGCCGATGCAGCGATTGTAGACCTGCGCATTGAGGCCGTCATGGGTGTGGACAGTGGCGTTGACCGGACAGACGATTTCGCACGGTGCCTTCTCGCATTGCATGCAGGGCACCGGCTGGAACAGGGTTTCGGGGTCGTCAGGCGGACCGGCATAATAGCGGTCGACGCGCAGCCAGTGCATCTCGTGGCCGAGCGCGCATTCGTCGGGACCGACTGTGGGGCTGTTGTTCTCGGCCTGACAGGCCGAGACGCATGCCATGCAGCCGATACAGGCCGAAAGGTCGATCGACATGCCCCATGCCTCCTGGTCATAGGGCCAGTCGGGATAGAGCGATTCCGTAGGCGCGGGCGGCACGTCGTCGCGAACGAAATCCGGGCGTTCGCGGAAATGATCGAGCGAGGCGCGGCGCACGATGGCGCGCCCTTCCATCGCGTGGTGATGCTGTGTCGTCACCAGACGGGCCGTGTCGGCGCGGGCGGTGAGCGTGACGCCGCCGGCAAACCACATCGCATCCGACGTCCGTAACCGGTACGCGTCGAAGCCACCGGCCAATGCAGCGACCGAGCCGGTCCTGCGGCCGAAGCCGAGCGGGAGCGTCACCGTCTCATCAGGATGGCCGGGCATAATCCAGACCGGTGCATCGATGCTGCGGCCGCCATGCGCAAGGTTGACCACCTGCCCGGTTTCCAGTTGCAGCCGTCCGGCCGTAGCGGGCGAGATCAGCGCCGCATTGCCCCAGACCTGCTTGGTCAGCGGCCGGGGCAGTTCCTGCAGCCAGGCGCAATTGGCGTGCCGGCTGTCGCGCAGCCAGGGGTCAATGACGAAACGAACCTCCAATCCTTGCGAAACCGGCTCCGGTTTCAGATCGGTGAGCCCCGTGCCCGTTTCGACCGCGACAGGCGCAGCGGCGCTGCCAGCCACCAGGCCGTCACGCAACGCCTCGCGCCAGGCGCCGTCGTCTAGTCTTTTCGCCCAGGTTTCGCGAACCAGGCCGGGCGCGTCGACGTCGAAGCGCCCGGCCAGCGCGGCAATCATTTCATGCGCGGTACGGCCGCCGTAGAGCGGGCGGATCAATGGCTGGACGATCGAAACCGTGCCGTCATGGCCGGATACGTCGCTCCAGCTTTCGAGATCGTGCGCGGCGGGAACATGCCAATGCGCAAGTTGCGCCGTCTCGTCGCGATAAAGGCCCCAATGCACCAGAAGCTTGAGCCGCGAGAAGGCGGCGCGAACGTCGAGATCGGCCGGCGCGGTGAAGCCGGGATTGGCGCCCAGCACGACGACGCTGTCGACTTCCTTTCCGGCGATTGCGTCGCACAGCGCGACAAGGTCGCCGTCGACGCGCAACGCATCGGGCGGCGCGATGAAATCCACCGTCGTGCCGATAGCGCCGGATCGCTGGTTGAACCCATGCGCCGCCGCATGAACGAACGGACCCTGCCGCTCGCCGGGAACGACGAGAGAATTGCGGCCCGCGCCTACCAGATCCTCAATCGCAGCCGCGAGCCATTGCGGGGCGGCCGCTAGCCCGGCCTGCAAAGCGGCAGCGAGGCTCTCCACCTCGCTCGGCCGCACCGCCTTGCGGCGATCGGCAGCTGCACCGGTCAGCGTTGGCGTGGTCTCGACAGCGTAAAGCCGGTTCATCGTATCGCCCGGCCTGCGTACGCGGCGGCGGTCGGCGAAATTGCGGGCGTAGGCAAGACGCCCCGGCCCTTCGCCGAGAAAATCGGCGTCGAGCGACAGGATCACGTCCGCCCGGTCGAAGTGATAGACCGGGGCCAGCGCGCGACCGAACAGTTTTGCCGTTGCGGCCGTACCTGCCGGAACGGCGAGTGGATCGTGGCGATAGACGCGGAGCTTCCGATACAAGCTACGCAGATCCTCAAGTTGCGCCTTCATCGTCGGCGAGGTCGTGGTTTCGACAAGCAGCGCTCCACCTTGCCCGCTCGACGCTGCCCAGTCGGCGCTCAGCTTCGCCATGTCGGCCAGGAAATCGCCGTATCCGGCTGGTTCGCCATTCTTCAGCGGCACGCGCGAGCGATCCGGATCGAACAGGGCGAGGACGGCGGCCTGCATGATCGCATCAGTCGCGCCACGCGAGGAGGGATGGTCGGGATTGCCCTCGATCTTGGTCGGCCGCCCCTCATGGCTTTCAACGATGACGCCGATGCCGTAGCCCTCGCTCGACAGCGCGGTGGCGTAGTGGAGCGGCCTGCCCGGAACGATGTTTTCCGGCTGGCGGACATAGGGCACGATGCTCTCCGCCTCGCTGCAGGCAGTCAGGCCAGCCATCGCCAGCGATGCGCCGGCGAGTTTCAGCAGCGTGCGCCGATTGACTTGCATGGGCAGGCGTGCGGCGATGGCCGGAAATTCGGATTCGATGAACCGCCTGAACTCGCCGCTGTCGGCCAGTTCCTCCAGGCTGCGCCAGATGTCCTTGTCCGCCGCGCGGCGTGCCAGGGAAGCCGGGCTTTGTGCGGCTGCGGGTTTCGTTTCAGCGGTGGCAGACATAGCAATCCGTCATCGTTTCGGGATGGATGTCGAGCACGCTAGTCAGCGACTTCCGTATCCGGTCGATATCCTCGGGCGGCTTCCAGTGCATGAGGAAGATGTTCTGCGGCGGCCGAAGGTTGGGCTCCGGATCGCGGTGGCAAACCAGGCACCACTCCATCGACAGCGGCTCCGCCCTAGCCATCAGCGGCAAGTCGTCGACCTCACCGTGGCAGGTCTCGCAAGCGACGCCCTTGGCGACGTGAATCGAATGATTGAAGAACACGAAATCGGGAACGGTATTGACGCGCTTCCATTGAAGCGGTCTGCCGCTGGCCAGGCTCGCACGGACCGGCGCCAGCATCGCCGCGTTCGTGAAAAGTTGCGAATGACAGGTCATGCAGACTTCTGTTGCCGGCAGGCCGGCCGACGACGAGGTTTCGACGCCGTTGTGGCAATAGCGGCAGTCGATGCCGAGTTGGCCCACGTGATGCTTGTGGCTGAAGGGAACTGGCTGCGCGACCGCTTCGCCCACTCCGGTCAGGAAACTGGACCGCAACAGCGCGGTGCCGCCCAGCGCGACGAACATCCCGACGAACAGTGCGCCCCACAAAACGAAGCGGGCGATGCCGTTGGCGTTGCTGGAAAAAATCTGCGGCATCCCTCGCCGATTTGCCTGCATGGAATTGGCGGTTGCGGCTTAACGGTGGCTTGGGGCGTCAGGTTCCGCGTCGGCTTCCGCATCACGAAATGGTGACGCGCGCGACGGCGCCAAACCGTGATCAGTTCGCAACCATCAACGACTGGAGGCGTTCGGCGACATCACGATTGAAGACCGATGGAATTGTGCCATGACCGATTTGCCCGCCCGTTCGCTCGACAACCGCAATTTCCGGCGTTCCGGACTTGCCTTCTGGTGGTGCATGTTCGTCGGCCTCCTGCTGGTGGTCCTCGGCCTGCTCCTGGGGGCCGGCGGCGCTTGGCTGATCTGGCTGGGCGGCTCGTGGTACTATCTGCCGACCGGCATCGCGCTCGTTGTGGCCGGCGGCCTGCTGCTATCCGGCAATCCGGCCGGCATATGGCTCTATGGCCTGACCTGGCTGGCAACGCTGGCGTGGGCCTATTGGGAAGTCGGCCTTGATGGCTGGGGGCTGATGCCGCGTGTGCTGGCGCCGACCGTCGTTCTGATTTTCGTTCTGCTGGCCTTGCCGGCCTTCCACGGACGTCCGCGCCGCGGCGGTGGGAGATACGCGACCGTATCCGGCCTCGTTGTGTTGATGGCGGCCGGAATGGGCGTGCATCACTTCACGGGCGCAGCGCAGTCGCAAGAAGCCCCGCCGGCCTCGTCGCCCGCTACGCCGGCGGCGCAGAACCGGACCGGACAGCCGGACACGACGGTCCACAAGCCGGGCAAGGACTGGCCGGTCTACGGCGGTTCCGAACTGGGCCGCCGTTATTCGCCGCTTGACCAGATCACCGCCGAGAACGTCTCGAAGCTCACGAAGGTCTGGACATTCCGCACCGGTGACATGCCTGGCAAGGCCGCGGACGGCAAATATTCTCCGGAAAACACACCGCTGGAGATTGGCGGCCATCTCTATGCCTGCTCGGCAAAAGGCATCGTCATTTCCGTCAACGCCGCGACCGGCAAGGAAGAATGGCGCTATGATCCCAAGGTATCAGACGACGCCATTCCCTATGGCGCAACCTGCCGAGGGGTCGCCTACTACACAGTGAAAGATGCCGCCGCCGACCAGCCCTGCGCGACCCGCATCGAATGGGGCACGCTCGACGCACGCCTGATCGCCATCGACGCCAGGACAGGCAAGCTCTGCGCCGATTTCGGCGACAAGGGCATGGTCGACCTGACGCAGGGCATCGGCGAAACCGTGCCCGGCTGGTATTCGGTCACTGCGCCGCCGACAATCGTGCGCGGTATCGCCGTTGTCGGCGCGCAGGTGAAGGACGGCCAAGCCGAGGACGCGCCGTCGGGCGTCGTCCGTGGCTACGATGCCAAGACGGGCAAGCTGGTCTGGGCCTGGGACATGGGCCACCCCGATCGGACTGGCGCACCGCCGCAGGGCGATACCTATACGCGCGGCACACCGAACATGTGGACCGCCGCAGCGGCCGACCCTGAGCTTGGCTATGTCTACCTGCCGCTCGGCAATTCCGCCGTCGACTACTATGGCGGCAACCGCAAGGATTTTGAGAACGAGTTTAACTCCTCGATCGTCGCCGTCGATGTGACGACCGGCAAGCCGGTTTGGCATTTCCAGACCGTCCACTACGACCTGTGGGACTACGATCTCGGCTCGCAGCCGACGCTGATCGATCTGCCGACCGATAACGGTGTCGTGCCTGCCGTCATCGTACCGAGCAAACAAGGCCAGATTTACGCGCTCGACCGTAGGACCGGCAAGCCGCTCTTCCCGGTCGAGGAACGCAAGGTGCCGACGGGCGGCGTCGAACCCGACAAGCTTTCGAAGACGCAGCCCTACTCGACCTACGCACATCTCGACCAGCCCAGGTTGACCGAGAAGGACATGTGGGGCATGAGCCCGCTTGACCAGCTTTACTGCCGTATTCAGTTCCACCAGGCGTCGTATCAGGGTGAATACACTCCGCCTACCGTTGACAAGCCGTTCATCGAATATCCCGGCTACAACGGCGGGTCGGATTGGGGCAGCGTCGCGGTCGACCCGCAAAGCGGAGTCCTTGTCGCCAATTACAACGACATGCCGAACTACAACCAACTGATCCCGCGCACCGAAGCTGACAAGATTGGCCTGAAGCCGATCGACAAGGGCAAGATGTCGAAGGCCGTCTCGGACAAGGGCGACCCGCAGGCAGGATCTCCCTACGCCATCCACGTCAACGCCGGCTGGCGGCTGCCGACCGGACTGCTGTGCTCCGAACCGCCCTACGGCCATATCCGGGCGATCGATCTCAAGACCGGTAAGACCTTGTGGGACAAACCCCTGGGCAGCGCGGTCAACAATGGACCGTGGGGCATTCCCTCCATGCTGCCGATCGCCATCGGCACGCCGAACAATGGCGGTCCGCTGGTGACCGCAGGTGGACTGATCTTTGTCGCCGCGGCGACAGACGACAAACTGCGCGCCATCGACATCAAGACCGGCAAGATCGTGTGGCAAGCCGACCTCCCGGCCGGCGGACAGACAACGCCGATGACCTACGAGGTTGATGGCAGGCAATACATCGTCATAGCTCCCGGCGGGCACCACTTCATGGAAACACAGATTGGGGATCAGGTGATCGCTTATGCGTTGCCGCAAGATTAATGTCGCAGCGTCGCGAGCCCAATGGGATGACCGGACCCCTGTGCCTTAAGCGAGATGACGTGCTGACGAGCCTCCGGATTTTCGGACCGTTCTGAGCTGGAATTTTCCACTTATGATCCCGATGACGGGAGAAGGAGAATTCCATGAAGAAGTCGAAGTTCTCGGAGGCGCAGATCGCATTCATTTTGCGCC
>Ga0182738_1004307_pt1 | contig 15817 bp, 16 predicted proteins | sample eDN5th30CBELigMG_FD_128876 | JGI IMG/M metagenome (GOLD analysis project Ga0182738, IMG submission 128876) | Enriched Miracle-Growth compost microbial communities from Emeryville, California, USA - eDNA 5th pass 30_C BE-Lig MG (version 2)... ... | reverse complement strand
GTGATCGAACACCATCCGCACCGCGCGGGCCCGCACTTCCGGAGAAAACCGGTTCCTCGTCTTGCTCATCATGGCTCCACCTTCTCAAGGTTCGGAGCCTCCGGCAAACCCGGGGCGGTTCAGATTCCTGTCTGTATAATGTTTCACGGAGCCGTGTAGGAAAATAAGCTGGGGATCCTGTGGCGCCGAGTGGAACATCACGTAGTCGGCAAGCGTGCTGATGCTGACGAGGCGGTGCGGCCGATTGTGCCGGATGGCCGCATTCTCCAGACACTGGTCGAAGTTGGTCGTGAGGACGGTCGAAATCCAACCCTGGTGGAGAATCTGTGTAAGCGCGACGTACCCGCGGGAAGGAGGTACGTCAGGAGGATTAATGAGCTGCTCAAAGAACTCCCGGCGATCACTCTTCACTCCGAGGAGATTGTCAATCGCATCTGGATAGAGATCGGCGGGTGAGAGGCCCGACTTGTACCACGCTTGCGACGTAAGCCACGGCCAATAGTCAGAACGGCGGATCGACATGTCTCCAGGATGGCGACCATGCTCCTTGCACCAGGACCATCGAGCTACTCGCTCGACTGTCTTCCCTGCGGCAGGAATGCCGGAGGTGATCGAAGCACCCGCTCCGAGGAGCAATACAGGCTCAGAGCCATCCATGAGGAGCGAGCGCAACCGGCCGGGCGTGGTTCGACGCATCGCGGCCGAGTTCGTCCCCGAGTTGTCTAAACTCGCAGCCGATTGACTCATCGTCTGCCCCCCAACACGTCCCTCCTTGCCGAAGCGCCATCGTCCCACTCGCTGAGCAAGCCTCCTGATTGGCAGAACAGAACGTGAATATGAAGGAGGAGCTGCTAGCTCTTAGACTCTAGGTGCCGATGTCCACACGGAAAACGGCGACACTAGCACCCGTCGGCTCGCGCTACGGCTCAGTGGCCGGGCAGAATTTCCTCGACCGAATTCGTAGTGCGACCGAGAGTTCGGTCGTCATTTTGGATAGATTCGCCAAATCCAGGATGCCGTATCATAGCGCTCCAGCGGAAACGTAGTTATCAGTTTCATCCACGCTGGCGCGCCAATCTGCCCTGCCCGCGGCGGCACGGGCCCTGGGGTGGGCGTCCCGACCTGCTTCCAACGATCGCGATTTTCCCCAAGCACGTAGTGCGGCACGCGCGGCTCCCGCGCCGGCACCGCCAATGACACGCCCCCGCGCCTGCCAAGGCCTTTCCCCGCGTCCCGGTCGAGCTCCGCTCCGCCATGACCAACGTTCCCAACAGGCGGGGGCGTCAGGCCGGGTCATTGGCCGGACCAGACACTTAGCGACCTGACGAAGTTTTCTCTTGCCAAGTCCGGGGGTCGGGTCATAGTTAGCATTATGACTAAGCATGATCCCGATCTCTCGCGGCTCTTCCACGCGCTCGCCGACCCGACCCGCCGGTCGATCCTCACCCGGCTCGGCGCGGGGCCGGCGGCCGTGACGGAGCTGGCGGCCCCGACCGGGCTCCGCCTGCCCACGGTGATGCGGCACCTCTCGGTGCTCGAGGAGGCGGGACTGATCAGCACCTCCAAGGACGGGCGGGTCCGCACCTGCGCCATCGTGCCCGAGGCGGTCGCGCCCGCGCGGACATGGCTCGACGAGCAGCGGGCGCTTTGGGAATCGCGCCTCGACCGGCTGGACGCATTCGTGATGGACGTGATGAAGGAACGCGACGAATGACATCGAAAGAGCAGCCTCACGGCATCAGTGGCGCGATGCCGGCCAACGGAAAGAGCCGGTTTGCGACGCTCACCTTCGCGCGCGACGTGGCCGCGCCGCCCTCGGTGCTGTGGCAGGTCTGGACGGCGCCGGCGGCGCGGGCGGTCTGGGCCGCGCCCGCGCCCGCGGTCACCGTCGCGTTCCTCGAAGCCGATACGAGGGTCGGCGGACGCGAGGTCTCGCTCTGCAAGGCCGCGGGCCAGCCGGACATCCGGTGCGAGTGCGGCTGGCTCGAGCTCGAGCCGGCGGTACGCAGCGTGAACTACGAGGCGGTGTCGCGCGAAGGCGTCGCATGCTCCTCGGCGCTGGTGACGGCCGACGTCTCCGGCGCGGACGAGCGCAGCCGCCTGGTCGTGACGGTGCAGCTGACGGCGACGTCCGACGACGCGGCGGCCGCCTACCGGCAGGGCTTCGATGCCGGACTCGACAACCTCGCCGGCACGGCCGGGCGGACCATGGTGCTGGAGCGCCTCATCCGGGCGCCGAGGCCCCTCGTCTGGGGCGCGTGGATGAACCCCGAGACGCTGCCGCGATGGTGGGGTCCGGACGGGTTCTCCTGCCGGACCAGGCGGATCGACCTGCGCGCAGGCGGCGAATGGGTGTTCGACATGATCGGCCCCGACGGCACGGTCTTCCCGAACCACCATCGCTACCACGACGTCCGGCCCGAGGAGCGGATCGGCTATACGCTGCTCTGGGGCGAGAACGGGCCCAAGCACGCCGACGCCTGGGCCTCGTTCGAGCCCCGGGACGGGACGACCAAGGTCACGCTCGGGATGGTGTTCAGCACGGACGCGGAGTTCCAGGCGGCCAAGGGCTTCGGCGCCGTTGAACTGGGCCTCCAGACCCTCGGCAAGCTGGAGCGCTTCGTCACGTCGGCCTGACCGCTCGCCGGGGAGCGACGGCAAGGCGGCAACGCCTTTGCAGGATGCGCCCCGCACGCTATGGTCGCATGTTCAGGGCGTGGGGCGAGACGCGAATGATCCGGTTGCTCACTGCGGCGGCGCTGATGCTTTTCCTCGTGCAGGCCGGATCCGCCGAGACCGCTCTCGACCGCGCCGGCGAGCTGAAGCAGTGGCGCGAACGCTGCTCGGACTACGACGTCGACGTGCGCACCGCCTATATCGAGGAGGCGATCGCCCAGGGCGACGCCTCGGTCATCCGCATCTGCAGCCGCCTCGCGCTCGAGGCGGACGACGCCGACATCCGGAACCTCGGTCTTCGGGCGGCCCTCGCGTCGATGGAGAGGCTGCATTTCGACGTGACCATTCCGGACGGCCTGGATGCCGCCCTCAAGGCCGCCGACGGCGACCGCAAGCGGCTCGACGAAATATCGCGCTGGTACGTCATGAAGGACTGGAACGTCCTCCAGTCCGGCCTGGTCTTCGAGATCGACGGCGCGGACACGACCAAGGGCACGGCGGTGCTCTTCGCCCTGCCCCGTCAGGTGCGCCGCAACAACTCCTTCTCGGGAGAATCCAACATAACGGGCTCGCGGCTGATCTGGGTCGGCCGCGCCAACCTCGCGATCGATGACTGCAAGATCGACGTGACGCTACAGCCCGGCGCCGAGCTGGCCGGCATCCTCCATTGCGGCAACAACGAGCCGTTCCCGATCAGGGCCAAGCTGCTCTGAGGCGCGGCGGGGTCCGGCCGGCGGGATGCCGGCCTGCCCTATTCGAGATCGATGCCGCCGAGACCGATTTCGTCCTTGCCGAATATGCTGATCCTGATCAGCCGCGGCCCCCTGATGTCCAGGCGGCATCGGTAGCCGTCGTCCTCGAGCTGGCAATCCGAGACCCGGAACCATTCGCCATCGCCGCCGGCGCGGGCATCGAGCACGATCGCCGCGCCGTGCGCTGTGCAGGCCGGGTCCTGGCCGAGGCGCAGCCACTGCAGCGCCGAAGCGGTCTCCGGCAGGCCGATGACCAGGCGGACGCCCGGCGTTCCGGGCGCGGCGAGCGCCATGGGGCTGCCCGCGACGGACACGCCCTCGAGGCTGACCAGATCGTAGCGGATATCCTCCACCGGCGCGCCGGTCCCGGGCGCCGGAGCCACCGCCTCGAAAGCCTCGCGGATGCGGTCGAAGCGGAGGGCGAACATGTGGGACTGGCCGGAATCGACGTTCTGGACCATGGCGAAGGGCTCCGGCGTGCCGGCGATCGTGATCTCCCCGATCGCTCCGCTCAGGCCGCGCTTGAGGTGGCGCCCCGCCGCCGCGTCGGTGGGCTTCAGCATCAGCCGCCCGTCGGCGGCTCCCCGCCCGCCGCCGTCGACCGCGGCGGTGAAGGTCCCGAAGCTCGTCGGCAGGAGGTCGTAGATCGTCAGCTTCGGCGAGGAGCGCAGCGCGGTGTCGTAGGCGAACGCGTTGAGGCCGAGCCGCGACAGGCATTTCCCCGCCTCGCGCCCGAACGCGACCCTCGCGAAGACGAGATCGTCGAGCCCGGACGACTTGCCCCCGTCCGGCGCGTTCCCGGACGCGGCCACGGGCAGTTCGGTCTCCCCGCTCACCCCCCTCTCATCGGTGAAGGTGAAGGCGACGGACTCCCCGGTATAGGGATCCTCGACGATGTGGCGGGCGGTGGCGATCCAGCATTCGCCCGCATGGGCGCCCCCGGCGCCGAACAGCCAGCCGTGGCCGCGCTCGCCGCCGGGGGTCGCGATCCACACCCGCTCGGCGGCCGCCGGGACCATGGTCCCGAGAAGGAGAACGGCCGCCGCCGCGAGCAGCCGGGGCGCGCGGCGGGAGGACCTCACCGTGCCGTGCTCCATTGCGACATCCAGGCGGTGACGGCGCCGGCAAGGAGAAAGAACGTGCCGAGGAACAGCGTCAGGAGCCCGAGGCCGGGATCGTTGAAGATGCGGGTGAGAAGGCCGAACGAGAACGTCTCGGTCTGGTCGTCGAGCCCCGGCCGGTAGAGGAGGAGGCGCGTCGTGTCGGTCGTCGCCGAGACGAGCAGCCCGCGCTCGCCCGGACGCGCGGACCCGTACCAGGCCGCGCCGCCTTCCTCGGCGTCGGCGCTGAGGAAGTCGACGCCCGAGGCCAGCCGGCTGCCGGCCGGCACGGGATAGGTCGCGCCCGTCACGGGATAGAGCTCATGCCCCATCAGGGTGCGGCCGAACACGGTCACCTTGCCGGCATGGATGGTGCCCTGCGGCGCGGTCGAGGCGGTCGCGACGCTGTTCTCGGAGCCGGCCTGAGCCCGCCCGGCGATGGGCAGGTGGAGCCCGCGCGCCGTCGCGCCGTGCTGCGCGATCGTGACGGTGGCGCCGGTGAAGTTGCAGGCCGCCCCGTCGGGGAACGTGAAGGACGCCAGCCCCTCGCCGGGGTTGCTCACCGTGATCGCCACGCCCTTCGGCGTCCAGCGATAGTCGACGGCGGTCCCCGCCGCCGGCGCGAGCAGCCCCGACAGCCGGCCGTCCGCGGCAACCGTCCCGGGGCAGTCGATCTCCCCGACATAGGTCGCATCCGTGACGGTGATGCCGGCCAGCGCCTGCCGCGCCACGCGATAGCGCACGAGCTCGGCATTGAGCTCGATGAAGACGTACGGCGCCGGCATCGGAATGAGCGACACCCCGACGACGAACACCGAGGTGACCGCGACGCTGAGGACGATGGCCCATCCGCCGGATTTCCTGGGTCGCCACCATGGCCGGGTCGCCGCCATCGATCGTCACCCCGCAACCGGCAGGAACACGTCGACCGCTATCGTCTCGACGCCGAACCCGTCATCGAGCTCCACCGTCAGCCGGTACGTTCCGGCAGCCGCCCCGGCGGGGCGGGCGAGGTAGCATATCCTGTCGAACGCGATGAGCGCCGACGCCGGCGGCGTATCGCAATCGGCGTGAAGCACCGCGCCGTCCGGCGCCGCCAGATGCGCGACCGTCCGGCGCGTGCTGCTGTTGACCTGGACGACCAGCTGCGCCGTGCCGCCGACGGGCTGCAGCTGCGGCACGTGCAGGACGTTCCGGGGCGCGCAGTCCTCGCCCGCGACATAGGCGCGGACGGCGAGGCTTTCCGGCCGGTACCGGGCCAGCTCCCGGTCGAACCGGCGGGTGACCATCGAGAGCCGGATGGCGTCGGCCGCCCCGGGCGAGACGGTGTAGAGGTTGCTCGCCGAGAAGCGCCCGTCGAGCGTCGTCACGCGGACGCAGAGCGCCGTCGCGCCGGGAGACGGCGCGGCGACGCGGACGTCGGACACGTCGAGGTCGCCCGCAAGGCTGCCGAGCGAGAGGCCGACGAGAGCCGTCCCCGACACCGCGGGCGTATCGTCGTAGGTCTCGACGAACTGATTCGGATCGGCGGGAGTCGCGGTGAGGAGTTCCGGCTCCGCGGCCGCCGGCGCGACGGCGATCACGGTCATGAAGACCAATCGTGCTGCTTTCACGCCCTCAGCCCTCCCGGCGGCCCCCATCAGGGGTTGCGACAGCCCCTGTCCCTTACCACGCGGGCCGGTCGTCTTGGAGGGGATTCATCGTGCCGGCGCCGGGCCGTCCGCGTTCGCCAGCGCCTTCTGCGCGTGGCTGTCGACCGAGCCGTCGAGCCGGAGGCGGAGCGGACGGACGCGGCCGTCCTTGTAGTCCCGCTTGCCATAGAGCATCCGCTTGCCGCGGCCCCGTATGCGCAATTCGTCGAGCAGCACGCGGTGGGCCTCGGGCGTCTCGGCGGCCCAGGCGTTCAGGACGATGCAGTCGCCGGCCTCGCCGCGCACCGTCGCGGCCGCGGCATCGCCCGCCATCCAGGCCTCCGCCTCCTCCTCCGTCGCCAGCGCCCAGCCGCAGAATCCCACCATCCGCCCGCCCTCAGCGACGAAGAAGTAGTGCCCGCGCCGGATCTGGCCGGTGAGGATCCGCGACCAGTGGCCGAACGGAAGCCGCGCGAAGGCCGGCTTGGACATCAGGTGCTCGACCGCGAGCCCCAGCGCCGCCGCCCGGTTCGCGAAGGTGACCGTCCTCAGCCCGTTCCGTTCGACCATGCCCCGAGCGTCCATTTTCCGCGCATTCCAGCCATCCCCGGCTTGCCAACACGACGCGCAAAGATCAAGGTGCAACGCGGATCGTTCTGACGTATGAAAACCCCTCAAATCGGGACAATGGACGGGCGGCCGGCAGCGGCCGGCGAGGAAGCAGGTTGATGGATACCCTGACCAAGGTTCGCGAAGTCATCGCCGAACAGATGAAGAAGCCGCTCGACGAGGTGCAGCCGGATTCGCGGCTCGAAGACCTTGGCGATTCGCTCGATCTCATCGAGGTCATCTACGCGCTCGAAGTCGCCTTCAAGGTCGACATTCCGCTGAACTCGAAGGATCTGGAAGAGAAGCTCGAAACCGTCAGCGACGTCGGCATCATCATCGACCGACTGATCGCCGAGAGGGACGCGGCTTGAAGCGTGTCGCGGTAACCGGCCTCGGCGTCGTTTCCCCCGTCGGCAGCACAATCGAGTCGTTCTGGTCGGCGCTGGTGGAGGCGCGGAGCGGCATCGGTCCGATCATCGCCGGCCGGCAGGAGATGTTCCGGACGCGCATCGCCGCCGAGGTCCGCGACTTCCGGCCGGAGGACCATTTCCCCTCCCGGCGCCAGGCGTTCCTCGACCGCTTCGCGGCGATGGCCGTGGTGGCGGCGCGCGCCGCGGTGAAGGATTCGGGGCTGGAATTCGACGTACCGCTCGCCCAGCGGACCGCGACCATCATCGGCACCGGCGTCGGCGGCATCGTCACCCTCGACCATTCCTACTGGCGCCTCTACCACGACGGCGGCAAGCCGCACCCGTTCACCGTGCCCAAGCAGATGCCGAACGCGGCGGCGTCCCAGGTCTCGATCGACCTCGGCCTCAAGGGGCCGGCCTTCGGCATCGTCTCGGCCTGCGCCTCGGGCACCCATTCGGCCGGGCTCGGCTTCCAGATGGTCCGCTCCGGCATGGCCGAGGTCGCGCTGGTCGGCGGCGCCGAGGCGGCGATCATCACCGGCCCGATGCTCGCCTGGGAGGCGCTTCGCGTCGTCAGCGACGACAATTGCCGCCCCTTCTCCAGGACCCGGTCCGGCCTCGTCCTCGGCGAGGGCGCGGCCGTGCTCGTCCTCGAATCGTGGGATCATGCCGTCGCCCGCGGCGCCCCGATCCTCGCCGAGATGCGCGGCTTCGGGATGAGCGCGGATGCGGGGGACCCGGTCGCCCCCGACCGCGACGGGGCCGAGCGGGCGATGCGTGCCGCGCTCGAGGATGCCGGCGCCAATCCCGACGACATCGACTACATCAACGCCCACGGCACGGCGACATTGCTCAACGACGCCACCGAGACCAAGGCGATCCGCGGCGTCTTCGGCGCCCACGCGGACCGGTTGGCGATCTCGTCGAACAAGGGCGTCCTCGGCCATAGCCTCGGCGCCGCCGGCGCGCTCGAGGCGGCGGCCACCGTGATGACCCTCAGGTCGCAGGTGGCGCCGCCCACCGCGAACTACGAGGAACCCGATCCCGAGTGCGATCTCGACGTGATCCCCAACACCGCCCGCGACATGAAGATCGATGCGGCGATGTCCAACTCCTTCGCCTTCGGCGGGCTGAACGCCGTGCTGGTGATGGCCCGCGCCTGAGGCGAGCGGTCACCGGCGCCGCTCCCTGGCGCCCCTCCCTCTCCACCGCAGCGGGAACCGCCCGCCCGGCTCGACGTTTCCGCAACGTGTGACACGTCAACCGGAGGCATCGACATGCTGTACTGGGCGCTCGTATTCCTGCTGGTCGCCATCGTCGCGGGGGCGCTTGGCTTCGGCGGAATCGCCGGGGCCAGCGCCGGGATTGCGCAGATCATCTTCGTGATCTTCCTCGTGCTGCTGGTCGCCTCGCTGATCATGCACCTGATGCGCCGCGCCTGATCCGGTCGCGGATCGGGCGGAACGGGAAGCCCGTCATCGCGGCGGGCTTCCCGTTCTTCTTTTGTTCTGATAAGATCGCGGCATGACGCTGCGAGGTGACGGATGACCAGCAGGTCCGGCAGTGCCGACCTGCCGCTCCACGGCGGGCGCGTGCCGCGCTGGCTGGGCGAGCGCATGACCCGGCTCGGCGCGGTGATCTCGGAGGCGATCGTCCTCGAGTACGGCCGCGACGAGCTGCTCCGCCGTCTCGCGCACCCCTTCTGGTTCCAGTCCTTCGGCGCCGTGATGGGCATGGACTGGCACTCCTCGGGCATCACCACCAGCGTCATCGGCGCGCTCAAGCGGGGCCTCGCCCCGCTTTCGGGGGAGCTTGGCCTCCATGTCTGCGGCGGCCGCGGCCGGCATTCGCGCAAGACCCCGGACGAGCTGATCGCGATCGGCCTTCGCACCGGATTCGATGGGGGCGCCCTCGCCCGCGCCAGCCGCCTCGTCGCCAAGGTCGACAGCGCCGCGGTGCAGGACGGCTTTGCGCTCTATCTCCACGGCTTCATCGTCGCCGATGACGGTAAGTGGGTCGTGGTCCAGCAGGGCATGAAGGACGAGACCGGCACCGCGCGCCGCTACCACTGGCTGTCGGAAGGGCTCTCGAGCTTCGTCGAGTCGCCTCATGCGGCGATCGACGGCGAGCGCCAGGGCAGCATCGTCAACCTCACCGACCGGCGCGCGGCGTCCTCGCGCGACGCCCAGCTCGACCTGCTCGGGACCCTCGGCCCCGACGGCATCGCCCGCGAACTCGCCGCGCTCGTCCCCGCGCGGCCGGCCCCTGCCCCGTCCGACCAGCCGCTCCTGCCGCATCTGATCATGCCTGCGCATCACGACGTCCGCGCGAAGGACGTCGTCTCGCGCCGCCTGCACGGCGCGCTCGCGGCTGCGGCCGATCGGGGACCGGAAGACTTCGCCGAGCTCCTTCTCGTGCCCGGTGTCGGCGAACGCACGGTGAAGGCCCTCGCCATGGTCGCCGAGGTCGTCCACGGCACGCCGTGCCGCTTCACCGACCCGGCGCGCTTCTCGATGGCCCATGGCGGCAAGGACCGGCACCCGTTTCCGGTGCCGCTCAGGGTCTACGACCGGACCATCGACGTTCTCAAGTCGGCGGTGACCAAAGCCAAGCTCGGCCGCGACGAGGAGATGGACGCGATCCGCCGGCTCGACGCCGAGGCCCGGCGGATGGAGCGTTTCGCCACCCGCCCCTCCCTCGAGGCCTTCATGGCCGAGGAGAATGCCCGCTCGCACGACTATGGCGGGATGAGCGTGTTCGGCCCGGCGGAGCCGCCGGACGCAGAAAGTCAGCCGGCCGCCTTCGGCGCATAGTGGGCGGGGTCGATCGCCTTCGGCCGGCCCGGCAGGTCGAGGCTGCTCGTCCGCGCCGGCGTCTCGGCGATGACCCTGCCGCGTCGGATGACGGCGAGCCGAGTCGCCTTGAGCCGGATCGCCTCGATCGGGTCGGCGGCCTGCAGCAGCACCATGTCGGCATTGCAGCCGGGCGCCAGCCCATAGCCGTCGATGTGCATGATCCTCGCCGGCGCCTCGGTGACGGCGTGGAAGGCGAAGCGCATGTCGTCGCGGCTGGTCATGTGGCCGACATGGAGTCCCATCGAGGCGACCTCGAGCATGTCGCCCTGGCCGAGCGAGTACCAGGGGTCCATCACGCAATCGTGCCCGAAGGCGACGGGGATGCCGTGCTTCCGCATCTCCGGCACGCGCGTCTGGCCGCGACGCTTGGGATAGGTGTCGTGCCGGCCCTGGATCACGATGTTGATCAGCGGGTTGGCGATCGCCGAGACGCCCGCCTCCGCCATCAGCGGCAGGAGCTTGGAGACGTAGTAGTTGTCCATCGAGTGCATCGAGGTGAGGTGCGAGCCGGCGACGCGCCCGTCGAGGCCGAGCCGCCGGGTCTCGTAGGTGAGCGCCTCGATGTGGCGCGACAGCGGGTCGTCGGTCTCGTCGCAGTGGATGTCGACGAGGAGGCCCCGCTTCGCCGCGATCTCGCAGAGCGCCGTCATCGAGCGGGCGCCGTCGGCCATGGTCCGCTCGAAATGCGGGATGCCGCCGACGATGTCGACGCCGAGGTCGAGCGCGCGTTCGAGGTTCTCGACCGCGCCGGGCGCGCGGTAATAGCCGTCCTGCGGGAAGGCGACGAGCTGCAGGTCGAGGTAAGGAGCCACCGTCTTCTTCACGTCGAGGAGGGCCTCGACCGCGAGCAGCCGGTCGTCGCAGACATCGACATGGGTGCGGATCGCGAGCATCCCCTGGCTGACCGCGAGATCGATGTAGCGGAGCGCCCGCTCCTTCACCGCCTCGTGGGTGAGGAGCGGCTTGAGCTCGCCCCACAGCGCTATGCCTTCGAGCAGCGTGCCCGATTCGTTGAGCCGCGGCAGGCCGAGCGACAGGGTCGCGTCCATGTGGAAGTGGCAGTCGATGAACGGCGGCGACACCAGCCGCCCCCCGGCGTCGATCACGTGCCCCGCCGCGCCGTCGATGCCGGGCTCCACGGCGGTGATCTTCCCGCCCGCGCAGGCGATGTCGATGCCGCTCCGGCCGTCCGGCAGGGTCGCGTTCTTGACGAGGAGGTCGATGGTCATGTCAGGCTCCAACAGCGGGAACTAGCGCGATCCCTTGAACCAGGGGACCAGGAGGGCACGGGGATAGTCGGCCTTCCGCGCCACCACCACCAGCGCGGCGATGGCCAGGAGGTAGGGCAGCATCAGGAACACCTGGCTCGGCAGGAACGCGCCGACCTGGGTCTGGAGCCGCACCTGGAACGCGTCGAACGCCCCGAACAGGAGGGCGCCGAGGAGGGCCTTCCCCGGCCGCCACGAGGCGAAGACGGTGAGCGCGATGCAGATCCAGCCGCGGCCGTTGACCATGCCGAAGAAGAACGCGTCGAAGGCCGACATGGTCAGGAACGCGCCGCCCATCGCCATCAGCGCCGAGCCGGCCATCACCGCGCCGGTGCGGAGCGCGTGGACCGAGAGGCCCTGCGCGTCGACCGAGTCCGGATTGTCGCCGACCGCGCGGATCGCGAGGCCGAGCGGCGTCCGATACAGGATCCAGGCGACCACGCCGACGAGCGCAATGGCGAGATAGGTCAACGCCGTATGGCTGAACAGCGCCGTTCCGAGAAACGGCAGATCGGACAGGACCGGGATATCCAGCGGCCGGAACGGCTCGATGCGCGGCGGCGTCGAGACGTTGGGCAGGGCCGTTCGGTAGATGAAATAGGAGAGGCTCGTCGCGAGCAGCGTGATGCCGATGCCCGAGACGTGCTGCGACAGGCCGAAGGGCACGGTGAGCACCGCATGCAGGAGCCCGAACAGGGCCCCGACGACGAGCACGACGAGCAGCGCCGGCCAGAGGTCGAGCCCGAGCCACACCGCCATCCATCCGGCCATGGCACCGGCGGTGAAGATGCCCTCGATGCCGAGGTTGAGGACGCCGGAGCGCTCGCAGATCAGCGCGCCGAGGACCCCGAAGATCAGCGGCGTCGCGATGCGGATCGACGCCGCCCAGAAGTTCGCCGAGAGGAGGATGTCGAGGATGTCCATCTCAGCCCTCCGCCCCGGCCGGTGTCCGGCGCGCCAGGCGCAGCCGGAAGCGGGTGAAGAATCCGCCCACCAGCACGGACAGCAATGACAGCGCGACCACGAGATCGGCGATGTAGCTCGCCACCCCGAGGCCGCGGCTCATCGAATCGGCGCCGACGAAGACGCTGGCGATGAACAGCGCCGCGGCGACGACGCCGAGCGGCGAGAGGCCCGCGAGCATCGCCACCACGATGCCCGAATAGCCGAAGCCCGGCGAAAGGTCGGAGGTGAGGTAGCCCTTGAGGCCCGCGACCTCGCCGACGCCGGCGAGCCCGGCGAGCGCCCCCGACAGCAGCGCGACGCGGAGCACGGTGGCGGTGACCGGGATGCCGGCATAGCGCGCCGCGGGCGCGTTCTCGCCGACGGCGCGGATCTCCATGCCCCACACGGTCCGCTTCATCATGAGCCAGACGGCGAGCACGGCGACGAGGCCGACGACCAGCCCGGCATGGACGCGCATGCGCGGGATCAGCGCCGGCAGGGCGGCCGCGTCGGTGATCGCGGCCGATTGCGGCCAGCCGAGGCTCATCGGGTCCTTGAGCGGCCCTTCCAGCATCATCTGGACAAAAAGCAGCATGACGAAGTTGAGAAGAAGCGTGGTCACCACCTCGTCGGCGCCGAATTTCAGCTTGAGCACCGCCGGCCCGAGGAAGAACAGCGCGCCGGCGACGGCGCCGGCGAGCAGCACCAGCGGGATCATCACCCAGGACGGCGCGTCGATGGCGCCGGTGCCGATGGCGACGGCGGCCAGCGCCCCGGCATAGAGCTGCCCCTCGCCGCCGATGTTCCACAGGCGCGCCCGGAACGCGACGGCCGCGGCGAGCCCGGTGAGGATGAGCGGCGTCGTGCGTGTCAGGGTCTCGGAGAAGGCGAACATCGAGCCGAAGGCGCCACTCACCATGTAGCCGTAGGCGGCGATCGGGTTGGCTCCGGCGAAGGCGATCGGGATCGCGGCGAGGAGCATCGCGGCGATCCCGGCAAGGACCGGCGCCAGCGCCGCCAGCGGCCGCGAGAGCGTGGCGCGCGGCTCGACGACGATCACGCCGCGCGCTCCTCGTCGTGGCCGGCCATCATCATTCCGAGCCTGCCGCGGTCGAGCCCCTCGGCGGGAAGCGCGGCCGAGAGCCGGCCGGCGGAGATCACGACGATGCGGTCGGACAACGCCATCAGCTCGTCGAGGTCCTCCGAGATGAGGAGCACGCCCGTCCCGCGCGCCCGGGCGTCGAGGAGCCGGCGATGGACCTCGGTCTGGGCGCCGATGTCGAGGCCCCGCGTCGGCTGGTTGGCGAGGATGAGGCGCGGCTCGCGGTCGAGGCCCCGGGCGAGGATCAGCTTCTGGATGTTGCCGCCCGAGAGCAGGCGGGCCGGTATGTCGGGCCCCTGGCAGCGGACGTCGTAGTCGCGGATCGCCTGCGCGGCGCGGGCTCTTATGGCGCCGAAGCGCAGGAACCCGGCACGCTGGAAGCGGGGCTCGCGGATATCCTCCAGCGCGACGTTCTCCGCCACCGTCATCGCGCCGACGACGCCGTCGTGGTGGCGGTCCTCGGGAATGCGGGCGATGCCGAGCCGGGCGAAGGCCCGCGGATCGTGGCGGGCGACCGGCGCGCCGTGGAGACGCATCGCGCCCGACGCGGGACGGACGAGCCCGGCCATCAGCGCGGCGAGCGCCGCCTGCCCGTTGCCGGAGACGCCGGCGATGCCGACGATCTCGCCTTCGGCGATCTCGAGCGTGGCGTCGTGGAGGCTGCGACGATGGTCGCCCGCCACGGTGACGCGCTCGAGCGAGAGGAGCACGCGGCCGCGTTCGCGCGGCGTGCGGCGGCTCGCCGGCACCTCCCGCCCGACCATCATCTCGGCGATCCTCCGGCGGTCGGCCTCGGCGGTAGCCATCTCGCCGACCTTCCGGCCGCCGCGGAGCACGACGATGCGGTCCGACGCCGCGAGCACCTCGCCGAGCTTGTGCGAGATGAAGATCACCGAGAGGCCGCCGGCGGCGAGGGCGCGCACCGTCGCGAACAGCCCCTCGGATTCCCCCGGGGTCAGCACCGCGGTGGGCTCGTCGAGGACGAGGATGCGCGCATCGCGATAGAGCGCCTTGAGGATCTCGACGCGCTGCCGCTCGCCCACCGTGAGGCGCGAGACCTGCACGTCGAGGTCGACGGTAAGGCCGGATCCGCCCATCAGCGCCTCGACCTTCCGCCGGGCGGCGCCGGCGCGCTTCCGGAGCCGCAGGATCGGCTCGGTGCCGAGCATGATGTTCTCGAGGCCGGTCAGGTTCTCGGCGAGCGTGAAGTGCTGGTGCACCATGCCGATGCCGGCGGCGAGCGCGGCGTGGGGCGAGCCTGGCGGTAGCGGCGCGAGAACGCCGTCGGCGCCGGCCACCGACACGACGCCCTCGTCGGCGACATAGTGGCCGAAGAGGATGTTCATCAGCGTCGTCTTGCCGGCGCCGTTTTCCCCGAGCAGCGCCACGATCTCGCCGCGGCGCAGATCGAGGTCGATGCCGTCGTTGGCGACGAGCGCCCCGAAGCGCCTGGTGATGCCGTCGAGGCGAAGGACGACGGGCGCTTCGGTCACGGCCGGCCCCGCTGGCGAAAGGACGGCGCGGCGCGCTGCGGACACGATGCTTCACCCGTCCCCACAGCGCACCCCGCCGCCGGCGCTTCAGTTCGTCGACGTCGGCTCGGAATCGTCGATCTCGACGGTGAAGGTGCCGGCCTTGATCTCGGCCTCCCGCGCCCGGACCTTCTCGGCGACGGCCGGGTCAACCAGCGTCTCGTCGAAGACCAGCGAGCCGCCGCCCGCCGCCATGTAGGAGTACTTGCTGTAGTCGTCGCCCTTGTAGGTGCCGTCCGCCACGGCGGCGATCGCCGCGTCGACCGTGGGCTCCATGTGCCACAGCGCCGAGGCGAGGATCGTGCCCGGATACTCGGATGCGGTGTCGATCACGTTGCCGATCGCCTTCACCCCACGCTCCTTGGCGGCGTCCGAGACGCCGAAGCGCTCGGCATACATCACGTCGGCGCCGGCATCGATCATGGCGAAGGCGGCTTCCTTCGCCTTCGGCGGGTCGTACCAGGAGTTGATGAACGAGACGAGGAACTTGACGTCCGGATTCACCTCCTGCGCGCCCGCCATGAAGGCGTGCATGAGGCGGTTGACCTCGGGGATGGCATAGCCGCCGACCATGCCGATGGTGTTCGACGTGGTGGTGGCGCCGGCGATCATGCCGGTGAGGTAGCTCGGCTCATGGATGTAGTTGTCGAAGACGGAGAAGTTGGGGTCCTGCGGCTGGAAGGAGGAGCCCGCGACGAAGGCCACCTCCGGATAGTCCGCCGCGACCTTCCGCGCCGCCTGCTCGACGCCGAACACCTCGCCGAAGATCAGGTCGTTTCCCTGCTCGGCATATTCGCGCATCACGCGCTCGTAGTCGGTGTTGGCGACATTCTCGGAATAGACGTAGACGACGTCGCCCCGCTCCGCCGCCGCCGTCAGCGCCTTGTGGATGCGCGAGACCCATTGCTGCTCGACCGGCACCGTGTAGACGGATGCG
>Ga0182738_1004306_pt1 | contig 15820 bp, 9 predicted proteins | sample eDN5th30CBELigMG_FD_128876 | JGI IMG/M metagenome (GOLD analysis project Ga0182738, IMG submission 128876) | Enriched Miracle-Growth compost microbial communities from Emeryville, California, USA - eDNA 5th pass 30_C BE-Lig MG (version 2)... ... | reverse complement strand
ATAGTGGACCTACTTGAAGACAATTTCAATGCAATATAACGACTCCTTCTAATTTACTCTCAAGTGTCTGATTACCTTGGAAGTGACTAAATAAATTTGTGAGAATAAAAATATTGTATTTTGGCCACAGAATAGTCACAACTTAGTTTATCTTCTAAATTTTGAAACAATTAATTTCCCGAACTATCATTCATTTGAACCCGAGACAAAGAGGGAGAGTTTTTTGTATCTCGTATCTAGCATCTTTTTGATGAGAGCTAATATTCCTAATCAGATTTATTACGACGTCATTTGTTGGTATCAAAATACATATAAGAATTTTACAACAAAATAACTGTTACCATCAATTCATGTAAAGTTGCATTTCTCACATATCCACCCACCAAGATACCTTCTTTCAGCGCTATAAATCACCCAACCAATCAATTTATGTCCCATCAACACCACCCTTCCAAATATTCAAACCCAACCTCTCGGTATTTTATAATAATTTATACAATATTCCTGGTTAGAAAATATCCTAGTTTTCAGTTTGGGAAACTGCTATCCTAAAGTCTCAGACTTATTAAATAAAACTTCAAACTAATTTTACTCAAACTGCTAGAAATGAAGTTGTACCTTAATAAAAAGGGCAGCTTGGATTACACCAATCCAATCAAGCCTCCCAAAACAGATCGACCAGCTACTCGCCCCTACTTTGTCGCCACTGAAGCAAATGAAGCCAGTTATTACCTTGATCCCAATTCTATTTTCCCTGGTAAGGCCTTGCCCGGCCACCTTGCTCCCAAGAAAAGAACGAAAAGCAGGCCATCAGTGGTCCTGAATCAGTCACAAAGCAAGAGCTTGGCCAAGATTTCTTATTATATAAAGACTGAGGATTCGGTAGTCAACCAGGATGTTAGCACGACGGATGATATAATGGCGAAATTCGGGAAGCTGAAGATCGAGTTAAAACAATGCAAAGAGAAGGAAAAGCTGTATTTGACAAAGATCAATAACTTGGAAAAGGAGAAGGAAATTTTGATATCAAGATTGGGGAAATACAAGCAGAAATATATACAAATTAGCCAAGAGAATAGCATTGATAAAAGAAGACTCAGTTATCCGATAGAGTCATTGAAAGGGTCAGGAGATGACCTGAATAAGACCAAAGAAATACGAGAAATCAAGAATATTTTGGTCTTGGACAAAAGTTTCAATGGTAAAGGTCTGAAAGATTCCGTGAATCTCAGCGATGTCTTCCAGAAAACCAAGTTCTCGGATATGCTGACTACCTTGAATAATAGAGTGCAGGAAATTGAAGCTTATGCGAATACATTGTCGGACGAAAATACAAAGGTGAAACGAGAACTTGATCAGTATAAAAGGATCAATGAAGAGCTGAAAAGTTCTTTGGAACAAAGCAAGTTACAAACAAGAAACCAAGAAGATATTCAAGATGAGCTTATTGATCAATTCAGACAAGCAAATATGGATTGTCAACATATGAGATCCTATTTAAAAGAATTTGTGAGCTTCAGAACAAATGAACTTCATCCAACCGGCAAAAAAGCGAAACAGCCATCTACGAATTCTTATAAAAAGCCTTATCTACAGCCAGTGCCCAGTTATATCAAAGCGTTATCGTTAAGCCTCTGCACAGAGTTGGAATAGGCTGAAAAAAGGGACTGCTTCATTGCTTTGTATTTATAAAATTCCATTCTATTTATGAAATGAGAAGAGACAATCTCAGCGTCAGTGCGCCTACATACGTCTTTTAAATTCTGTATTAGTTTATTTTCTGCGCTTTTATTTTATGAAAACCTCTTTTTTTGTGAAAACAATATTTTTTAAATGCTCATCGATCTGTCTGTCCATTGTGTTCAAATATTTAAAATAAGAAATAGTCTCATTTTTAGTCCTTCTCGGCGCAGATACAAGAAATCTTTCTATGGAAATCTCCTTCAACAATGGATGGCATCTATGAATATAAATTTTGGATAAAGCTCTTTATTGAGAAGCATGAGGAAGAGACTCCCAACGAACATAATTCCTTTTAATAGGGCTTCATTGTAAATTAAAAAAAGAAATTTTTAGAGTGTCTTTTCAATGGAGCCCATTTCATTGAAGAGAAAGTAATTTGGAAAGGCTTCTGAAATAATGAATGCTTGCCTTCAAATCAAAAACAGTTAGATATCCTGATTTTTATTCTTCGTAGTTACTTTAATTAAAATATTTTTAATTATAATTCCAAATCTGAGCACAATTTCTAATTCTTAATTTTCAGCCTCTCTTCTTCACTAAAAACCCTCCCTTCTCAACAAAATTCCTCAAATCAATATTCCCAAAACCTACCAACATATTCCTACGTTCAACGCGGACATTTTCACCCAATATATTTCGAAATTTTCTCACTTCTTGTCTCAATATGCGCGAAAATATGGCTGAGATTTTATTTCCCAAATTTCAGTGTTTTAGAGTTCTTATGAAGAGGTCCAGTTCGATCTCTCAAGTGAATTAGATACCCATCCCTTAATCTCTTCAAGTTTTTTTGAAATTTCTTCAATTTCTTGTTCAAAGAAGGATTTTATAAATTATAATATATAAATGCCAGATCAGAACAGTTTGGAAATAGGAATGCCCAATTTAATAAAAAGGAAAAAATTTAAATATTTATCAAAGGCAAAACTCACCAAGAATCATGAAAATCCCCAATCCTCTTACACTTCCCACGTTCTTTGGTAATTTTTGGGACATTTACAACAAAATGGCCAAGTTAATTAATTTTTCTATGCACTTAATTAAAAGTAGACAGTATAGCAGCATCCAACATGATATTTTGATGAAAAACCACCAAAACCCAACATATGTTCTATTGATTTATCATTAAGAATCATCATTCATTCGACAGATGCAACAGAATGTTAGGGAGCTGGCTGTAGGTAAAAAATATAAAGGTGTGGGTTTCTGTGTATGATGGAGAGATCATAATCAGATGAGAGGCATTGATGAGGGCGAAATTTTGTGTTCTGGCTTCAACTACCAAAAATAGAAAATTATTGGAACAAAGTTAGAGGAACCAGAGGAATTGAAAATCGGATAACAGTATAATAAATCATCATCAGATTCGACAAAATCTGAGAATTATTCTTTTGACAAAAACTAACTGTCAAAATTTGTTCTGAGAGGATTTTGAGTCACTCAATGAACTTCTAAGTTCTCAGCAACCTGTTTATTCGTGAGCAGAAATTGGATGCTTTTGCCGAACCAATAAAACAAAACCAAAAAAGAATTTTTCCAAAATTTCAAATTAAAATTTACATCATTTCCAAACCAAAACCGAAATTTTCTGATGGTGCAACATCTTTCTTCATACTTATCCTGCTGCTCTTTCTCTCAATCTTTCTTATTATCTCACAATTTTACATACCATACTCCAGAAAATCGCTTTTTTCTTAACCAAATTTCAAAAAGAAAATTAATTTCTTCTGAGGAAATTTTAATATCAGAAAATTCAAGAAATATTAGGACGAATTCAGACTTCACCCGCTAACGACTTTGATAGCTTCTTTTGGCCCCAACCACTCCTGTAACTCCCAAAGCACTCCTTCAAATTTCAAAAATAGACATCATCATCATTCTATCATTATCCGCTCATCTACATCTCATCTCCTTTAAATCCTTCAATTTTCTTCACTAGATAATTGTAAATAAGCTCTTTCACCATAACTAGAAACGATAGGCAATTTTAAACTCATACGGTGAGGATAAAAATAGTAGATGAGGGAGAGGAGGTAATTCTGAGATTTAAGTACTAAAATATTTAAAAAGAGGGAATAAAGGTTTATCAATATCTTTTGGTCAATGCACATATTAATCCGATTTATTTATTTTTTTCGAAAATGAGAGCTTAAGGGTATCAAAGACCAAAACCCAAAAAAAGTAAACACTCAAAAAATTTCGAAATTTTGTTCACCTTTCAAGTGACTGATCCTACAAACAACACCACGACTCCAGTCTCCCTTGATAAACGAAATAAAGTCATTGAAGCAATCTTCAGATTTGACTATGATAAGCTCAGAAGTCTTGCTAATGATGAAACTTTAATCAATGTCTCCATTCAAGACGTAAGTCTCTCTCCCTTCTCTCTTAACATTTCTCCCAGAATGGCCTTTCATTACTCCATCTAGTCACCAATTTAAATCCTTCTAGTCTTGCTACCAAAACTAATAAACAAATAAATGGTATTTTGAACATTTTTGCTTACCTCTCATAAATAGATATTGAAACTCAAATCAAAGCAATAGTTATAATCATGCTTGAGAAAGGCTACACGCCAAATATCAGAGACAACGTAACCTTCTTTCTTCTCTCTGATCATTCATGTTTTAGCATGGCCGCACGCCGCTACATTATGCTGCCTCCACTGGCAATAATTCAGTTATCAAAATCTTGATCGAACACACCAACGAGGACGTCAACCCTCTCACTATCGTAAATGAAATGTCTTGAGCGATCTAAACAAAGATAGGGAAGAGAAACTCCACTGATGAAGTCTTTATATTTTGGAAGAAATGCTTCGGCAAAATTACTTCTCTCCTATTGCAAGGATTTCACCATAAAAAATCAGGTAAGACCTTCACGAATATTGTGAATAATTCTCTTCCAAAATAGAGCAAGAAAAACTCGCTGGATATAGCTCGTAGTATGAGAAATGAGGAAATGACGGAAATCCTCGAATATCTATATAAAAGATATAGTAAAGCCGACTTGTTTTATTCGATATTTACCTTTTGAATAATAGGAAGCAGGCTGCTGTGGCTGTTTGTCACCAATTATGAATATTGCAAAGTGAATATATCTTATCAATCAAAGCTCGAATTGAAGCAGAAAAATGGAGTTCTCAATTATTTATAGTTGTTTACTAGAGAAGTTGAGCACTGTTGCTGCCAAAGACTTTTTCAGCTTACAAGAGTTTCTTTTTGAAAGGCTTTTTCAAAAAAGTAATAAATTATTGGGGTGAAAAGAAAGTGTTATTTTAACAAAATGTTCTTGGTAAGAGAATTGAAATTGTGTTAATTCAGCATTTTTCTATTAAAAAGTTTGAATGTATGTATCACTATATTTTGGAAGATCCACTTGTGAAATCTTTTCAAAACCTTTTATTGTTTGTTAACTTAACAAAACTTGCTTGAAAACAATAATAATATATTCATGTCTTTTATCAAACACCCTTCTCGTCTTACCACCTTTTTAAATAAAATTTAATGTTCAATGATAAGTTTCTCAAGCATACAAAATGAAGCTTTTAAAAATTATTTTGCAAAAAATTTTGAATTTTTTTTCGTTTTGTTAAATCCAAAGATGAATTTTTTCTGTCAAAAATTCATGCAAGACTTCAGAATAAAGTCCCTATCTAAGGAATAAAAAATTACTTGAACAACAAAAATTTCCCTATCTTCCATTTTCATTCTTCAGCCTTTGCATTTACAGAGTTCCATAGGGTTAATTCTTCCCCCATACAGTCAATCGAGAGACTCTGAAATTTACATACAGAAGAAGTCTCACCTCACGTCTCACATCTCATATCATCAAGCTTGGGGGCAAACCATTAATCCTGACGTATTACTTGATTAGGCATGAAGCCTTAATAGCTTAGTGGTAGAGCATTCGCTTAGTAAGCGAAAGGTCGGCGGTTCAAACCCGCCTTAAGGCTGTTTTTTAATTAATTTATTCTCGAATTTTTTCTAACAACGCCTTTTCTTCACTGAAAAGGTCATTCTCAGTCTCCTCTCAGGTTAGTTTCCTGAACTGCTTAATTTGAAAGGAAATGCTTATTTTAGTATACTAATTTTAATCTAAATCTTCAAATACTTTCAATTTATTTAGCGAAATAATATTATTTGGCTTCTATAAAAAGATCACAGCATAAATTTCTGAACCCCTTTCATTTTGTATTTTTTCGACTCCGTAGGAACCATAGCTACCTAAAAAATTCCAGTGACCCTTACATCCTGTCGTCATGCTTCTGGCTGCGGTTAATTGATTTTTGAAAATCTCTTGTGGTTTTATTTTATATTCCTCCAAGTTTTTGATTTTCCGCCGATTTTAAAAACCTCAAAAAGTTCTTATTCTGAAAATATACTCCTCTTGACAGCAAGCAATAAAGGGCGTGCTCGACTCAGCAAAAAGATTCTTCATCGTATATTCCTTGCAAATACTATAATTTTCACTGAATGAATAAATAAAACATAAAAACTTAGTCGAATGTTCAAAAATATTTCTTCAATTCAATTCTTATAAAAGTTCAAAAAGAGTTGATAGAAAGAGGATTTTTTTTGCAAAATTACCTGATTAAATTTTCCTTCTTTCAACAAATATCCTTACTCCCTCCCTCTAGAGTTTTTCCCTTCCTCAAATATCTTCTTTCTTTATTCTCATCCCAAAACCCATTAAATCTCACTTCTCTTCAAAAATTATTTTTGACATGGTCTCTCAATCCCCTGATACTCCTCAAATTATTATCAAACGGACACAGAACAATTATTTTATGTTGTTATGTTGCCATTTATAACACACCAGGGGCAAAATAAAAATAATCTCTCATCGAAAAAACAAGTAATAAACAATTTTTTGTGTTGGTAAACTTTTTCTTTCCCACTATTCATGAACCCAATGCAAGTAACTCTTTTCCTTCTCCGATCCCTCACCACTCTCAGTTAAATAACCCTCAAAACTATCAAAGAGGCTATTCTGAAGCTCCCATTTTGAACAATGATGCCTTTACAGGCACTGGAACCCATATACATAATCTCGTTGATGCCCCAATCATCAGAGATGTTTGGGAAGATAACTTTGAGCAAGAGTTCAAGCTGATTATGAACTTAGCAGAGAAATATAAAGTCATTGCGATGGTAAAATAAGATCCCCGGTAACTTGTAAAAACTCTTTTAGGATACTGAGTTTCCTGGTATCGTCTACAGACTTAATGAGAATGACCTTGAATCCATTTCAAATTATCATGTACTTTGAATTTTTAAAGAAAGAAGTCGTCATAAAGAATAGGAAATCGAATACAGAACCATCAAAATGAATGTTGATAAACTCAAGGTCATCCAAGTTGGTATCAGTATCGCTGATGAGGATGGCTTTACGCCACCTGGCATAGGAACCTGGCAGTTCAACTTTAAATTTGACCTTCAGTAGGAATTGCCTTGTCTCAATATTGGTTTTGAATATTTTAAATAGCAATGACCTCTATCTTAAAGAATCCATCGAAATGCTATCTGAAGCTGGCATTAAATTCGAACAACATGCTGTCAAGGGAATAGATCCTCAATTATTCTCTGAATATCTTATTGCTTCAGGTAATTTACTTCCCATTTATTAAATTATACACTTGTCTTTCTACGAGAAAAGGCTTTCTTATCTAGAGCCATCATTTTAGCAATTTCTTACAGTATTTTATAATTCATTGTACATCTTTCCCCCTCTTGCTTTTCTATAAAAAGAAGAGGATTTTTATTTTTCCTTGTGAAAACAGACACACAGACAGAAAAGAAAAATCTTTTTATTCTTACCCTAGCTTACTCACCTCCCTAACTTATTTAAAGGTCTGGTTCTAAACGAGGACATCAAATGGATTAGTTTTCACGGTGGATTTGATTTTGCCTATCTAGTTAGAATGCTTTGCGGAACTGACCTTCCTGATGATGATGCTGGCTTCTCTGCTTTCTTAAACATCTACTTCCCCTGCTTTTATGATATTAAGTTTATGACCAAAGAAATCGAATCCCTCAAAAGCGGCAGCTTAAGTAAAATCGCTGGTGACCTTAGAGTAAGTTTTTATGAGAAATTTGTCTCTTAACTTTCATAAAGGTACGAAGAATTGGACCTCAACATCAAGCAGGAAGTGATGCATTATTGACATTATCAACATATTTCAAGTTGAGAACGACTTATTTCAAGGGTGTTCCTGAATCAAAACACTCGAATGTATTGTATGGAATAGGACCACATGGAAATGAAGGCCTCAGCGACTATGTTTGGCAGAACTTTATTGTCTCTGAGTATCCTTACATGATGTATAACAGCTATAATATGGGCCAAATGAACCCAATGATGAATAATAACTATTATTCACAAAACGATGGAATGTATGGCGGAATGGGTGGCATGGGCAGCATGGGCGGCATGGGTTCTAATCAATACAACATGTCGTATAATGCTTACGGTTCTTATGGAGGATCTTCTCAATATATGGAACCTCCTTCTAATAAGCCAAAAAAGTTTGGTAAATAATGAGAAAGCTCGCTTTTTGTTTGGCCCAAAGAAGTCGATTTTGGGAACTTGAGAGAGAAAAAAAAAGAGAAATGTTATGTAAATAAGTTGAATTGAGATGTTTTTATTCATGTCCAACGTCTTTGAGACTTGGATGTGTAAAATCATTATTTTGTTATGCTGTCATACATCTATTCGATACAAACTGAATTTGTAATTTTAGGTTTGTGTTCAAGATGTGTCTGCTTTGATATTATATTCTATATTTTTATCCTTCCTTAAACTTACTTGCTCATTTTTAGTCTCATCCTCTAAAAATTATCTTTTCTTCCTAAAATCAATTCTCTCTTCTATATCTACTGAATTTTACATCCTACAAATAACTCCTCTATAAAAAGAGAATGATCGATTATTTTATTAATAATACTCTGGAATTTCTTTGAATTTCGATATAATCTTTCTGAAAAACATAAAAAAATATCCTCTTCTTCTCCTCAAGGACAAAATCCACCTATATAAAAAGTCTAAAAAACGACCCTTTAGAAGAAAACAACCTGATTCAAATTTCAAGGGCTTACTGAGGTATTAACTACTAGATTGCTAATTCTGGGAGAAGGATTTTTGTTTCCTCTTAGCATAGAGTTCGAAAAGATTTGTTATAAAACCAAAGGATTTTTCCCGCTTGATAAACACATAGTTGGCTTTTTCTGGAATTCTCTTCTGGAAAAGAACTGCCAAAGCAGAAAATTATTTGATTTTTATTTTTGACCAATTCGCCTGGAGTAAAATTTTTGATTCCCAAACCGTCCTCTTTAACTCCAATCTCGAACGGATTTTCAATTAGAAAAGTCAGAATAAAACCAGAAGACAATTTTTAAAGCTGTCTCATCTCAAGAGAACCAGAGAATCCCAAGGAGTATCGCATCAAGAGAGAGGGAGGAGGGAGTCTAATTAATTTGATTTGAAGGCGAATAGTTTTCTATGTTCTAGAATAAACTTCTAACAGAAGAATTTAGAAATATAATTCAACTCTTTAATGCGCTATAAATTTATTAATTTAGACCACATTTTGAGCCCTTCTGAAAGCTTTCCGTTTCTCGAAGCTCTCTAACCTACTTTTTATTCAATTCTCATACCAAATACCTCTCTATTCACTCAGTCCATGCTCTTCTCATTTCACATATTTAACTTATTTTCGAAAAGAAAACTGCTTCATAACCCTTTGTGATTGGTTTTATATATTGAAAATATAAATTGACCCCTTCTACAATTAAATTTATAGCCAACTAATTCTTTCTTATTCCTTCCCCTTCTTAACGAGGAACAAATTTCATAATTATAATTTTACAAAACATTAACTTTTTCAAAATTCATACAAAAAATGAGACTTGTTACTTCTATTGTTCGTTTCAGATCACAATTCCAAATGAGCATGCCAGCCTTCGCTATCCCAAGACATCCTGTTGAACAAGAATCTATCTCATCTCAATTCTTAAAATGGGTCAGACCTTTGGATTCTAACAATCTTTTCTTTAGCGCTCCAGAGGCTGATCAAGACGTTGAAAGAATCGATCCAGAAGATCAAGGACCACCAGGCTCAAACGTTGTTACCCCACCTGATGAGGAAAGATTAAACACCGATTTTGAAGGTGACAGACCCAACCAAGGTTAGTTGCCTGTGATACTCTAGTACTATATTTGCCAGTTGTATATATATAGATATATTACACTACGCGCTCGTTATCATACTTTAAATAAGAAATCATATCCTATATTTATATAAACTTCTATAAATATAATCTAAACCTTGAAGTTTGAACGTCCTTCACTTTCGAAAAAATAATTTTCAAATAAGCAAAGAGACTTTATTTATGTCATGTCAAATTTTTGTTCTTACTCCGACAGTCAGTACGACAGGAGAGCTTAAAAACTTTCCAATGAGATTCGTACGAATAAGAAAGAGGGCCCTTTCATTGTTCAAAAAGATAGTCGAGAATTTTTCTGTTGTTCGAGAATACAGTCAAAACTCGAAATTATAATTTCGGCTTATCAAGACAAGTTTGAGCACAAAAATTGAATAGTGTATTCAATCTTTAATTTCCTCTTTACTTGCCTCAGATTTATTTTAAAGCTACTCTCGTTTCTCTTTGCCAGAAGGCCTATCATTCTTGAAATAACAAGAAAAATCTGGGTTTACAAAGGGAGGTTTCTCTTTATTTCTACACGATATGGTCACTTGAGTTGTATTCTAAGCCCCAAATCTCTCATTCTGAAATAACTCTTCGTTCTTCTAGAAAATAAATTGAATTCGATAGGGCCAAACTTTTCTCAAAGGAACTCTCGAAATCGAAATAGGGTCCTTGCATTATATTCCTCTCTAGAAAATTCTTTGATTAGCTCAAACATTCAAATATAAACCTGTGACTGAATTTTAATTCAGCCTTCAAAATCAAAGGCCTTCATCATTCTGACCAGAACTCAACCAAACAGGAATTCAACATCTTGCTCATCTCTATAATATTTTCTTTCTCTTTTCAACACTTCTCTTCGCTCATCAACGATCTTTATCTTCTCATCAAGGAGGTTTATCTAAGAATTCTAAGCCAATTTGTTGCATAATCAAATTATAATAAAAAGAATTTGTTAAATGTCAGAAATTCAGATTAGTTCGTAGCATTCGCCTATTAATAACAGCCTTATTCTCCTATTCTCGATTTTTATCATATGCATGTTCTTTACAATCAACATTCCTTAGGAAAGGTGAGGCAGTCCGACTTCCTTCGAGTTTCAAAGCATAAAAACGAGGTTAATTTTGATTATTTTGGATTAATTCAAAATTTGAATATTTTTAAAATGAAATTTGAGACTCCTGGATCCCTACTCACACATCTAGGGTTGATGAAGAGATTGCTAACAATCAAAGCCACTTCTCTTCACAAATCTTCCCAGAGAAACTTGGAATATTTTGGCCGTTACTCTGACTCGGAAAAAAAAGAACTTATCGAAAATCAAATTTCGTTTTTATCACCAAATTAAATTTCGCGTCATGGAGCTCGCTTATTTTGTCCTTTCTTCAATTCGTCATCCATATAAAAGCGTTTGAAATAAGCGTCGCCTATATTTCTCGCTTGATCTACCGGTTTCTAGTCTCAGCAGGCTTTCCCCTTCACTCTCCTCTCTCTTTAGACCATTTTCTCTCCATAGGTTTCACTCATTCTGATGTGAGTCTTTGACAACAGTTTTTCATAGAGAAATGAAGATTTTATTGCTTGGTTCTGAAAAAATTTATGCAGACTTTTCTAGTAAATATTTCGTGGAATATATTATAAATTCTCTTGCATCAATTTTAATCTATAATCAAAACCTTTTCCAATCTTCACCTTACTCTTTATTTAATTAACAAAGATTCCATGGAAAGAATGCTTCCTCACAACAAAAACACCACTTTCACCACTCCTAAATTCCTTTCCAAAACTGAAAATCGCAGCCTCTTCATCAACTGGGTCGCTGGCCTTACTGGTGGCCTTGCTTCCACCACTATTTTCTCACCTCTTGACCTTGCCAGAACTAGACATATAATTCTCGTATCTCATTTCTTTTGAACTCCTTCTTATTTCAATAGGCGACCACAAACAGCTATGGTATTGTTAAATATGGCGGATTTATGCAGACTCTCAACAAAATCTACGTCGATGAAGGTATCCGTGGACTCTATAAAGGTAAATTTCAATCATTTTTCCATCAGATTCATCTTTCCTAGGTTATTGTGCGACCGCAGTAACCATCCCAATTTTCCATTCTATATATTTCTCAGTGTTTTATCAAGCTAAAAGCTATCTAAAAGATCATTGGGTCTCTGAAAAACGACCTGTGGTCCGAGATATCGTCGCATCATTCTTTACCGGACTCATCGCCAATACAGTCACAAACCCTTTTTGGGTTGTTCGTACTCGTATACAATCTCAGTTTCTACATCGTGAAGAAACCGTCCCTAAATATACAGGACTTCTTCCTGGCCTTCGACAAATGTATAAAGAGGTAAAGCTTTGAGATAATCAATCTTGATATTGATTCTGCTCATAGGAAGGGTATAAATCTCTATTTAAAGGTCTGCTAGCTTCTTATCTAGGACTAGCTCACTGTGTTATCCTCTTCCCTTTATATGAAAAACTCAAGGCTACTCTTGCTGATCCTAAAGGAAAACTAACGAATACTGACATTCTTATCGCCTCTAACGTAGCGAAATGTAATTTTTTATTGAAGCAAACATCATTAACCTGATCTTTTTAGTCGTCGCAATGACTGTGACATATCCTCATATTGTAGTAAGAGCAAGATTACAAGACCATAGAACTCCAAAGATTTCGAGAGAAGCTGGCAAAGAAAGTTTCAAAATGATTGATAAGTATGGATCGACAATAACATCAGTTATTAAGAGCACCTATCAAAAGGAAGGCCTGAAAGGACTTTATTCAGGCCTAAAAATTGATTTAGTGAGGGTTCTCCCTGCTAATTCAATAACATTTATTGTGTTTGAATACGTCAAGAGAAGATTAGAGGAAGCTTTGCCTCGTGAAGAAAAAATGTAAAATAATGTCTGTCCTTATTGAAAGAAGGCGTTTTGTATTGCTAATGATTTCATAATTGACTTTGTTGTTATTGTTGTTTACGATAAGTTTTCTGCTTTATTTTATCTTTATTTATCACTAACATACCATATTCTTCTATATAAACCTTTTTAAATGTTTTCAAGTTTCTGTATTCACATCGTATCAAATACTTCCTCATTGTGAATATGTCTTGATTCTCTCAATGTTCCAATTCTTCTTCTTTCTGATTTGATATTTCGGTGAGTTTCGAAAAGAACAAATCCAAGTTTATCAATTTTAAACAATTTTTCTCAAGAAAGCTGCTCATGAGACTTTTCTAACAGCGTTTTTCTGACTAGAGGAAACAATCAGATGGATTCTAATTGTTATAGGAATCAGTTTTAGAGAGATAAGATAGATTGTCAAAGAGGACATTTCAAGAGCATAAAATTGTTTTTTGAGCCTTTTCAGATTTTTCGACAGTTATCTCCGAACATTCAGAGTTCTAATTTTTCCAGAACGAAGAAATTCTTTCTGAGAACATCTCTCTTTATCTTCTCTTTTTTTGGAGAAAAACTATTCCCTTCTCGAGACTAGAAAGTTTTGGACATCTTTTTAATTAATTTTGAAAGACAAATTTATTTTGAGACATGAGATATTACTAGACCTAAAGAAAATAGAGAAGATGTACAACTCAATTTCAATATACAATAGACTTTTTCACAAATTCATAGTAGCTAAAGATTTATAAAATTTATCGTCTCCCATCTCGCCTCTTGTTGAAATATCTATTCTCTTTACTTCATACTCATCAAGTTTCTTCTCTTTTGTGTATTCAATCAAATGCATTGCATCATATTTCTTTTCTGGCGTACTATTATATGGAAAATTAATCCTTCGTTCATTTCTCTCAAAACTTACTTTTTTATTCTCATAAATGTTGCATGATAAGCTTCTGGTCTAAACATAGAGATCGTATGGTCATATACGATATTCATAGCTGCCAGGTTGTCTGTGTCTATCACTTCTTTCTCGATCATCGCTCTTATTATACAATCTATAATACTCAATTATTTGCTCTCTTTCCCAATATTACTTGAAACTTTATCAAGCATTTCTGTATTTGTATCTTTTGCAATGTGTACATACAATAACTTTGGCTAGAAAATTATCTAACGCTTCTCTTTCTCAAATATCTCTTACCAAAGTATTCTTTGCAGATTTCTTATCCATAAATGCTTCCAATCCACCTAATTTATTTACTCAGACCTCAAACCAAAATCATCATACCAAGACTAATCTTCAAAGGATTCTCTTTGAGTATTCCTTTAATGTCTTCTCCAGCTTTAGCAAGAGCTTCTTGAGCCAACTTCTTCACTCTCTCTTTGAGAATTTTTAACCACTCTTCTTAATTAAAATATTCTTACCTGTTTTCAAATTTAACATGGCAATACTGAGATGAAAAAGATCAGGAGTTTGAAGTCTAATGCATTCTCTATTCTCTTCTGGAACATGACCAATTATTTCTTTCTATTATTATGTTAGAAAAGGAGCCTTCATATGATGAGAGATACATCAAGAGCCAAGAATTTGCCTTTTATGTCTTCACCAAGAAGAGGAATTGAAACAAAATGTGTGTAAGTTGAGTAAAAGCCTCTACGTTGATTTGCCCCCTTTTTGGTAGGTTGGGGTTCTGGTTCGTTTTCTGTGGCTATATCTTCGAAGTATTGGGAGGTTTCTTGAGTTGACTCCATATCCTGGGTTTATTTTTGTGATCTTATTTCTGTCAATCAGAAATTATTTAGCGTTTTTATAAAAAATCGAGGATATAAATATCAGGGGAATTCCTTCAGATTGTGTCAGGTGAAATGAAAATAATAAGAAAGATATCAGCCTTTCTGAGATGACCAGATTTTTTTATAATATCGGGAGAACTCTTGAGATTGACTGGTTATCCTGACCCCATTCTGCTTGAAGAAGGGATATAAATCTTAATATTTATTTTATGTTGTCATCTTGATGTTATGATCATAGGTTGACGGTGGTGAATAAATTATCTCTCCTTGAAATTCAGAGGCTGAGTAGGAAGCTTTTGTCATTTGATGATTGCTCTCAGGCTCAAAAATTTATGCAAAAAAAAACTCACAAAATTTAGCTCAATTTTCACATATTCTCTCTTGAAACATATTGATTTTTCTTGCAATTTTTCGAAAGATTCTTTTTGTCCTTCAAAGATCATGAAAGCTAAGGAGTGTAATATTGCTACTGGTCTTCACGAAGTCGTCCTGAGAGATTTTCTAACAACAGTATTCCAATCAGCAGATCCCAAAATAAGTTATAATTTCAACAAATAAATTGAGCTAGATGAGGAAGGGTTTTAATTTGATCCTCCAAGTGCCTTTAATTTCTCCAGTCTTCGATATGGTATCGTGAAGTTTCTGTCTCTTGAGTCTATTTTCTACACCCATCAACTTTGAGATATCATTTCTCGATTTCGATAAAGAAATTTATCTCAGTCTTCAGCCTTAAAGAACTCACACAAAAACTTCTCCTAGCAGCTCTGACACTTTAAACTTTCTATAAAAATCAACCGTTATAATGACTAGGTGCTACAAAAAATATTTAAAATCTCAGAGCAAGCCGATTATAAATTTCCCTTGAACGTTGCATTTTATCTTCCCTCAAGAGAAAGATCTGAGATAAACTCAAGATAATCATTTTCTTTACCCATTTTCATCATATTCAATGATGACTTAAAATTTGGAGTATTATTTTATTCATTTAAATGCAACTTGAACAAAACAAAAAAATTTATACAATAAAAAGACAACAACAACAGCCTGTAAAAGTTGATTAATTTTCAGTCAAACATAACATACAAATCACAGTCTGATAAATTAATTCCTTTATAAACAAAAAATCTAAAATCACAGAGGCTTTATCATAAAACCAGATCTTTATTGTGTTTTATT
>Ga0182738_1004305_pt1 | contig 15822 bp, 11 predicted proteins | sample eDN5th30CBELigMG_FD_128876 | JGI IMG/M metagenome (GOLD analysis project Ga0182738, IMG submission 128876) | Enriched Miracle-Growth compost microbial communities from Emeryville, California, USA - eDNA 5th pass 30_C BE-Lig MG (version 2)... ... | reverse complement strand
CTTCAAGAGAGCGTAAAATTGCCAATAGTCGACGAGAACTTTTAACAAGCTCTCCTATGAGTCGGCTTGGAAGAGACAATTCTCCAAGCGAATTATCTTTTGTAGCGAGGAGTACAACAAACCCTTTTTCAGTATTACTGATTGATGATAATTCATTTAATTTACTTGTGGCGAAACATCCGCTTGAATCGCTGGGTTACAAGGTTCAGACAGCACTAAACGGGAAATTAGGGGTTGAATTAGTGAGATCACTATCAGAGAAGAAGAAGAAGAAGCCATTTGATTTGATATTAATGGATTTACAAATGCCGGTTATGGACGGATATGAAGCCACAAGGCAGTTGAGGAGAATGATGGAAAATAAAGAAATAGCAGAGATTCCAATTATTGCATTAAATGCGAACGATTCGGAGGATGATATGAAGAAATGTAAAGAGGCTGGAATGGCAAGTCATTTGTCGAAACCGTTAAAGGAATAAAGTTTAAGAGAAGTTTTAGAACATATTTTTGAGAATAGTTCTGAGAACATGTCTGAGTTATATTTTGGTTGTAAATAAATATGCTTTTCGAAAGGGAATTTGTTTCAATGAGACAATTGTCTTATTATGTAATCAAACGTCCCTTACAATAGTAGTAAATAACTTCTCTCTTACTTTATACATTAAATTATCAATCAAATATTTAAACAATTACTTCATTATTCAATATATAACAAGCTCTTTTGTACATCATTCAAATCCTCATCCTGCATTGAAATCTCTGGAACAATCGTTTTAATCTCCTGATCAGCAAATCTCGGCACCACAGGGAACATAGTAAACCCATCACCAGGATGATGATTCGAGCATCTCTTAGCAATCCAAGCCGCTTTTCTCTTCTTCAAGCTCTTCTCTGGGACTTTCTTCTTTGGAATCTGACAAACATAAACACAAGCTCTAACATTCTGACTTGTAGGAACTGTATTACAATGCAAAGTCCTTGAATCCCACATCATGAAATCTCCAGCTTTTCCACAGATTTTCACAGAATTCTTAAAAATATCATTTGCCTTCTCTTCTTCACTGAATTTGTACCAATCTTCTTTCAAATCAGCCTTTCCAATTTTCTTAAAGACTTCTTGATGAGCCTTATGACTTCCAGGAATCAACACCAAACCGCCATCATTTTCACGACAATCTTGCAAATTAACCAATCCTTGAACACTCCAGAGATAATCTCTATGAGGTCCTTGATCAGTATGCACAAAGCTTAAATGATCTTGTGAGCGGTATTTTCTCTTTCCATTCATAAAGCAAAATCCATCAAACGAAGTCGCCAAGTCCTTTACTTCACATTCCCAGATCTTTGCAAAGATCGGAGCAACCTTTTCTCTGCATTCCCATTGGAATTTAGCATGGCCGACATACTGGACCATTCCTCCATGAAGCATAAAAGGATAATTCTTGCCCACAGTCCAAGACTTCTCGTCATCTTTGAGATTTGAAGAGAACTTCTGAAGGCATTCCTTCATTTCTTCTGTGATTCTATTTGAATCTTGCTCAGATATAAGGCCTGAGACCACAACGAATCCTTTCTCTTTGAGATGGGCCAGCCAGTTGGCGGTATCAGAGAAGGCAAAGCGATAGGACTCAGGGGAGAGTTTTGTTTCAGTTTCCATGGGGTTAGAGGGGAGGGGATAAGTGTGCAAAAGATTAATTTAAATATATATCTGACCTGAATAGACGGGATATTTATAGACAGGACAAGATTTTAACAGAAATTAAATGTAGATGGATGAGAGGAATGAGTGCATTGGAATTTTTTTCTGGTAATCTTTAGCGTCAGATTTTGATTAGTGGGAAAAGAAAAGAGAATTTGTGGTTTGTTTTTCTGGGAAAGACGGAGAACAGATCGTAATTTTTTCTTTGATGAATTTCTGAGATCAACAGAAAAGAGGGGATTTAAGAGGTGATTAGTTGAAAATTAAAAGATTTTAAAGGCGAAAGATTGTGGATATTGAGGGTCTTTGTGAAGAATTTATGGTAGAGGAATGGAGTGAGGTTGAAAAGGGATTTTTGTGAAGTTTGGGGCTGGAGAGATGGGCTTGAAGTGAGGTGATTTTTAGATATAAAAAAGCAAATTAAGCATTTGAATTTGAATAAAGCAGTTTGTATTTTGAATTTTATTGTTGTCAAGGGTTTTCTTCTCTTGTCACGACAAGTGTCTACATCTTTTTATTAATTGTGTCTGACAGGAAGAATTGAGAAGATCTGAAAAGTTGTGGAAATTCTTTTTTATTGGAATTTTTGTCCTTCAAAAAATTTTATTGAGCATTCTCTTTGAATGTTTATGAAGGATTTCAATGTTCTGTTCAAGAAGGGTAAGAGAAATTTCTTTTTAGAAAGATATGAGAAGTATCTTGTTTTTTGAAGTTTCAAGATTTGAAAGGCCAAAGGGTTCAATTCAACGTTAAGAGAGATGAAAAGTTGAATTTTTGGTAAATAAATAAAACCATTAAAACCTAACTAAAAGCTAATTGATTAGTTTTAGCCTAAAATCAACCTTTAAAAAATTTGCAAACCATTGAGAGTTAAATCCAATAGGACTACTGGTCAGGCGGAATCTCTCTAATCTTCTTTGAGTTAGGAGATTTATCCCACTGAAATTAAGAATATCTGTGAAAAACCCATAGTTGATTTCAAACAAAAAGGTATCAAATTTATTATGAAATATTTCGCTGTTAATTCAAAAAGACCTCTGATGGCCAAATATCTTCTCTCCATCCTTCATAGGATCCGATTCTTACTTAACTCTAGACTTTGATAACCTATCATTTCCTCTCTTTAACTATTGTAAAGATTTTCCTTCTCCTGTTCAAAACTGTAGTTTTGTCAATCGAAAAAATTGCAACAACAAGCCTAAAAAAAATTAATTAAATGACAGCTTGCCTCATTTTACAAGATCAGTTCGCCTAGATAGTTTATTTTCTCAAATCAAATGATGCCCAACGAAATTTCAAAAGTTGTTGAATGATTCAAAAGAAGATGAGTCTCCTCGCAGAGTCTGTTTTGATAAAAAATCTCAATTTGTTGGTAAATTTTAATGAAAGGATTTGTAGTCGTTTTAAAAGCAGAGATTAATTTTCAAATAATTAAATCTATTTGAAAATCTTTTCCCTTAAAATAAACTCATCCTCAGTTTTGGATCCTAATATTCTAAAACGATTCAACTTTTTCATCAAGGATTTTTGCCTATTGATATTTGAGCCCTTTATCATTCGGGAAAAAAAAATGATTGAAATAAATTATTTTGAGATTGCTGGGGTGGACATGAACAAAATTGTAATGATTATCGACTTTTTTCCTGAAGAGAATTTAACTCGAAATTTTACAAAGGACTCGATCGGGTTGAGTTTTTTTTCTGCTGTCAATCTTTCTATGAAAGGTTTTGTTGATTTTGGAAGAAGAATTCGCAAGAGGGACGCCATCTTTTCTTGGGTCAGGTCCTTTGATTTTAAAAAAGAAATGAAAGTTCATTTTTGTAAAAGATTGAGAGAAATTTAACTTACAAATTTTGGAGAAAAAATTTCTGTTGAGAAATTTCTGGCAGGTATTTCTTCATTACCGTGCTTAAAATATTTTCTCCTAGTTTATTCATTTTCAGATATTGACTTTACTCTTCATTTTTATTGAGACTTAATAGCCACTTCTCTGAAGAAATTTTTGTTGAGAGCCTTTTTCATGATATTGGTAAAAGTCCTTTGATTGTTCATTGAAAGCAAAAGAATTTTAATTGAATTTTGGTAATTTTCTCTGTCCTTTTTTTTTTCATTTAGCAGAGAGATAGAAATCATGAATATTAAAATTAGCATTGAGGTTCAGTAGTCTATGAGGGAGTTTTCCCACTGAGAAGCAAATTTAAAGGCCAATAGCTCTCGTTTTAGGAGAAGATAATGGACGTTTGGAGTTTAGGAATTCTGCAATGGCCCAGTGTTTCTTTTTTGCCTTGAAGGAAAATTTCGAAGGTGCTGAAATTTCCATTGAAGAGTTTACTTGTGAAAATTCTTTAGGAATCTCCTTTCCAAATGCATTTTTCACTTAAGAGTCCAAGTTTGCCTCTGAATGATAAATTATTTGGAAGATTATCAAGTCTTTTAAAAATCTGCAAACTCACTCTCAATAATTTTTTGCAGAAAAATTTCTCCCTCCGAAGAAAAAGCATGAAGAGAAAATTTGAAATTTTTCTTTGAATTCAAGCCTTCCCAAAGTGCCGATTTTATCCGACTTTGTCGGGTTTTCTAACTCATTTGTCAGATTTCTTTTTTGCAAACTCATTCGACAGATCCTTCGGACCTGAACCATTTCCTGAGAAACAAATGAAAAAGGAAAATTGAGAAATTTTTTTTGAGAGAAAATTCTTACCAAAATTTTTTGTCGAACTCTTCTTTTTCCAAAATATCTCTTGTCGGAAAACAATTTTTCTTTGATCAAATTTTGTTAGTTTTTTTATGAGGAAAAAAAATTACAATCTTAACTCAAACTTTCATAAATCTCTTGAATTAAGAGAACAAGCAAAAACTAAAAAAAAACAAAGGAAAAAGAACGAATTTCAAAAATATTTCTTCGACAATAATTTCAAAAAATAAATTGACTGGCTTTCGTCGCCCATTAATAATTCTTTCTAAATTTCAAGGACTCATTTCCTCCTTTACAAATCAGTTTGATCAATTTTTCCAAAGGTCACACCAATTTCTTGTTTCCCCAAAGTTTTTACCAACACTTTTCTCAATAATTCTTCATCCAAAGGTTTTGAGAGATGGGTGAATATTCCTGCCTCCTCACATCTCTTTCTATCAGTTGTTGAATCATTTGCACTAACTGCAATAATCGGTATACTGGGAATTTCTTGATTTTCCATCATTTTCTTTAACTCTTTTGTTGCTTCAAACCCATTCATTACTGGCATTTGTAAGTCCATTAACATCGCACTAAAAGACGGTGTATTGGGGCCGGTCTTAACCTTTTCAAGAGCAAGTTCACCATGAAGTGCGGCTTCAACTTCATAGCCTAATCTCTCCAAGATGCTGCGAACAACAAGCAGATTAAAGGGGTTATCATCAACCAAAAGAATTTTGTGTTTAACTTGAAGAAAGGCAAAGGATTTATTGGTATCGCGAGAAATAGGGGAGAAATCTGCACAAGAGTTAGATGAGAAGGTGTATCTCGAGCGTTGTAGATTGTTGAAACTTCGATATGGCATGAGATTATTCATTGGGTTGTTGAGCAAACTTTGTTGGTTAGCAGGATCTGATTGCCTTTTTGAACTAAATAAGGAGACTAAAGGCATAAATATTTTAGGGATTAGGCTTTCAGCACTTAACGAGGGATCACTGCGATTATTCTCAAAGGTGTCCTTGTTAGAATAAGGAGTGATTTTGATAGCAATATCTTCGATGTTTTCAGAGAAAACTTTAGGCTCATAATAATTAATTTCATGACTTTCTTCCGGTTCCACAGTGTTGAAGGAATGATCTTTGATCGAGAAGGAGAAAGTTATGCCTTGATCAACTTGGCTTTCTATCTTGAGGCCTCCAGTTTCTTGATCTCCTGTAAGTAGGATCGCAAGTTGATTCGAGATTTCCAAACCGAAGCCAACTCCTTGCCGTTGATCAAGTCTTTGAGGTATTTTGAAGAGTTTTTTCAGATCTTCTCCCTTGAATCCAGGGCCTGTATCAAAGACTCGAAAGTTTATAAAGCCTGTGAGAATGGGATCAAGATCCGCAAGGACTCTAACACCACCTTTAAAGGTAACTTTGAGGGCATTCCCAATGAGATTAATGAGAATTTGTTTTAGTCGATTTTATCGGTGATGATCAGTTCAGGGACTTCTGGTGAGACCTCAAACTTTAAATAAAGATCTTTTTGGTCAAATTGAAACTTGAAGAGATCATATACGTTGCCAAGGAGTTCGCTGAGATCATCTTTGGTGAACTTTAGTGAGAATTTGTTGTCTCTGATCTGTTGAAGATCAAGGATGGAGTTGACCAGATTTAGGAAAAGTTCTCCACTATTATGGCAGACAGTGAGATGCCTCCTTTGTTGAGGCTCTTTGATGTCTTTTTTGAGGATGTTCACGACACCTAGGATGCCATTTAAAGGGGTTCTGAGTTCATGAGAAATCATTGCAAGCATTTTATCTTTATTGCGATCAGCAACTTGAAGGCTAATGGTGAGGTAGTGATCTGTGATATCATTGAGAATTAAAACAAGAGCATCTTTATCATCCCAGATAGTTGAGAAAACTTTTATTCCAAAGGCCTTTTGGGTCCCATTATCTTGAATTCTAGCGTTAAAGGCTAGTTTTTGTTGACTTCTGGGAAAAGAGTTTCGACTTCTTATTTCCCTTAAAACAGACAAAGCACTTTGTTTTTGTTCATTTTGCTGAGTAATCTCCTGAAGACTATTCTTTTCAATGATTAGTTCTTCTAGCCATGGCAAAACTCCAAAGACTTCTTCCTTTTGGATTTCTTGAGTTTCTTTAGCCTTGGCCATTTCAGCCAATGAATCACTTATCAATAGTTCTTCAGTGAGGTCTGTTGTGAGAATAAGGAGATTAGCAGAAAGGCCTGATGAGACTAGATCTTTAAACTTGGTCAAACTTTCTCGATAATCATGGATTTCCTGAAATACTTTTCGTTCTTGCTTTTCTTGCATGAATTCTATAGCCAAGCTGATGACCATGACGTAAGCATGAAGGATTTGGATCTGAACAGGAATATCTTGAATGAGGAGAAGTCTTATGAGGATCAAGGCGACAGAGTAGCAGATTTTGGCGAAAAAATTGGAGAATCTAGAGCAGAAAACCCTTTTATAGATTCCGAAGAGGTAGCCCTGGCCAAAGCCTTGAGCATATGTCGTGGAAAAATGCGATAGAACCAATTTGTAGCAGCTGTAGTACTCATAGGAAGGAGGCTGACGTCATGCATAATGCAAATAAGAGAATATTATTGCATTTCGTAAGGCGATCACAGAAGAGCAAACTAAACAGGTATAAACCGAAGCCAGGGGCGATCCAAGGAAGGCGAGAGTATTGCTTCTCAATTGTGAAGAAAATGAGGAGATAGATGGCAGAGCATAAAAAGATTGATATCAACATCTAGGCTAGTTAGGAATAACGGGATAAATTGGTACCTTGACAAAATGGATGAGTTAGAGAGTCTTTAGCTTCTGATATTCTTCATGACCGTAATTCCTCGATAGAGAGGGCCGAGGCCGACATGCGAGGACCCACAAAATTTTGGCAAAAACTCCACGAATTTGAGGAACCTCATCTCGCAAATGCGAATTTTGCGAGGAATCCCTGTATTTTCTGGATGCTTTCTTTATACTTGATTTCCATGTCAAAGGAACATCCATCACGAAGAAACTGACATCTAAATTTTTTTTGTGGAAGGAGGGGATGAATTTCGGGCGTGATTCTTGTTTTTGGTGGAAAATAATGCCTCTTCCAAGAAAAATTTTATTATGTGAGATCACAAGAGATAAATTGAGACAAGATGATATTTTAATGACAATTTTTATTAGTATATCAATGAGAATGCCAACAAATTCGACGACGGAATAAAGAAATAGATGTAAAGTTCTAGAAGCCAAACTTTTTTCTTGATTATTTTTTTTTGAAAAGTTAAGAGATCAACAGAGATTTTAATTAAAAAACTTTTAAATGAACTTGGTTCTGTTTTCAATAGAAAATTAGTTTATTTTGGAAGGTTTACATGGTTTTTTGTTGATATTAGGTTCATTCTATTTTTTTAGCGGTCATAAAATTCTATTTGAGGGGGTTCCTCACATTCGCAACCCTCAAAAATGGTAAAAATTCATTTGAACGGATTCCTCATTGTTCGGCCGCGAGCTCCCCTAAAAATGAGGAAAGAACTATTTAGGAATTACGGTAGCTTTGTTGTAAGAGACCCTTTGAAGGACCTTTTTGATGAGACTTATGAAAGGCTTGGAAGTGTTCATGTGATGGTTTTTTGTCTTCGTTTTGAAAATTTAATTTTGAAGGAAATTATAGGCTGTGGCGAAAATTTTAGGGAAAAAATTTTTGACTTGGAAACTTTACCAGAGAGTTGAATTGAAAGGAAAGTGTCTTTCTGAAGAGTTATGATGATGGCACTGATTTTGAGGGTTCAAAGATTCAGGAAACCAAGGATAAGAAAGGCTAACCTAAAATTTCAATGGAGCTGAATTTTATGAAGAGATTTCGGATTTAATTCCTTGTCTAAATGCTAAATAATTTACTTCTAGAGGTATTAAAAAGTTAATTAGAGGCACTGAGAATCAAAGGCAGGTTATGCTTCTAATTAACAGAAGTTGCTTTGTCTCAGCTTCTAAATTTCCCTCCATTTTTTTCGAGACAAAAAAGCTTGGATGAATTCAAGGTTCATGTCTTGAGGAAGAGAAGAGTGAAAAAAAATTAGAATAGGAAAGTGGGCGCCGTCAGAAGACTTTAATTTTTTCCTTTAAAATTGTTCTTGAGGAGCCTCTTTTTGTTACTGAAAATTTTCGAAAAAATCTGACTCTGAAAAAATTTTTTTGTCAAAAGACGAATAATTTTCTAAGCATTTTGAGCAAGAGACAAAAGGTCAATTGCCTTTGAGATAAAATCTCCATTCTTGTTTTTCAAAGTAGTTTCGAGAGAAATCTCTCTTTTTACTCTCTTTGAAGGTCACCTCCTTACCTTCAAAAGTCCTTCTTCAAAAAGCCAAGGGGAGGAGACGAGGATGCACAGAATGTTTGAGTTGAATATGAGGATGAGATGGATTGCTGAGGTCTCAATAAATTTGATTTAAAATGGATTTGTGGACATTAATAATATCCCAATTATCTGGTTAAAAATCAAATTAAATTGTGTGTCAAACAATTGAATAGTTATTTATCTTTGGTCTTTTGAAAATTTGAAAGAAAAATTCAAAAAAACCTCAGATTCAAAATTTTATTCAACTGGTCGGACTTTTGGCTGAGGAAAATCACCCTTGCCAAGGTTTGGAAATTTTTCTTCAATCTTTTTGTCAAGAAAACTGCCGCTGATCTAATGCGAAAATGATCAATTTTTCTTTTTGAAAACAAATTTTTAGAAGAGACGTATGTCTCATTTAATTTATAAATCTGAAAATGTAAACACTTATTTTCAAAAGGAATTTTAAGATTATATGAGATACTGCAGATTTTTAACAAGAGGAGTCTGCTTGCTTACAATAGAATGTTTCAATACAATGACAAAGAAATATCAAATACAAAACAATATTCTCTGTAGGTATCCAAAAAACTTGAATAAGAAGAAATATCTATAATAAAATACGAAGCTCCTTTGTAACTTATATTCTTATCTATACCAACAATAGCTCTATATAAAAGTCTCTATCTTAATAAGCCTCATCAATTTCTCCAAAAGTGGTATCAGCTGCTTCTTTCTCCAAAGCCTTATTCAAGACTTTTCTCAACGAACCTTCATATAAAGGCTTCGATAAATGTTTGTACATTCCAACTTCTTTGCATCTCTTTTTATCATCTTCAGTATCATTTGCACTGACAGCAATAATAGGAATCTCTGGGATCTCTTTATTTTCCATCATTTTTCTAAGCTTTATCGTCGCTTCATATCCGTCCATCACAGGCATCTGTAAATCCATCAAAACAGCACTGTAATATTGTAAATCCGTCGAGCTCGCACAAGTTTTCGCTTCTTCAATAGCCAGCTCTCCATTGAGAGCTGTCTCAACAGTATAGCCCAATTTCTCCACAATACGACGAGCTACGAGGAGATTAAAGGGATTGTCATCAACTAAAAGAATTTTTGGTTTGTAGTTGGCATCTTGGAGACGAGCACAAGATTTATTTTTTCTTTCAGCATGATAAGGGGAAAAGGCAGAGACATCAGTAAAAGAGTCATCTTTTCTACTCATGTGATGTTTAGGTGAAGAGGAGCCGCCTCTAGAGCGATGAAGAGTATTGTAACTGCGGTGTGGTTTTTTAGTTGGCGAGCTTTGGGAATTAGCATGATCTGAAAGTTTTTGTGAGCTGAATAAAGACAATGAGGGCATATGGCTCTTGGGGACGAGGTTCTCAGAGCTTGAAATAAAACCGCTAATGATGGGGACAGGACTGGGACGATCATTGCTGAAGATATCACGATGAGAATAAGGGGTCATTTTAATTCCAACATCTTCAATGTCTTCAGAAAAAACTCGAGGTTCATGGTAATGAATATCGTAGCTTTCTTCAGAATTCAAGCCATTGAAATTATCTTTAACAGAGAAAGAAAAAGTTGTCCCTTCTCCTACTTGACTTTCGACCTTGATACCACTAGCTTCTTGACCTCCTGCAAGGAGTAAAGCAAGTTGGTTTGAGATCTCAAGGCCGAGGCCAACGACTTGAGTATTTGTTTTGGTTTCTTGCTGATCAAGTCTTCCGTACATCTTGAAGAGCTTTTTCATGTCTTCTTCTTTGATTCCAGTTCCAGTATCTGAGATTCTGAAATGCACATTTCCGTCGAAGACGGGATCAAGGTCTACATAAACACTGACGCCACCTTTGAAGGTGAATTTCAAGGCATTTCCGATGAGGTTGATGAGGATTTGCCTAAGACGATTTTGATCTGTGATGATTTGTTCAGGGACTTCATGTGAAATTTCCAGTTTTAAATACAGACCTTTTTGATCAAATTGGAATTTGAAGAGGTCATAGATGTTTCCAAGAAGCTCATAAAGATTATCTCTAGTGAACTTCAAAGCAAATTTCTTGTCCCTTATCTGTTGAAGGTCAAGGATTGAGTTGACCAGATTAAGAAGAAGCTCTCCGCTGTTGTGGCAAACAGTTAAGTAGCGTTGCTGTTGAGGGTCTCTGATCTCTTTTTTGAGGATATTTACTACCCCCAGGACACCATTTAATGGAGTTCTGAGCTCATGAGAAATCATAGCAAGCATTTTGTCTTTGTTGCGGTCAGCAACTTGCAAGCTAATGTTCAGATAATGTTCTGTGACATCATTAAGGATAAGGGAAAGGGCATCTTTATCGTCCCAGACAGTCGCAAGGACTTTAATTTCAAAGATTTTATCGGTATTGTCTTGGGTCTTGACTTTAGCATTCAAGGTAAGTTTATTTTGACTTCTAATGAAAGAAGTGCGACTTTTCATTTCTCTAAGCACCGCCAGAACGCTGAAATTGGCTTCATTTTTTTGGATGAGGTTTCTGTATCTGTCGATCTCTCTCAGAGCCTGTTTTTCAACGACCAATTTGTCAAGCCACTGAAGAACAAGGGGAGTTTCTTGGGAGATTTCCTCCTCAATGTGAGCTTGAGTCTTGGCCATATCTGAGAGTGGATCACTGATGAAAAGCTCTTGCTTGAGATCTCTTGTGAGGATGAGAAGATTAGCAAAAAGGCCTGAAGAGACGAGCTTCTTAAATTTTGTGAGGCTTTCTCCATAATCGTGGAATCCTTGGAATAAGATCCTATCTTCTTTTTCTCTTTGATAAGTGACGATAAGGCTGATGAATATGATCGATGCATGATAGGCCTGGAGATAAACAGGAACATGGTGAAAAAGGGCCACTCTTATGAGGAGAATGAGAAGACAAAAGGAGATTTTGTAGAAGAAGTTGGAGAATCGAAGTCCAATTATCTTTTCAAAAGTGGCCGAGGTGTGGCCCAGGATGAAGCCTAAAGCAAAATCTCCAGGACCGAGTGCAAAAGCAAGGTCATGAATGCTGTAATAAGCATAGAAGACGAGGAGGGTACAGATAGTGAGTAATATTATGTTGAGGTAATTCTTAGCTTTGTCAGCAAAGAACCAGCCAAGGGCACAAAAAGCGATCAAACCACCAAGCCAAGGAAGGTGGGGCTTACAGTTGTTTCCCATAGAGAAAACCCCAAAGTAGTAAACAGCAGAGAAGATAATGAGAGCTAATGTGAACTATTGGGATTAGGGATCTGAAGAGAAGGAGTGAAGAGATACCTTGAAGAATTGGGCAAGCTGAAGGGTTTTAATTTTCTGATATTCTTTAGGGACCTTGGAGGAAGAGATTTTGCGAAGGGCCTTTTTGATGATAGTGACAAAAGGTTGAGAAGTGTTCATATGATGATGACAAGGTAAATTTTTTTACTTTTTAAAAATTATTGATTTGGAATTTGCTTATTCACTACTGGATCTATTGATGAAAAAATTCAAACTTTTTTTAGATTTTCCTTTGAAAAACTGCTATCAAACCGTAGTTAAAAAATGCATGACAAGAATTATGACTGGCCCCTTGGCGGTTCTCCTAAGATATTAGAGAATTGAGATCGTAAAGAAGTTAGATGAAGGTGGGGGAAGAGAGGGTTTAGTTGGAGAAGGTGATAGTTTATTTGAGAGCTTTAGGTCAAAAATAAACCGAAGCAGGGGAAATAAATTAGCTTTTAAACTGTTGGTTGATTCAGTATTATGCGGAGATTCTAATAATCTGCTAAATTGGTCGTTCTAAAAATAAACTTTCCTCTCCACAAAGATAGCTTTTCGTCAGGAATCAAACAATCTTTTCTTTTAATATCTGCTGTGTTTTGCTCTCATTTTCCTTTAATCAATAATTTCTCTCAATTCGGAGCAAATTTGGCTTGGCAATAGTATCTCAAAATCAACCTTTTAATGAAGATACTGTTTTTTTATGAGAACCCACTGCAATTCTTGTCAATGAGAATAAGCTAACCGATACATTCTTATGGAGATTTCGTGTTATTATAAGCAAGACCACGAGAAACAAAGAGATGGGGATGGAAGAAAAGGGAGAGTTAAAGTCTATAGATCAGAAGGAGAGGGAGAGGGTTTTCTCATAAGTGTTGTTTTGCCTGTTATTAAAGGTTATAAACATATATTAGATGGTGATTGAGCAGTTTCAGAGATCAAATTCATGGAACCACTAATTTCTCAAGATTAATGCGGTGGTTCTGGAATGATTAAATTAACATTCTTTTGAGTTAAACCGAGGATTTTTAGGCCAAAGAGGGTTGTAAACTAGGAAAAACTGGTAAATTTTCAAGAGCGGGCATTGGTATCCAGAAAGAATAGAGGAGGAATGGAGTAGAATTTTATGGAGCCTGATTCTCAAGTGCCAAATGAAATTTTTGAGCAGAGTCTATAAATCAACCTATCAATTGATTAATCAGCAAATGATCCCGCATAACTTTGGTGATTTTTGTCGAAAGTGGATCTTTTTTTATTCAGGAGTAAGAATTAATGGGTTGTCGACATTTTCCCTTTCTCTTGACGTCCTTGAAGGGTTTGAATAGAAACTCGCTTCTCCTAAGTGAACAAAAGGATTTTACAGGTTTGAAGATATCTCTTCCCGCCATAAAATGCTCACGTTCAGGCATACAATTGACAATTAACAGAGAACTTTTTCTCGCGATTTCAACTCATTTCATGTCAAAGGAATGTCTTTGAAGTCAATATCCTTGAGGAAATCTCAATTTAAAAGATCAATCAGAAGATGTCTTTTTTTTTTTTGGTCTATGCACTTTGGCCCAAGTGAGGAGTCCTCGAGAGCTTTTTAGGAACGTCTTGAACCCTCAGAGGATGCGAAAGAGTCGAGGTTTTCTAGAGTTTAAGGGGCCAGTGAGTCAGGGTTTATGGTTTGAGGATAATAGATCAACGAGTTTCGTATTCAGGGGAGAAAAGGCGGTATTAATTTTAATGCAAAATCGATAAAGCAAAGATTAAAATTTTAATTCGGATTTTCGATCAGAAAAACTCACTACCATGCCCTGCTTTATTTTGTGGTTCAGCAAATCATCATTTCATCCCGCCCAATCAAAATTCTCGCTGATCCAATACTCATCTATGGAAAACTCTTGACTCCTAGGCCTCCTCCTCAGCAAGATCCTCTGTTATTGTCTCTAGATGATCTCGTTATATAGGGGAAGTGAGAGAGATTTCAAAGGAAAGGGGGCCTTTATCAAGCCACAGAGCGTTTATACGATGTAATGTATTTTGAAGAGAACTGAAAAATATTCAAAAGGACAATTTCTCGAGCTTTTATAGAAAGAAATTTCTAGAAAATTTGTGTGAGAATCTAGAAGCCTGGATAAGAGAAGAAGGAATGGGGAAAATGAGAGGTGAATACTTGATTTTATTTTAATGAAAATTAAAGCCCTTTCAGAAAAAAAAAAACTGGGCTTGTGAGCTGCAATTCAATAATTGATTTGGACCAGAAAAGGAGTTTTTCTGTTGCTCGCAACTCTGGTCTCTTAATTTTCTTCACTGAATTAACATGTAAAATTTTGATGATCGGTCATTTATCATCACACGTTTAAAAGTAGTTTATCTGAACAGAACAATCATATAACCATACAACCTTAATTTACCTTTTATGACAAGTGATAAGTGGGTTTCTCAGAGAAAAAAGAGGTTTTGTGAAGAGACATAGAGGAGCTCAGAAGAAAGAAGAATTTTCCTTAAGAATGTTATTCAGAAGGGCGCTTTTTCATGATTTTCAATCGATGTTTGCTTTCGACAGAGGATTGATTTTCAAAAAGACTGATCCGAAGCTAGAATAAAAGGTTTTTAGACCCTTTTGGGATTATCGAAAGTTCGAAGAGGCCTGTTTCAGTTTAGAAAAGTGTCTTTCACAAAAATTGTTCCAATTTTTTCTGACAAATTTTTCGCAGGAGAAAAAAAAAAGGAGTGTGAAAATCAGTGTGAATGGTTCATTTCTCCCTGTTTTCGGACCGAAGATCCTCAATGTTTTGAAAGTGATGTTTTTTAAGGAAGAATTATTCAATAAAAAAAATTCTGTGTTTCATCAAAGACTTTTTGATCAAAATTCTTTCTGAAGGAAACAGGAAGTTTCTTTTTAAGGTGGTTTTTTTCTCTTTATTTTTTCGTGAATTGTTCTTTTCGGGCTCAGTTCATTGATCTCTTGAAAAATTTTCTCGGAGAAAAGCCGAACAATCGGCTTGGAGTTGATTGAAATCCTAAAGAGCTATCAGAGATAAAAATAAAAGAGGGTTTGTCTGTTTGAAAAATAGTTTGCGACTAATTGAGAGGCCCTCTATTTTGATTAAAAAACCATGAGAAGATGAATGTGGAAAAAATTTTTCGAATATCATGTTTCTCACAACTGTACTGATAAAGCAGGGGTGAGCATAATTTTTTTTCGTTGGAGTGATCCTTGGATCACGGATGAAGAAGAAGTTTCAATTTAATATTCATAAATTCCCTTATAAAAGACCCTCCAAAAATGATTTCTGGATCTTTGAGGGTGAAGCAACCAAAATTTACAAAATTGGTTTCTCGTGAAAAAAAAATTTTCCTTTCAGAGTCAAATTTTTTCAGATATTCACAAGAGAAAAAATTTCCTGAAATCAAAGCACCTTTTTCAAAAGAAAATTTTTTGCCTTTCCTTTTCAAAATCATAGATGAATTCTTCTAAAACCTGTTATTCTCCTCCGAATTTTCCTGAATTTTGAGAAAATCTTTGAGGAGACTCAAGAAAAGATCCGTTTTTTGACATGGAGACTAAGATAACATTTCTTTAGCAGTGGAATCAATCAACTCAGAATGACAACACAACAGATAAATAAATAGAAATATAATTTCATATTTTCTCTAGAATACTTCATGATAAAAAAAATACTCAAAGCTCAAATAACATAAAAAATCACAAAAATTCAATAAACAAACTCTCCCTGCTCATTCTTTAAGGAAACATCTTTTTAAGGGATTTCAGCCATTTCTTCAAAACTATCATAGTCCGATTCACTCGGATCCAAAGCTTTACTTAAAATTCTCCTCACATTTTCTTCTTTCAGTGG
>Ga0182738_1004304_pt1 | contig 15833 bp, 2 predicted proteins | sample eDN5th30CBELigMG_FD_128876 | JGI IMG/M metagenome (GOLD analysis project Ga0182738, IMG submission 128876) | Enriched Miracle-Growth compost microbial communities from Emeryville, California, USA - eDNA 5th pass 30_C BE-Lig MG (version 2)... ... | reverse complement strand
CTGAAGGCATCTTTGGAGACTTTTTTCGAGAAGCTAGAGCATAATGTGTAGGGATCAATATCATATTGGGACATTGGCTGGATAGTGAGAAGGTTATTTTCTGTGTTAATCCTGATCCAATCAGGTAATAAGAGGCTTGTTAACCTCGAGGATGTTTCAAGGCCAATAATTTCGAAATTGACAAAGCGACTTTGGATGAGTTTTCGAGTGCTTGTATCGATAATTTCGTACTCTTTAAATTCATTTTGCTTCAAGATGCTCAAAGTGTCGGAGAATTTTTCTCCAAGGCCAAACTTTTCTGGTCTTATGTACAAGGTTTCTGGGAGGCGAAGGTCCATTTGATAAAGGTACCCTTGTGTTGTGATTAGATTTATCGCTTTCCCATCTGGAGTGAGACTCATATCAGAGACGCAATTATTTATGTTGAGTTCTGAGTTTGGAAGAATTCCAAGGACCTGGGGATTTTTGATATCTGAGATATCAAGAGAAAGCAGGCTTTCAGATTGAGATACATAGAGGACATTTTGGTCAAAGGAGAAGGCTGAATCATGGAGATAAGCCGAGTTTTTTATTCTTTTTGGAAGAGTGATTTGACTGAGATAAATGGGATTTCGAACATCTGAGACGTTGAAAAACTTGAGCTTCGAAATCCCATTCGCATCCTTCATACGGAGGGCGAGGACAGATTCATCTGGTGAGAGGACACAAGATTGACTAGACTGAGACCCACCAGATTCTCTATGAATGAAAGAGGTTAATTTGACAGGATTTGAAACGTTGGAGAAATCGTAGACAAAGAGTTCACCATAATTCTTGCACAAAAAGACGGTCTTTTGATCTTTCAAGAATGCCATCTGAGCAATTTCTGTTAGAGTCCCCGGTGCAGTTGAGACTTGTTGAGTGATGTTCGAGGGGTTTGAAATGTTGAAGATTTTGAAATAATTTTCCTCTTTGAAAGTAGCATGTGGACTGGATAAATCAGCTTTCATTCTGTAGAAGTAAATCACAACAGTGTTGCTGTTTGAGATGAACCAATCAAGAGCTGCTTGGTTACTGTCAAGTTCTATGCCTTGATAAAAATCAGGAGGGTCAATGATTGTGCTTTTTCCGAGGAGGATGGGAGATGCCTTGTTAGAAATGTCCAAAATATGAATTTCCTCGGATAATAAGAGAATCGCTCTCGAACTATCTGGGGAAATTGACATTGCCAGAATTGGTTTATTTGAGAAATAGGAGCTGAGAGGAGTCATGGGAGAGAGGTTAACGATTTCAAAAGTTCCATTCCGAGTCATAGTTGTTGCGATAAATAAAGTTTTACGATCAGATGAAAATTGGAAAGAGCCAGTGTTATTTTTGATAAAGGTTTTTTTGATAGGGCCTTCAGAGAGTCCAAAAGTTTTTCGATTTTGGAAATCAGGAAACAGTTCAAAGAAGGTCACATAGGTACTTTTGACTGAACCGATCAGATAGCCAGATTTTGGAAGGAAAATCATGGCAGACGTAGATGGAAGCAAGCTTTTATTGTGGGACAAAACTTTCTCATCAATCGTATCAAGCATGCGGAGTTCTGTGTTGCGCCTGGAATCAATCACGATTGAGATGAAGATATATCGACCACAAGGAGACGTTGCCATAATGCTTGGAGGGAAGAGACTTTTTAAGCCAACCATTGGAATAAGTTTGAGAATCCTTGGAGAGAGAGGATTTGAAACATCAATCTTTTGTAAACTAACTTCATTCAATTGGGAAGTAGAGAGAACAAATGCAGTTTTTTTGTCATCAGAAAGAATGATGGAGTTAGCAGATTGGTTTGTTGAAGAGATGCTTGCTATGGCAGAATTTTTAGGGTTCGAGATGTCAAAAATGACGAGATCTTGATCTTGGCCCATGATAAATAAATAGTTTGGATTGATTGATAACGCAAGAGAATTGCCAGGGAAATTTTTTTCGCTTATCATCGAGGAAACTACGATTGGTTTGGAGAAGTTGGAGATATCAAAGACTCTCAGGCCATAGCCTGAAGCAAATAGGTAATTTTTGTCTTGGGATATGACGAGAGAAGTCTTGTAAATTGTTGGGGAACGCAGTTCATAATCCTCACGAATATTCTCATATTTTCCAAGGTAATTTGGTCTTGTTGGATTTGAAACATCAATGATATGGAGATCATTGAAGTTGCTGATAAAGAGAGTCTTTTCGTCTTCAGAGAGTTGAAGAATATTAGATGGTGAAGAGTATCGGATGTTCCACTTCAAAGTGCTGGAAATGACAGGAATCTTTACATTTGAGACATCAAGAATCCGAAGAGCATTTCCATAGTTTTCCAAAGTATAAATAAATCTTCCATTCCTTGATGAAGTCATTGCCCAGGCATCAAGAACTATTGAACTCAATGAACGTCCCACTGAGAGGGAGAGTTGCTCAGAGCAAATCAAGTGAGATTCTGATAAGCTGATGAGATTATTATTCTGTTCAAGTATTCTTAGATTTTGAAGGGTCTCATGAAAGTGATCAGTTGCTGCTGGTAACTTTGCAGAAAGATGCGTTTGGAGGACAACTCCGAGAGGTTGATAACAGCAATAGATTAGGCTGAGGAAAAGAAATCTCTTGACAAGAGTTTTGCTGAAGTTCTTGAAAACGTCGTCGGCCTTGGAAAAAGTCCTCCTAAAGCTTTTAAGATTTAATAGCAATGTAATTGAGAGCATCATTAAGATGAAGTGAGTAAAATTGCCATAAGTCTGAAGGACTTTCTGGGCCAGAAGATGATTTGACGAGAGATGCAGGAATGCGCAGGCTAAGAGAGGCAAAAGGGACGTGAAAATAGCAGGTTGAAGGTGACCTTGGAGTGAATGCATTTTAAGGAATTAAAATTTTATGATAAGTCAGGTTTTAATTAGGGGGCAATATAATCTCGTTTTTGTTGTTTGAGTCCCCTGAAATCCCATCGATTTTCTTCGAGAGTATGTTATGAAAAGGAAAAGACCGACTTGGAATAATTTGATCTGATTCAGGTGGGTATTGAGAATAGATAAGAGGAGAAATTGTGAATGGATGGGTGCTTCAGAGTTCATATTATTTAGATTTGGGTTTTGGTTTGATTAATGGGTTTAATACAGATAAAATTTTCAACATATAGTTTCTCTCTTAATTTTTACCAGAAATTTATTTTAAAATTTTGTTTGAAATTTTTTCACAATATTGATTTCAAGGCAATAAAAATTTTTCTCCATAATTAGAGAGGAAGAAATTTTTGTAAGCAATAAAGTCTAATAGTTTGTATGCTTTTTAGGGGCTGGTATATTTTGTTGATCAATTAATTTCCTTTTTAAAGAAAGAAATCAACTAAATTATTAATCTCAATATAAAAAAATGCATCCCAAATCTCTTCTTAAAGCTTGCTTATCCCGAGCTACTCTCCCTCTCTTCCTTTGCGGAATCCTCTATTCTATTGAGGTATTCGCAGATCATGGGGCATTTGCAGGAGACAATAGCAAATCCTCTTTTGATAATGGATTTAAGGGAAACACTGAGCTTGCTCATCCAATTGTCAAGCTAATAACCGAGATACGATCTGGTATCCTAGCTTGCTATCAAGACTTTCCCCAATTCTTATTGATGATGTTTTGCTTGAGCTTAGTGAGCCAAATCTCGACTTTCCTGAAGTTCTGGACAAAAACTGTTACCCAGACACTGAGGCCTTCTTGGAATAAAGAAGTGTCATCAACAGCGGCAAAAGAAGAGAGGGGAGGAAGTTTTGGTGTGAAATTAGCCCAAAATATCCTTTGCTACACTTTGATATTTTCTCTCATTCAGATCCTTGCAACAACACCTATCTTCTCAAATAATCCATCTTTATCAATTAGCTCCATCTCGCAAACTCCTCCTCTTGAAGGAAATCCATTGAGATTACTTGAAGAAGAGAGAGTTTTGAATAATGGATTCTCGGTGGTGGACCAGGAGCCTCAGAATGGGATCAAATCCCTTTCATTGTCAATAGGGAAGGTGCTGAGCTCGATAAATATTGACCCAACGTCAATCATTTTGTCAAAAGACAAGAGGTATGCTTTTTCAATGAGTCACTACTATGGAACTCTCAAAGTCATTGATATCACCAATCTGAAATCTCCTATTGTCGTCAACTCAATTACTTTGCTGAAATCCCAAGAATCTCGATTCAAATATGGGGCTCTTCTTCTTTCTGAAGATGGAAATACTCTTTTTATCAGCAATATCCTGAATTTCCAAATTGTGAATGTTCAAGATCCGAGATCTCCTGTCCTTTTGGGAAAGTTTCGTGATGGAAAAGTTCTGAATGATGCCTACTACCGCACCTATCCTTCATTATACAAAACCTCCATGGTAGTATCAAAAGATTTGAATGCTTTATATGTTGCTGGAATGAATACACAATTTTTCAACATTTCAAATTTCACGGAGCCTAAGCTTGTCAACGCAACAACAAACACTCAAATTTTGGTTAGTAATTACATCGAGGCTGATCCTTATCGTCAGCTTTTATTCAAAGCAGAAGGAAATTTGAGCGTTCATAGCTTCGGTGATTCTGGAAACTCAAGGGTTATGGAGCCTTCGATTCCTTTAACAGGAGGAGGATCGACAAGTTCGTTTATCCTATCAAAAGATAAGAAGACCCTCTTTGTAGTTTCTCGTCAAGCAAACAATACCTTATACTTTGAAAAGTTCGATATATCATTAATAAATGAGATCAAATCGATTCACTCGACGGTACTCCCTGTGATCAGCTATGAAAATCCTGTGATTATCGCTCTCTCGCCTTGTGAAAACTATATCTTTTTGTCTCTGCGAGAAACTTTAGAGAAGGATTTGACCCTCAGAGTTTATGATATTTCTCAGAAGAAAGCTCAAATGACCAGGAGAAGTCTCGTGAAGTCAACATCTTCTATGGTGTTTTCTTCCGATAACAGGATTCTAATCGCAGCAACAGATAAATCCTTCAAAATAATCGAGCTTTTTACCGATTTTCCCAACAAAAGAACCTTTAGTCTCTCAGCAAATTCACTCGTGAATGTGTTGGGAGAAGGCTTCATGAACACGCTTGTTTTATCTCCCGATCAGAATACTCTCTTTATGTGCGGGGGAAGCCGCTATAATGCGAAGGGCGCATTCCAGATTATTGATGTTTCCAACCAATATTATCCAAAAATTGTGAGCACTTATTCTGCCAAACAGAACTCTTTTACGAATCTTCATTATTCGACTGGTGCATTTGGCATTTTTGGGCTTATTTACTTACAGACCCCGGATGGCTTCACCTTCCTGGATATTTCCGACCAGAGCTCTCCTTCATTTGTTGGCAAGTATTCCCTCCCAGAATCTCTTGATAAATTGCTGGACAGCGTTATTCTGAAAGGCAAAAGTATGGGACTGACACTACAGGGTCATATGCAGGACATTATCTTTAACAGCACCATCAAATTTCTGCACTTCCATGACTATTCTGATGTCGAGGAAATATGGTCCTATCCCTTGCCTTTAGCAGACAATAATTGGATGATGAAATTATCCCATGATGAGAAAACATTATATGTGATGCAAAGAATCCTCTTGATCTTTGATTTAGGCAGCGGAAATACAATAAGTTTGAGGGGTACTTATCACCTCTCATCGGATTCTGAAAAGCAACAAAGAGTTCTTTCTTCAGCACTCTCCAAAGATGATAACACTTTGTTCCTGAAAGTCGAAGACGACAACTCTATATTTAAGCTGAAGATCTATGATGTACATTCTAACAAGAATCCTCCTGTCTGGATTAGCGAGATTTCTCTGCCTCTGAGTGTCTCTGGATGTACCGATGAAATTGCTCTCAGTCCAGATTCCAAAAGAGTTTACCTGGCTCAGCTTGGAAGTTTGTTGGTCATTGATGTATCTGATATTAGTTCTCCAACAATCATCGGAATTCATAAGAGTTTTGGGCTAACCAGTGACCACATTGACGCATTTAGAATTGCCGAAGACGAAAAGAGCGCTTACCTTGTGAACTTTAAGGGAGAGGTCGACATCATCCGTTTGGAGCCTTCCTATTCACTTTTTATTAAGCAAGAAAACTTTAAATTGGGTGAGAAATATTCTGTAGACACAAGACTTTTAAGACTCAACGGAACTGCAGGATATCAACCTGTAAGTGCAAATGACTATAAGCCCTTGAAAGTCTCTTTGTTGGATATTCAAGCAATTGAAACTGAAAATCCCACGCGCTTGACAGTTTCTTCTTTGCCCTATTGGATCAATTACGACCGAGAGAATCTTTTATTCAATCTTGAACCGAAAACTGAAGGTGACTTGGGAACTTATACCGTTTGCACGACGTTTTCGACTAAATTATCTGTTGATACATTCAATCAGATTTTGTTTTTGTCAAATGTGACAACTCCTCAAGAATTGGTGATCACACTTGTTGCACTAGGCTATCTTGATAACAGGCTGTTCCTGACATCAGAATATGGATCACTTGATGACTTTTTACTTCCTCAACAATATCAAAGGATTAAAGATGATGTTCATTATGTGTTGAGCCAATACCACATTGAAACATGCACAGAATTTGATATCACACGATCCTTGGAATTTAAAGCTGATTCTGCGGAGGGACTCTCAATTGAAACTCCGACCACTGATTACATTAAGGTTGAGATAAAACTAACTGGAAAAGCAAAGTTTTTGTCTTTGCAAGACACTCATGTACAATGGCTAATTGGGGATGAAAGATCTCGATTAACAATTGAAGGATCAGCTAAAGATGTTAATTTAGCCTTGAAAGATGTTGTGGTGAACTTTGAGAAGAATGACCAGGTGGTGGATAATGCAACTCTCACGATAAATGATTGGTTGAATCCTCCTTTGATCAAATCAATTGACGATATTGCCAGATTTTTCGTTAACAATAAAGAGCCATTGGTCAATCCTTTGAAAAATATTCAGAGCCAGATTGATTCTATACAAATATCAACTGGACAATATTTTACTCTGACCTTGGATGAAGAGACCTTTAGTGATCCAAATAACCAGCCTTTAACTTATCAATTAACAACGGAAGATAGTACTTTACCAAGCTGGTTAAGTTTTAATAACTTGGTTCTTCGTGGAACTCCTCCTGAAGAATTCTTTGGAAGAGAAGTCCCTCTTGTATTGACAGCTAAGAATGAGTACAAAAATGCCACTGCGACGTTCACATTGCATATTAGGATTTCTCCTATGTATGCTATAAAATTATTGATGAGATTCAGTCCTTATATTTTGACTGTGGTTGGTTTTTGGATCTTTGCTAATAAGATTTACAATATCCTTGGGAAAAGGAGATACAAGCATACAAAGGAATTTTATGTTGAGGCCGGGAAAGAGATTAGTCCTAAGGTTGTTTTTCCTATTGCTCTTATTGCTGAAGAAAAGTTGGAAAGTGAGGCACTGATGGATTATTTAAAGGAATACATGAAGAAGAAATCTGGAAAATCTTTGAATAATGAGGGCTTGGTCAGATGCTTTATTGAGGATGGACGTCAGCTCAATAAAGAAAAACTATTAAAGGCTCTTGAAGAATCTGTGATGGTAGCTCAGGAGAAGAATTCTAAAAAAATGAAGTTTAATCTTTATTTATCAGAAGATGAAGGTGATAGGTTTGCAGTGACCAGATTGATTTTGAATCAAATGATTTTATGGCAATTGAATCTTAAAGAAGAAAAATCAACATTGGCCTGTTTTAGAAGGATAAAAGAGAATTGGAGTGAGATAGTTGAGTTTATCGAAGAAAAATATGAGATTAATCAGAAGAAGTTTGAAACAGTTGTCGAAGGAAAATCTTCCCATTCTGGGCTGGAAGTGAGACTATTAGGTGGTGAGGATTTGAATGTGAAGTTATTGAAGGATGCGATTTTAGCACATGCTTTTGAGAACCAGAGTTTGGATGTTTCTGCAATTAATATTCGAATCTCAGGAATGCAAAAAATTTCTGAGAATTATCTGAGAAGATTTTTCAGGCTTGATTTGGAAAGTATTGATTTTAGCAGTAAAGGAAAGCTTGGGTATGGAATAGACTATGAAATAAGCAATGAGATGTTGATTTTCCTTGGAACTCCTGAAAAAAGGTTTAAAGGGAAGACGATGATGGTTCAGATTATGAATAAGAAACAAAAGATTCTTAAGGAGATTTCTGTTCATGGAGTGGCGTCAGCTAATTATCGTGGAAGCAAAAGCTTCTTGGACATGACTGGGGTGTCTTCTTCTGATTCAGATAAATTGAGACTCGGTTATAATGTCCTTTAGATGAAGAGATCTGGGAAAGTGAGAAAAAATATTTGAAGATTTGAGTTTTTATTTTTTTGGTCGTAAGTCAGTCATTCAATAATTTTTTTCTTGAAAAAGTAAATGAATATTTTCATGAGAGAAGATTTATTCATAAAATTATGAAAAAGATTTTATCGAGATCTTTTTAATCTTGAAATCACTAATTTTTTTATAAAAAAATGAGACTTGAGATTTTGTTCGAGTCGAAAAATAAAAGAAAAATTCAAAAAGAAATAGCTTGAGCCAACTTCCTTTGAAAAAAAAAATTTTTGTCAAGTTTTGGAAAAGATGAGATTTTCTTTTCAAGAATTTCAAATTTCTCCTTCAAGGTTTTTTCATCATCAAATCATCAGAAAAAATTTTCTTTTCCAGCTCAAAGCAAAAACCTTTTTTCAGCAGAGTCGAAATCGAAATAAGTCTTCAACAAAAATTAAAAATAAACTTTTAATTCATTGTAACTTTACAACTTGTAACTTGAGTACGATCCACCTCAATCCTGTTTTTAGTAGTTGAATAAACATCAATTAATGAATCCCCTTAAAACTTACTTTCTACAATCTTTATCAATCTCCCTCCTTCCTGGACTTATATCTGCCCTCCTTTATCTCTTTGAAAAAGCCTTTATTCACTTCTTCTCGAAATCCAATGCCGGCTCTCAGTCTCAAGATCCTCTGAGTTTTTTTCAGGCCTCATTGACCAAGGATGATAATGTTTTTCCTTTTATTGCTCAAATCAGGACCACAATACTTGAAATCTATAGCAGTTATGCACTTTTTATATTTCTGATGATCATAATTCATGGTCTCTTTATGATTTTTAAAAATGTAAAGAGAGCATTCAGAGATTCAGAGAAGTTAGTAGGAGCAGCTAGAGTTGACTCCAAGGAAAGTGCCTTGGATGGAAAACCAATTGTCAGTCAGAAGGAAGAACAACAAAGACATGGCAAGTTGATTTCTGTCTTGGGAATCCTTGGTCAATATACCTTGATCTTTACCTTGCTCCAAATCATTGGATTATCTGGTGCTCTGGAGACAAAGCTCACTGAGATGATACATCCACTTCAGATTTTGACAGGACAAGAAAATCACATCAGATTTCTTGGAATTGAAAAAGAAAAGAACTCTTTGATAATTCCAACATCATCTTCTTTGAGAATTCTCGAAGAACAAAGAGGTTCTTTGAATAACAACAATGATCAAAATACTGAAGATAAAATTCTGAAGCCAATATCATTATCAATTGGTAAAATACTAAGTTCAATCAATTTAGATGCAGGCTGCATTGTCCTTTCAAAAGACCTGAAAACCGCATTTGTGTCAATTAACAAATACGGAACGATTCATATTTACAATATCACCAATCCTCAATCTCCAATTCCTCTCAGTACCCTCAAGCTTACTCCACAAGAGCGATCTCATGTTCGGAAATCTTTATTATTATCAAATAATGGTCTAACATTATTTGCAAGCACATTTGCCAACATTGAAATTATTGACATTTCTAATCTGGAATCACCCATTCAGAAAGCCTCTAGGTTAGTTTGTAAAACTTACACAAAAGCACCAGGCTCCAAGAATTACAAGACAAGCATGGCGATTACTCAGGATGATCAGATTTTATTTGTAGGAGCTCAAGGTCTTGAAATTATTAATCTATCAGACCCAGAAACCCCAATACGATATCACTCATTGATGAATTCGATAGAAGTCAATAAAGACAAGCGCTATGTGAGTGGTCTTGCTCTTTCATCTGATGACTCTACTCTTTATATGACAAATGGAGCTTTATATATCTATAAAGTCTTACAGACAAAAGCCCAAAACGAGCTGAAAATGAATTGCCTTTATTCAAGTCAACTCACATCAGTGGCAAATTCAATCGCATTAACAAAAAATAACCAATTTATTTTCGTTACAGGAGGACTTGATAATGATAATCAGCAAGGCCAGCAGCAAGCCTTGAAGAAAATAGATATTTCGAATCCTGAAGTTCCAGTTATTTCTCAGGTCTTTCCAATAAATTTTGGTGATAAAATTCCAAGTACCCTCCTCCTCTCTCCTCTTGAAACAAACATTTTCCTTTCTGTTCCTGAATCAGAGACAGAGTTTTCTCTATATAATTTTGACCTGATGAATCAAAGATTCTTCAATAATAGTCAAGCTCTTGTAACCAAAGCTGATTCGGTTGTTTTTTATAAAAATGACCTTGCTATCACTGCTGGCGGAAATAAACTTCAAATTCTCCAGCTCTTTGCCAATTATCCGAACAGAAGAGCTTATTCACCTCCTCAAAGTGGTTCAAAGGTATCTATTGAAAGCTTCAAAATCAAATCTACGCAGGGTAACATAATTGCTCTCTCTTCTGATGGTAAAACATTGTTTATCGCTACTGGAGATCTCGAAAATAAAAATGAAGGTTTACTGGAAATCTGGAAAGTGTCAAATTCTTCTTCTTCAGCTGAGTTGTTGAGTGCTTTCATGTTGAATTCCACTGTGAAATCTATTCGCATATCCTCTGATACAAAGCGGGCCTATATAGGCGCTGGGGATAATCTACATTTTGTTGATCTCTCGGACCTAAAATCTCCAGTTTTGATCAAAAAGGTAGCATTGTCTGATGGAGATAACAATGGAGTTTTGGATTTTGACTTGGCAAGAAATGGGAGCACAGGGTACTTTTTGCAACAAGTAAAAAATAGCTATAATATGAAGGTGAGAGTGGTGAATTTTGCAAACCTTTCAGATCCCAAGGAGAAGAATTTCCAGTTAACTTCTGCTATAAATCCCTACAGTAACAGAATTCTGGTATCAAGAAAAACTGGATTCCTTGTAATCATCCAAGGTAGGATCTCAATCTTTAACATTTCTGATCCAGATTCTCTTCCTCTTATCGTTTCAGTCCCCACAGGCAGTAATGAAGCGATTCCAGTGATGTCTGCCATTCTTTCTCACGATGATAAAGCCCTCTTTGTTACCACGAAAGATGCCAATGATTTGTTTAGCTTATTCATTTATGATCTTTCAAATTTAAACTCACTGAGTTTAATGAGCGAAATATCTCTTTCACAACTCCCCTATTCTTCGAAATGGATCGCATTCCCGTGTTTTCTGAGTCCGGATTCCAAGACCATCTATTTCATGCAATCTGGTGGAGTCCTAGCAGTTGATATATCAAATGCCAAATCTCCAATGATACTTGGAGTCTTCCCTTTGCTTCAGAATAACAACGGTACTTTGGTATCCTCACTTGCCTTAGGAGATCAAGAAAAGATGTTTCTGCTTTGTGGGGATAAAATTGAAGTCTTTGATCTTCGTATAAAGCAGACAATATATCTAAATAAAGAGAGTTTTGCATTAGGAAAGAAGGAGTCTCAGGAAGTTATGCTGTTAAAATTGGATAACGAGACTATGAGTTATGAGCCTTTGGCGAGTGATACATACAGATATGTGAACGTATTTCTGTTGGATTTGAAGATAGCTCAAGGTGAGAATTCGGTCAAATCTGTGAGGTCCCCATTGCCTCCTTGGATAAACTTTGAGAAAGATTCTCATACACTAACAGTCCAGCCAATTTCTCAGAATAATTTAGGAGTTTACACACTTTGCGGAGGGTATTCGACTAAGATTTACCTGGAAGAGTTTTTAGTGATTAAAACAATTCAAGGATTGGAAGATTCTGAAAATTTATTGGCTTTCTTGATAGCTTTGGATTATGTTGATGGAAAACACTTCTTGACTGGGAATTTTGGCTCCTTTAAGGAGTTCATCCTTCCAGTACAATATTCTAAAGCTAAAGAGCAGATCTACCAAATTTTAGCTCAGCATTACACTGAAATATGCTCAAGATTCGATGTCTTGGAATCGCTCGGGATTAGCTTGAAGGATAAAATTTCAATAGAAACTCCAAAATCTGATGCAATAAAAGTTGAGATTTTTCTTGTTCAAGATGAGGCGAAATTCCTTCATGGGATGTATCCCGATACTCAGATTAGATTAACTGGTAAAAATGCTCATATTACTCTAGAGGGTGAGGTCAAAGGGATCAATTTAGTGCTGAAGAAATTAGTTGTGAATCTTGAAGAGATTGAGTCTTGTGATGGAAAGATCATCGTGAATGATCACTTGAATTCTCCTGTCACAGAAGAGATAAATGGGATATCAAGATATTTTGAGATAAATGAGAAGCCAAGGATGAATTCAAGTCTCACAGTACAGAGCCAGGTGAATCTGGAGAATATTTATACCGATGAGCATTTTACTTTGACTTTGAGTGAAGCAACTTTTGTTGATAAGAATACAGAGAAACTGACATATGAGCTTGCGATGAATGATGAGAAGAGAAGCTCGCTACCAACTTGGTTGACGTTTAACCATTTGACTTTAAAGGGAATTCCGCCTGAAGATGTATTTTTGAGAGAGATAAATTTGGTGATTACTGCAAAAAATGAATATAAAAAATTGGAAGTTCCATTTGTATTAAGAATCAAAATATCGCCGATTTTTGCTTTAAAGACCGTGATTAGTGTCAGTCCTTATGTTATCACGATGATTGGCTGTTTGATTTATGCAAATATGATTTATAACATCTTGTGCAAAAAGCGATACAGACATGGGAGAGACCTTTTTGTGGAGGTTGGGAAAGAAATGAGAAAAGAGACAATCTTCTTTGTTGCTGAAGAAAAGCGAGAGGTTGAAATAATTCTGAGGGAGATTGGTGAAGAGATAGCGTGTAGGTTGAATTGTCACAGTGTGAACAAATATCAATTGGCAGAATATTTTATTGAAGGAGATAAAGAGAAGATTATTGAAATGATAAAGAGAGTCGCCTTGAAGGGAAATTTGAAAGAAAAATTGAAACTATATGTGAATGGAAGTCATTCAACAAGGGAGTTGATTCAACAAATGGTAATAAATGAAATTATTATGTGTCAGTTGAATCTCAAACAAGAAGAAATGACAAAGGAAATCTTTAATAATTTGAAAGATAGATGGATTGACGTTGTAGAAGATGAAGGGGTAATAAATCAAGCTAAACTTGAAGAAATATTATCAAATCAAGGTCAAGATGTGACTCAGAAAGAGGGTTCAAGAGAGTTACTTTTAAAGAATTCGTCAAGGCTAAACATTGGATTATTGAAAGCTGCTTTCTTGGCATATGCAACTGAGAAGCATTGTATCGACGTATCTGCGATAGATACAAAGATAATAGCAAAATATCAGAAGAAAAAGAATATAATTTTCAAGTTTTTCAAGCTTGACTTGAAGGAGATTATATTCACAAAAAAGCAGAAATTGGGATATGGGATTAACTATGAAGTTAAAAATGAAGCAATATGTTTGTTTGGAATTCCAGATGAGAGGTTTGCTGGGAAGACATTGGTTGTTCAAATTATCAATAGAAAGCAAAGAATTCTGAAGGAAATTTGGATTCATGGCGTTGGTTCGGAGGATATCAACAATCTCAACCACCAAGAGTTTGATCAAGAAAATGATAAAATGAATTCAAGTTACAATGTTCTTTAATTCATGAATTAATTGTTTTTTTTTAATTAAAAAATCTGTATCTTTCATAATTTATGGCATCGATTTGAGAAAAAGTTCATTGTAAAAGCAAAGATATCTTTCCAAGTAATGATTCTTCTTCTTCTTCTACATACATGAACATAACTAGGAAGAGTTGATTTTTTATGAGAAAGGTTCAAAGGAGTTCAGGCGATTTTTTCCCCAATGAACTTGATTTTCAAGAGAAAATTATTTTTCATAAAAAAATTTCAATGAAAGTTTCTTTAAAAACAGGGAAAAAAAGAAGAGAAAATTTTTTCGCTCACACAAAAGTCATCATCATTAATTAAAAACGAGCCTCACATGAAATTTTAATTGAAATTTGATTCACAGATTTTCCTCAAAGAATCTAAAGTTTATTCAAAACGCCTAGAAAAGGGGTATGAGTTATTGCAGTATTTTTGAGGCTTGAATTTTTCCTTGACCATCTTCCTCTCAACTCTCTACTTGGAAAATAAAAGTCAAGAAAAAATGGAAATAAAGAAGAGAAAAAGTACCCTTTCCTCTCATGGATGTTCCGCTCCTGAAGGAACACATAGAAAAAATAGAAAAAAGTGGCGAAAAGGAAAAGTTAATTCTCTACAGAAAGTGCCACCACTAAATCAGAAGTTTTAAAAGAACTCGCCTTAACATGTTCTTTTAGAATTCTTGTGAGATAAAAAAATCATTATTGCCGAAATTTGGCAAAAAAATTCCGGAGCTGCCGCATTTCGCCAAAATTTATCAAATCTCAAACTACATAATTTTGGTCGCAAATCTTTTAATTTCTCAAGCAATTCTTAATTTTTAGCCCTAACTTGCATTATAAATACTAAGCGTAATTTCATTAATTATAAAGCAAAAATTAATTTGCAATTAATAACTTAAAGGTCTCAAGGTAAAGGATTCCTTTTCCTTTGCAAAATACCTGTGAAATCTTTCCAGGTATTCCCAGCGACCACATCATTCAACTGACTGAAAAGTCCACACATTATCAAGGTACTTGAAGTTTTAAAATTATTCAAAAATGCAATCGTTCCTAAAGGGTTGGTTCTTCCTATGTTCCAATTTCCTCGCAAAGTTGCGATAGTGAATAATTACCGTGTTTGTTGTCTTGTGCTCCTATCACGTTTCAACCGACGAGGTTCTTGACATTCTAATCTCTTTCTCTCTATCTTTTGGAAGACTGAATACTAACTCATGATTAGGATTTACTAAAAATTTGAATTGAAGATCTTTGAGAATTTGTGGAAGAAAAACACCATGAATAAGACTTTAATCAAGAAAATTTCAATGATCATTGAGCAATTTTGGCTGTGCACATCGTGTTTATTTTGAAAATACCTTTTATACATTATGATTTTCTATCATTGTACACTAACTCAAAGTACCTTATCCTTTATAAGATTCTTTTCAACATCCCAAAAGACAATAAATAATTTCTTAGTGAGATTGAAATTTTCTCTTCCTTATGGAAACATGTTTGTAGATTTAGAAATATTTTCAATTCATATCAATCATTTACGACGATAGGTTTGATTTCAATATTGTTAAGAGATAATTTTTCAAGTGAAAAAGACTGGTTTATTTTTACCAAAAATTTTTTTCCATCGTCTTTCGACCTTGAGTCACCTGAGACTTGAAAAATCTGAAAAAAAAATTTTCTTAAAACAAAAACAAAAAAAGCAATTGGCTGACAAAAATAAAACTAAATAAATAATCTATCAATTCCCAGAGTTTTGGAAATATCCATATTCGATTGTGATGAACATATTTTGTGTATTTTAAATTCATCTCATTTGCTATAAATACACCATATTTTTATTTCATTTTATACAGTTTGTATTTCATGATGATTAGTGGGCGCGTCCCCACGAAGAAAAAAAAAATTTTCTTGTTCTTCGGTTATTTTTTCAAATTTTCTTTTGGCGAAAAATACTTCAAATGAACAGTTTTGCCGATAGGAAACTGTATTTT
>Ga0182738_1004302_pt1 | contig 15834 bp, 12 predicted proteins | sample eDN5th30CBELigMG_FD_128876 | JGI IMG/M metagenome (GOLD analysis project Ga0182738, IMG submission 128876) | Enriched Miracle-Growth compost microbial communities from Emeryville, California, USA - eDNA 5th pass 30_C BE-Lig MG (version 2)... ... | reverse complement strand
CATTTTCAATATTCTCAAGAGATTTAAAAACGAGTATGACCGGGAGAAGAAATGAATATGGCACCACTTGGAAAATATGACCGTAGAATATCAATAATTTTTTTCATTGGAAACATAGAAATGAGTATAAGAAAAAAGAAAACATTGTTGAATAGGTCTGTGAATTCTCTGGCGATCATTTCAGTTTTAATTTTATTGGGACCAAAAAAATAATTCTTGTCTAAAAAATAAAATTTGAATTACCCACAAATCTTCAAGGCAAGAAATATGTTGATTTAATAAACTTTCCATAAAAACCTTATTCGACCTTTAAATCAAGTACTTTCCTTAAAACCCTGGAAAGTTTGCTAGATTAAGGTTATTTACCCAAAATGCAACCTAAAAAAAGGTTTCATAGGCCATATTTAATCCCACCCTATCTTTCTAAAACTCATAATATATTTACAAGACATACAAAACATCAATGGGATCTTCCTGCAGCAGAATTAGTTTAGTCGATTCGACTCTCAGAACCAACACTCCTTTGCTTGTCACAGGAGCTACTGGCTATCTGGCCTCTCATATCATTAAGCTACTTCTCCAACAAGGCTACAAAGTTCGCGGTACTGTTCGTTCTCTTGCTAATAAAGACAAGTATCAATTCCTTTACGATCTTATCCCAGAAAAGAAGCAAAATCTCGAGCTTGCAGAAGCCGACCTCACTGATAAGGCTTCATGGGGAAAAGCTGTGGAAGGTATTGAATATATTTTCCATGTGGCCTCTCCTATTCCTCCTTACATTCCCAAAGACGAAATGGAGATTATCCGACCTGCAATTGATGGTACTCTTAATGTGCTCGAAGCAGCTGTCCAAAAAGGAGCAAAGAAAGTTGTAGTCACCTCAAGTTGCTTGGCCATCTTTGTCGGAAATGCTGGAAGAGTATTGACTGAAGACGACTGGTCCAAAGAAGAAGTTATTAAGGGTAACCCAAGAGTAAATTATTGGCAGAAAGAGCTGCTTGGGAATTCTATGAAAAGAACAAAGATAAAATTGAGATGGCTGTTGTAAACCCTGCGTTGATTCTTGGACCTGAATTTGTGAAGCATGGCAACTCTAGTGAAGCACTCATTGGTGAAATTATTAAAGGAAACTTCCCTGGAGTGATGGATGTTAATTTGGTCCTTGTGGATGTGAGAGATGCTGCTCAAGCTCACGTGAGCGCCATGTTTAAGAACAATACCAACGGAAAAAGGTATATCTGTAGCTCAGGCACTTATCCTCTCGGAGAAGTGATCAAGATTGCCAAAGATGAGTTTGGTAAACTTGGCTATAATATCAAGGATCAAAAGATTACGGCTGAAGAAGTAAAGGCTGGCGGGGTCCCTATTGCTCAGAACTACTTGCATTTGATTGGTTTAAAGATGATGTTGAACAATGAAAGAGGAAAGAAAGAGCTTGGGCAAACTTATCATAGTCTAAAAGAAATGATTGTCGATATGGGCCACAGTTTGATCAAAACTGGTATTGTGCCCAAAAATATCTAGAAATATGATTTGTATTGATGAAGATGTTTGAACTTTGGTGTTTCGATCTAAAATTCTCTTTGTTGTTATTATTGATATTTTTAAACAAATTTTCACAAAATGATTTTCTGAAAAAAAATTTCTCAAGATAAAAAAAACAGTATTTTTGTCATCCTTATTAGAATAAACTCTCCTTTTAGATGACCTCACTCCTTGACTGATTTTTAAAAAATTGTTTATCAGTGAAATTCATCAAATTTCTTTGCCTTTCTTTCGAATTTTGTTTATTTGATTTTCCAAATTTAATGACTCAAGGTAAGCCCCACCTCACAGAAACATTCTGCTTCTCTAATCTTTCAATGTTGACCTTTTTCCAAAATCAATGAACAAACTACAGAATCCATAATATTATAATTCACGAGATAGAGTTAATTTCTGTCGAGATTTTTTAGACAAGGTGAAAAAGTGTTTTAATTATCCTTTAAAAGGCGAGAGACAAAATTAATTTTATTTTCAATAGAAAAGAGCCGAACTTTCCTTAAAACCTTTATTTAAGGATAAATCCTGGAAAGTATGGAAAGTTTTTGCCCAAAATGCGAGATAAATCCTCCTATAAATATCACTTCCCCCAATCATAATCTATAATATCAATAAAAGCATAGAAAACAAAACAAATTCGTAATGGGTTCTGCCTTTAGTAAAAAATCGCCTAAAAGCCCTGCCTCACCTACCAAGGCCTCCAAATTGAGTCCTTCTCCAAACACTCCTCTTCTTGTCACTGGAGCCACTGGCTATCTTGCTTCCCATGTCATCAAATTGCTCCTTGAACAAGGCTACAAGGTTCGTGGTACCGTCAGATCTCTTGCTAAGAAAGATAAGTACCAGTTCTTGTATGATTTGGTTCCTGCAAAGAAGGATAACCTTGAGCTTGTTGAAGCAGACTTGGTTGACCGCGCCTCTTGGTCCAAAGCTGTCGAAGGATGCGAGTATATCTTCCACATTGCTTCTCCTATTCCTCCTTATGTTCCTACTGATGAGAATGAGCTTATAAAGCCTGCTGTTGAGGGTACTGTCAATGTGCTTGAAGCTGCAGTTGAAAAGAAGGCCAAGAAGGTCGTTGTGACCTCAAGCTGCTTGACTATCTTTGTTGGAAATGGAGGAAGAGTTCTGACTGAAGCTGATTGGTCCAAGGAAGAATACATGCATGGATATCCCAAGAGCAAACTCAAGGCTGAAAGAGCAGCTTGGGATTTCTATGAAAAGAATAAGAGCAAGATCCAAATGGCTGTAGTGAATCCTGCACTAATCCTTGGACCCATGTTCACTAATCATGGTAATTCCAGTGAATCTTTGTTGAATGAGATTCTTGATGAAAAGTTCCCAGGTGTCCTTGATGTGAATCTGACGCTGGTGGATGTGAGAGATGCTGCACAAGCTCATGTGGAAGCCATGTTTAATAAAGGTTCAAACGGAAAGAGATATATCTGTTATGATGCGACTTACTCATTGGAAGATATTATCAAGACTGCCAAAGAAGAATTTGGAAAGCATGGATATAATATTAAGGATCAAAAGATTACAGTTGAAGAAGCTAAAGCAAGTGACTCAGGAATGGCAAAGATGTTTGCTCCATTGGTTGGACATAATCCTCAATTGAGCAATGAAAGATCAAAGAAAGAATTTGGATTGAAGTATCACGGCTTGAAGGATATGGTCGTTGATATGGGACATAGTTTGATTAAAACTGGAGCCGTCACCAATAAACTCAAGGATTAATAAATCTTCTGGTAATTTTATGCTTTAGTTTTGGAAAATGATGAAGTAAAAGTTTAAGAAAATATTTATTTTCTTAGAAATTGTTAAATAATTCAACTCAGTGATTACTCTCTCTCTCTCTCTCTCTGAGATTTAAAAACCTCGAATTTCTTAAAGTTCTTTTTGAATATAAAAAAAATTGGTGATAAAGTTGAATTTTTAGTTTTAGGGAAATAATTTAGTTATTTGGAGGAAATTTCTAGGATTTATTCAATTCAGATTCATCTTTTGTAAGGCAAAGATTTCTTAAGAACAAAGAGGTTTTCTGTTAGTCTCATTTTCCATTGAAACTTTGGATCTCAACAAAATCTTCAAAGAGATCATCTTTATCCTTTTTGGATGTGAAACTGGTTGTTTGAAATTAAACCAAGAGATATGGAGTGGTTCTTTCGGTCTTTCAAAAAAATTGGCTCTCAAATATTTCTTCTATTCAAGCTTTTTACTTGAAAATAAGAGAAAAAGATTTTTCACAAAGCAAATCTAACTCTCTAAATAGGTTTGAGTTCTTTGAGACGATTTTGATATATGCGAAAAGGACGACTTGAAAATCAAACTAAGAAGTTTTAAGGCGAGGAAGAGGACGATTTTAATTTTCCTTAAAAATAATCAACTGAATGAGAAAATCTGTAGGCGACAAAAACAAATGAATTTAATTCGTTAAATAATCTTCCCTAAATCTCCTTAAAGCCAGAATTTACGAATATTTATTGGAAAGTGCTTGTCCAAAATACGATATTTCGGGTATAAATAGTCATTCTCGCTTCATCAAAATAGAAAACAAATCCTCACAATTCCAAAAAAAATGAAGTTGATAAACCAAAAGATTGAAACACCGTGACTGGTGCTACTGGTTAATTAGCTTCCCGTATTATTAAAATTCTTCTTGAATAAGGCTACAAGGTTCGTGGTACCATCAGATCTCTTGCTAAAATAGATAAGTACCAATTCTTGTACGATTTAGTCCCTGAGAAGAAGAATAGTCTTGAGCTTGTTGAAGCAGAATTACTTGATAGATCCTCTTGGTCAAAGGCTATTGAGGGTGTAGAGTACATTTTCCATGTCGCTTCTCCTCTTCCTGCTGGGATCCCTCAAGATGAAATGGAGATTATCAAACCAGCAGTTGAGGGAGCTCTGAATGTGCTTGAAGCCGCTGTTGAAAAGAGGGCTAAAAAAGTTGTCGTTACTTCAAGTTGCTTGACTTTCTTTGTGGGACACTCTGGAAGATCACCTACTGAAGAAGATTGGTCCAAAGAAGAATATCTTCAAGGATTATCCAAAAAGCAAGTTTAAGGCTGAAAAAGCAGCTTGGGAATTTTATGAAAATAACAAGAACAAAATTGATGTTGCTATCGTTCATCCTGCTATGATCCTTGGACCATCATTTACTACTCATGGTGGTGCTAGTGAAGCTGTAATGGCTGAGATAATTAGCGGGCAATTTCTGGGTATTTTTGATGTGAAATTACCAGTTGTTGATGTGAGAGATGCTGCTCAAGCTCATGTTAATGCTATGCTCAGCAAAGGTTCAAATGGAAAAAGGCATATTTGTTGTGCTGCTAGCTATTCAATTGGAGATATTATCAAGGCAGCAAAGGATGAATTTTCAAGATTTGGATATGAAGTCAAAGATGGAGTCATTACACCAGAAGAAGCGAATGCTAGTTCATCAACAGTAGCAAAGAATTTTGTCCCATTAGTTGGATCTGATCCTCAACTGAATAATGAGAGATCAAGAAAAGAGCTTGGCATTGTTTATCGTAGTTTGAAAGAGACAGTTGCTGAGATGGGCCATAGCCTGATTAAAAATGGTGCCTTGCCTCATAAACTCAATAAATAAACGAAGAATCGGAATGGCTTGAATGTGTAAAAAATTATATACACTTGACAAAGGAAATAGATAGAAATGTAAAGATGTCGAACATTCAATTATTTGTGCTTAAAAAATTCTGTTGAGAAAAAAAAATTAAATTGGTAGCTTTTCCAAACAAAAAGAAAATGCAAATTACTTTTTTCTCTTTCTGAGTAAATTACGGAATGGAAGGGATTCGGGTTTTAAGAACAAATTAATTTTATTAAAAAGTTTTTTGAATAATTTTTATTTCTCTCGAGTTTTTTAGTTTGAATTTTTGAGGTTCTTGACCAAGGAAATTTTTCGAGATACAGAACATTTCCAATCTCACTCTGAAACTTACTTTTTTAACTTTTCTCATTAGCAGTCCTATATTTTTCAAAGGAATTTTTCAGAAAGGTATTTTTCGAAACAGAATGTATCTTTATTTCATAAGAGGAAAAAGAATGAGGTCATTAGGATGTTTGACAAAAAAGAATTGGAGAGCTTTTTTTGGCTGAAAACAATGATTTGAAAATCCTCCTTCAAAATATTCATAATAATTGATCCTCCTCAGTTTGGTATTTTAATGCCTTCGTGCACATTTACCTTATCGCTAAGAAAGTCTGAGGATTTCTTTCTCAAAGACCTGAAAAAAATTTCCTTGTGGAAAAAATAAAACAAAAAGTCTCGATTTTTTTTTCCAGCAGAGAGATTCCCAATGTCAAAAAAAAAAATTGATTTCTTGAAAATTGAAAAAACAAGCTCTTTTAAAGACTCACACTCTGTCATCCAGACATGTTTTGAAATTTTTGAATATCCCTCCTTTCACAATTTTCACCCGCCAAGTCAAGGTTAAGAAAGAAGAGAGGTGCAACCTTCTAATTTTTGTGACTCTCCATATGACCCTCCGGTGAGCATCTTCTCTCATTTAAGCTTAAAGGCTCATCCGATTTCTCTTATTCAAAGATAATCTTATAGGGGGTCCCAAAATTGATTATCTTGGGTTTTATAATAAAGTCTAGTTGGCTGACGGCCTGAGAGTTGGAGGGAACTTTTGAAAAACGCGTGCTTTGATAATAAAAAGCGCTGATCAAAGGAGATAATCTGATTGGCCGCAGCGTGCAATGTTTGGATTTCAGGCTTTATTAAACCGAAATAAATCAGCTTTGTCGATTTAAATTTAGAAGCGCTCTAATCGATTTTGAACATTTTCTACTACCTATGGATTTAGCCATTTCTATTCCTCAACCCAGTAGTGCTATCGTAGTTGAATCAAATAATCAAGAGTTAGAAGAACCAAGTTCTTCAAGATATCCTTTCCGAAAACGAAAGGTGCAACAAACAAAAGTTGTAAAAAATACAAAATCTGCTCGATCTAGTTCTCAGAAGAAGACAATTGCTGAAGAAAAAATAGAACCAGTCATGAATAGTGAGAACAAAAATTCCGAAGCAAGCACATCTGGCAAAAATTCAACAAATAAAAATGGAGATATATCTGATGATGAGAGAAATGTTCTCCAAGAAAAATCAATAAATCAAGTGGAAAAAATTGAAGAGGAAGAAAGTAAAGCTGTGCAAGAGCCGAATATAAAAAGAGGAAAATCACCAAAACCAAATAAAAAAGCTAATTTAAAAAGAAAATACCAAAATTCTGCTGAAGGTGCACACATCCAAAAGAAGACCAAATTAGCCCAAGAAGAAGCCAAAGATTCTGATGAAAAGATTACTGTTAAATTGAATAAAGCAAAATCTGCACAGAAAATTTCTCCTTTGGAATCTGAAGTTATAGACTTTGAGTTTCAGAAAGAAGAGAAAAATGAAGTTCAGAGTGGTACAAGAATGATTGCACAACAATCAGTTTCAACAACAACTGAAAACACATCAGATAAAATGACAGATTTTGAGACAAATAGTAATGCTATGGAAATTTTGAACCAGCCAGTTTTTGGATTTTTCGAGCAATCTGAAAAGAAGACAGCTGAAAAAGAAGAAGAATTGAAAGAATCTGAAGAAGGAGAAGGATCACAACATATGCTGACTGCTCATGATACAGTCATCAGAACAAAAGGAGGAAATTTTCAAGCAAAGGTCCCAAGACTGAGAATGAAGAATATTGATAAGAAATTTAAGCAGGTTTGGAGCCCTGAAATGATAAATCGAGAGGAGTTTCTAGCATATATGAATAAAATCACAGAGATCCTGAAGACTCCAAGTGATAGATTGAATGAGGAAAAGATCATAAAGATTTTGACTGAAAATGAAAGAAATGTAGGCAAATCTTTTGAGTATATCAAAAAGAATATTAATTCGGTCAGAAGAGAAGTTGTCTTAAGAAATCGATATTCATTACAATAAATAAACAAAAATGTTTAAATTGAAATAAAAATTATATCTCATATCTATACATCCTAATTCGGCGGAGTTTTTATGTGTTGAAAATATTTGTATTATTATGGAGCTGTATTATTAACTTTAATTATTTTTCAGTTATGAAATCAATCAGACATTAAAAAATATAAATCCTCTTATTTAACATATATCACAATCAGTTCTTCTTTCCGTTACCTTTAACCTCCCTTTAGATGTAACTAACGATTTTTTTCAACCAAACAATATCTTGGTATTCGAAGCAGATTGGAGAATAAAGAAAGTGCTTTTCTACCTCTCCTTTAGAGAAGCAAAGACCTTTCACAGAGATATATGACCGCTTTGATTGGTGAAGGAGACTTTCTTAAACTGAGAAAGCTATATGGTGACGTTGATGAAACTGCAAGAAATTAATTTTTGATTAATTCTTGTTCCATAAATTGGTTTCTCAATTAGAAGATTGCAACTTTTGATGACTTCTTGGTTCTATTAAACAAGTTTTGCCCAAAAGCAGGCAAGAGACCGAGTTTCAACGAAAATTCAGTTTTTCTGGTCGTGTTGACAAAAAATAAGGGTTAAAAAAGTTTCTTAGCACCTAATAGATAACTTCTAATCTTAGTATAAATTATTTTTTTAATTGGATTAAAAAATGAAAAGAAGTTGCTACGATCATTGGAGTCCACAAATTGGCTAGTGTAAAACGATGAAATTGGGCCTTTTCCTTCGATTAGATGATATGAGAATCGCTGTTCCCCTGAAAAGTCAACTCTAAAATTTATTAAAATCTCGCCAGTTTTTTTGAAAAACTTAGAGAAAGGAAGTTTAATGGCCACGAACTTTTTCTTGGAAGTTTTGCAATGTAAACATCAACGGGGATCTAAAAGGAGATGAAAGCGTTTTGAAGAGATTTTGGAGAAAATTTGGCGTGGAATTTTACTCTCAAGAAGGGATGAAGTAAATCGAGAGGTTTTTCTTTTTCTAGAAAATTAACTTTTTTTTCTGAAACTACATGGATAAGATTGATGATTGGGAGTCTGGGGATTTATTTTACTTTTTGTTAACAACAAATTTTGGACTCTAATTGTTAAATTCCTTGACACTGGCAGCCAATTTTTCTTTTGATTAAATCTTTAAAAAAGTAGGAAAATTTAGTAGTCGAAGCAGTAAAAACAAAATGTCTTTATACAACCGAGCCAGAAACAAGCCCTCGGATTCCCTCTGGCCTCTCAACGAACTCGCTCCTATCCAAACCAACAAAAATGAAGATGAAGAAGAAAAGTCTGCTTTAGGTGATGAAGGGCTCTATGCTCAGAGCCCGTCTTCTCTTCCCGGTCAACAACGCCCAATGATACCCTCAAAATTCTTCTTTGGTTCAAGTAAATCACGATTTTTGCTTATGTATATTCACCTTTATAGGAACTTTGGAACAAGTAAGCCCAACTCTTGCGCCTTTGACTCTTTCCTCATATAATGATATGAAGACTCTCAAACTTGTTTCAATAGAATCTTCTCCTATGCAGCCTCGTCATGATGATATTCATGGAAATGTTGAATCTGAATCGGATGTCAGTCTTCATGGTGATGACTTGAATCAAGGAGATGAACAAACAGAACTTGCAAAAATTCAAAGAACTGAAATCGCAACCCCTATTGAGGGTTTTAATCACTTGAGACTATCACAAGTCAATTTCAATTCTGCAAATGAGAGTAGTAGAAGTGGGAAAGCCCAAAGTCCAACAAGAAAGGCAAGATCGACAGATAGAGGAGCAGATAAAAGGCTCTCAGTAGTTGAGAAAAGAGCGAGCAGAGCATTTACAGTTCGAGCAGATGTGCATAATTTAAGTGATGGGCCAGCTTCTCCCAATAGGAGGAGAAATGGTATTTTCAAGGGGAAGAGCTTAACGGATGATGAGATGCAATATCTCGACACGAAGTTGACAGATAGGAAAGAAAAGCCAGCAAAACAAGTAGTCTCAAGGCCTCCACAGAAGAAATTTGTGACTATTGTTGCTAATGCTGTCAAGAAAAATCCCAATCATCCTCAAGCTAAAGCTATTTACGGAATCCTGGTAATGGGGTATGAGAAATATATTCCTTAATTTTATTAGAAAAGATTGAATCCGCAAGCATTAGAAGATGCAAAGAAGAAAAGAAGAGTGAGAAGAAAAGCTTCTCATGGTAAAATATGAATTCGGGGAATAGATTAACTAATTTTTCATTTAGTTTATAGAAAATTTATCAGAGACGCAAAGGCGGTAATAACGAAGATTCATGAGCCAGATTCGAGGTATATGCTTTACTGGAATGTGATTTGCATCTTGATGACCATACTTGATGTGTTTTACTTGCCATTTTTGCTGTCATTTTACTACACAGAGTATCAAACAGATATACCTCAGCTAGATTTTATTATCTATGTGTTTTTTGTTCTCAAAATGGTGCTACATTTCAATACAGCTTACTACTCCAAGGGCAATTTGATGAAAGAAAGACAAAAAATTGCAAGACACTATCTTCGCAAGAACTTTGCTTTTGACTTTATGGCATTAATGCTTTCAATGCCTAGAGTGATTTTTGGTGTCAACACCTTAATTTACTTTGAAGTGATACGAGTTTTCCGCATACTTTCTTTGTTTAAAGCTATCAATAAATTTGAAGATAATCTCCAGTTTTCATTATCAATGACTTGCATCTTGAGATTGATCAAGCTTTTTGGGTCATTGATAATCGTGACGCATTTACTAGCTTGTATCGTTCATGGAATAGGTCTTTCAGAAGAGAACGGGACAAGCTGGTTGATTGTTTTTGGCTTCAGAGAACAGCCAATTTTTAGAAGATACATTGTGTCGGCCTATTGGACAGTAACAACAATGATTACTGTAGGATATGGAGATATAACACCAACAAATGATTTTGAGAGAATGTACGCGATTTTCTCGATGTTTACTGCTAGTGCTGTATTTGGGTATAGTATGAATACTATCAATGTCGTTGTCGAAGAAATGAACGAATACAAGTCAATAAAAAAGTAATAATTTCTTGTTGGGTATAGAATTTTAATAATGATTTCCCTTTAGGAAGAAGATGAGAAGTGCGAATAATTATATGAAAGCGAAAGGACTGAATGAAGAAATGCAAAGCAGAGTTCGAAAATACTTGGAACATACCTTAGATGAAGAGAATTTCAAGAGATATATGGAAGAAGATTTTATTGGAATGTTGCACGGAGATTTGAGGAAAGAGATTTTGGTGGAAGTTTATGGCAAGACATTGAGAGAATGCACAATTTTTGGTGGCAATAATTTTACAAAGAACTTCTTGGCTGATTTGTCACAATGTTTGAAAGAGGTGTTTTTGTCGCCAGAGCAAGAACTAATGAAAGAAGGAGATCCGAGAGACCAATGCATGTATTTCTTAAAGAAAGGAAAGGTTCAAATATATTTGAGAGACTGCAATAAGGTCCTTAAAACTATCGGAAAGAACAATTATTTTGGTGAGATTAGCTTTTTCACAGGGAAGCCAAGAACAGCTAGTGCGAAAAGTCTGAATTTTTCTGAGCTGTTTAGATTGGATAGAGACAGGTTTTTGGATATTGCAGGACATTATGGAGCAGATTTTGAGCATTTCCACTTTATTAAGGATTCTATAAATCTGTACTCAAAATATGACACTCTGAATATAAAATGCTTTGGATGTGACACTTCTGGGCATATAATCAGAGAATGTCCAAAGTTACAGTTTTACTTTAATAAAATCGGTGTTATTCAAGAATACTTGAGAGAGTTGGAACGATTTAGAAGAAGATTTGGAAGAAGACCAAACAGACTGGTTTGCAAGACTCAACAAATATTGGCTGGCGTGGCCAAAATCCAAAAGATTGGCGACCTTATTCCAACAAATTCTTCTTCAACGAATCTCGCCAGTAACTCTTTTCCTGGTGTGGAGGATACTCCAAGTCGTTTTTTGAGAACTGGAAGAAGATTGGGTACATTGGAAGAGCAAGAGCAGTCCTATGGATTTCCTCCTTTGGATCTTCTCCAAGGGCTGGAACTGGGGAGAGTGGAGAATTATTCGCCATACTATGCTGATAATTATAATTACAATCCATTTTTACAGATGCAAATGTTTGATAAAGTGGATAATTTCGAATTATATTTCCCTCACAATAATATTCAAAAGATTGTGGTGGAATTTGAAGAGAAACGTATCCAAGCAATTATTGGTGGAGATAGCAAAAATGAGTCCTTTTCTGTACTTAAAAAGGGACTCAATGTCTTGTTTAAATATCGAAATATCGCCACCATCACTGCTCCCAAAAGTTTCAAGCCAAAGAAGAGAGAAGTCGAGGAGTTCCCAAGCATTTCAAGCAATTCCTACTATTATGGTGGCGGCAACAACTTACTGTCTGCTATGGAAACAAGCCAGGACATCTTTTCTAAACCTCCTTCAATTGGATTTAGCAGCTACGGTATGCAGGAAGATAGGTTCAAGGCAGCGGGAGGGTTACCACCAAGATCGCCAAAGTCAGATTTATCAAATGATCTCCCATCAATGTCACGCAAAAAGCGGTTCTCGCATATTCAAGGAGGAGTTACAGGAGAACGAAGGTCCTCTTTCTTTTCTGATGTTGCAGGGTTGAATATGAGCGCACAAACATTGTCAGTTAATACAGGAGGCGGAGTTTCAAGGAAATCTACGGCAGTGAATCGAAGTAATCCCAAAGTGGTGATCACTCCTGTTGGTCAACAAAGACAAGAAAATGTCCTTGAAATTCCAAGCAGAGACGGGAGCAGACATCGATTGTCCGTTCAGTCTAATTACTCATATCCACTGCTAGGAGTCGAGCTCGAACCCAATAATATTTCCATTCATGATCAGAACAGAGAATCTCAGGCGATTCCTGAGATCCAAGAGGCAGTGGAGTTGTCAAGCCTTGATGCAACTATCAAGCATCCGAAACCACATTTAAATCCTCCAACTTTGGCTAAAGTGGACGAATTGAGATTTGAGGGTCATTTATCCAGCGGGAGAAAATCTTTGGATAAAAGATCACAGCGATTTGAATTCAAGGGACAAGACGGTGAGATATCGAGAATGGAGAGAAGTGATGAAGGAACTCCTCTTTTTAGGAGAGCAAGGAAAAGATCTGGATCGTTAGAATCAAGTCTTTCGATTATAAAAATAAAGACGGCTTCGTTCCAAGATGATGGTGGAACACACAGAACTGAGGTCAAACCAGACCTGATGACGCTTGTCAACACTATCGGAGCACATAAATTAAGACAAGCTCTCGCTGAATATGAACGAACTTCTGGCGGATTTCATTAAATGTATTAGTGAGGTCAATTTTTAATAAAGCTGAGGGGAAAAAATGAATGGAGAATTACCACATCAAATCCATTCATATGAATACAAAAAGGGAAAAGAAAGAATTTTATAAGAATTATTGAAAAGTGAACTTTTTTCTTATTTTATTTTTGACAGGTCCTGACAGGCGCCAAGACAAGAGTTTTTAAAAAAAAGTATTTTTGGTATTTTATGAGTTGTAATTGGGTTTTTTTATGAGTTAATGCCCGTTTTCTTATGTTATTGTATTTGTACCAGAATTTATTGTATTGATGTAAACCAAGAGGTAAATTGAAAAAAATTTCGATCAACAGCGAAAAACACTTGAATTATTAGTCCTTCCGTTTTTCAAAAAAAAATCTTTCCAGTTCAATTTTGATCCTAATAGTCTCTCCAACTCTTTTTTTAGTTTAAACATTAAAAAACAAGAAAATGAGTGTTAATTTTGAAGAAATCGTCCTAGCGCCTAAACCCAGAGTCAAGTCTGAGCGAGCCCATACATGCACTGACATCTCAGAACTGCTTGCTTCCACTAAATCAAAGAGTCATTCCCAGCCTACAGCCTTCTCTTTGAATAGTCTTGCCCAAGAAGTAGGAGAAGTAAGAGGATTCTATTTGAATCATAAATAACAAATGAACAGTTTACTTCTCATGATATTCTTGCTTTCAGACATATCGAAGAAGTTTTGAAAAGAGAAAGAAGTATAAGACAAAACTATGAAAGAGAATTGATAAAAATCAAGAATAATATGGAGAGAATTATGCATTCTAACCTTCCTATACATATGAAAACCATTCAAATGGAGTCCATGAGGTAAGAATGATTGACAAGATCATACATTAAATCTTTCTGTCTAGTGAGACATTACAGACACATTTGAATTGTATGAGAGAAAATAACAAGGATGCTAAAGAGAGGATTTTACGTTTAGAGAGAATAAATTGTTATATGACAGCTTTAACCATATTGAATAATTGGGCTTCAAAGAACGGAAACGTTGGTGAAGAGCTGAGCACTACCAGTAATTCTTTGGGGGATTAATTAACTCATAAATTCTTTAGTTAATTTAACATTGAATGGGTCATCATTTATGGCTGATATCAAGCAACAAAGAGACAGCATGGGTTCAACAGATTCAAAAGGAAAAGACGAAAATCAAGAAGGTTTAATGACAACTGAAAATGAGGCGGCATTGAATGGCAAGCTTGAAGCCGTGGTGATTTTATTAAAACAAGCTGCTATTCCTTTTGTTATTGCTTTGGAAAATGCTAAAGATGATTTAGACGATGTTCAAAATCAAGTTAGGCAGAGAAAATTAATATTAGAAGAAAGGTTGAGATTGGTGGAAGAATTAAAGCAAAAAGTTGTGAAAAATGATTTTGTCATGAATGATAAGGAAAATGTGAATCCGAATATGAAGAAAAATTCAAATAAGACAAAGCTGCGAGATGTTTATCTTGATTTTGAAGAAAAGACATTGGAGATGAGTATGTCAAGGGTGAATGCCACAACAAATTTGAGTGTTTTACAAGAAGCCTCTTCAAAGATCTCTTCAGCTTTTGGTAGATTATTTAAAGGAAAGAAAGAAAATAGAGTTCCTGAAAAAATTTTCACTGCTGAAGTTCTCCAAGATCTTGGTCTTCAATCTACTTCTCGAAAATAATTTTCAATTTATATTGTGAATGTATATTATGATTTGATAATGAGTTTAAATGATTTTTGGTTATGTATCTAGTCTTGTTATATCGTATTGTATCTATGTATATATTTTATGAAAGCGAATGATCTTTTCTTTTCCCAAGATTTTGATTAAAAATCTTTGAGAGCAGTATTAATATTTAAACTAATTTGACAGGTTCAATACAATTTTTGGCTCTAGATTAGGTGTTTAAAAATGAATATTGAGTCTTCTCCTAAAACAAGTATCTTGATCCACCCTTCCTGTCTAAAAAATTCAGTTAGGGATCCTCGCTTGGACTTTGCTTGGGGAAATGGTAACGATTTCCTGTTATGGAATCGTAACTCCAAGAATCCCGTGTCTGTAAATCTCCCTGAAGAAATGAATCGTCAAAAGATCCTGAATCGTGCTATCCTCATCAACTGGGAAGAATGTGATGAAAGAGAAAGCAAAGTACGGGGCTACTGTGAGGCTGAACTAACAAAGCGATAGGCTATAAGATTGTTTGCTCAGAATTTGTATCAATTCCATACACAGAAATTGGATATTCTTGAGAATATTACAGAGTAATGAGAAATTGAGAGTAACACTAGTATTGAAACAAAAATAGTGAGAAGGAACAACAAGAGACATTGCTTGTGAAAATTAAAGAAGCAAATTTTGCATATTGTAATGCTTTGACAAAAGCTTCAGAAGGATATAAAAAGAACAATCAAAATGAAAAGGTAAGAATAAAAGAAATCCCATAAGTGCTAATTTTTATTGATAGGCTTTGGAATTTTTGGTGAGTATTTTTTCTTGTTTGATGATGCTTTAATGATAACCAAGCAATACTTTTTGATCTGGAGATTGACTGATATCTTTTATATGAGAGAGAATAGTTATTCCAAAACTCAAGAATATTCCAACTGGATTCGTTTCTTCCCAGATATTATTGCCGAAAAGAATATGATTGAAGAAACCACAAAATGTGATTTTGACAGCTTATTATTGTATTTTGGACCATATAAAATGAAGTAATTTTGGTTAGTTTCCTTGCTCTTGGCGACATTGACAACGTGATTGCAATTTTAAAGAATATCAAATTCGAAAGCAATAATAATGAAATGATCCATTTTGCTATCCACGAAACTATTGTAGAGGGTTTGAAGGAGGGATATACTGATTTTCTTTTTAGGAAGTTTTGAAAAGAAAATTGAGATATTACAAAGGCGATGATTGTCCTTACACTGATAAGCAATCTTTCCTTGAAATCACCAATAAAGAACGTGAAAGATAGTAATATGATTATGT
>Ga0182738_1004300_pt1 | contig 15847 bp, 12 predicted proteins | sample eDN5th30CBELigMG_FD_128876 | JGI IMG/M metagenome (GOLD analysis project Ga0182738, IMG submission 128876) | Enriched Miracle-Growth compost microbial communities from Emeryville, California, USA - eDNA 5th pass 30_C BE-Lig MG (version 2)... ... | reverse complement strand
GTTGAACTGAGAATCCCACGTGCTTTAGCCGTGGGAGTGTCAAACAAGGGAGGAATCTGCCCACCGTGCGACGTTGCTACTCTGCTCTGACCACTGACCGACGATTGCCCACCTTTGTTTGGCACAGCCAAACCCTCGCCCAACACGCGCCCGCTGTTTTTGGTCCAACGAGACCGAAGCTTTGATCGCCTAGTCAACCTCGGGTTGATTGAGAGCGCGTTGCCCCACCCCCCCGGAGTCATCTCGATGCCAAGACGAATGATCTCGCTCTTGATCCCAAGCCAGGCCGTACGGTGCATCGTGTTTGGATCAACGATCGTATTGGCGCTGGTGGGACTCTGCGCGAAAGCCCAAACCCAGGCAGAGGCTCCCCAGGCGCCGGCGGAGCGGCCTAAACCCTCGGTCGCCGAAGCGAGGGAACGGGCTCGAATCCTACACGAGAGCTTTCACGACACACTTCAAGTCATGCACGGACAATATTTTCGAGAAGATGAAGGGTTGATGATTCCAGCGGCCTCGCTCAAGCTTGTGTTCGAGCGCATGGCCGAGCGAGACGGCGTGGAGCTGCGCTGGCTTGCCGTGAATACCAAGGCGATGCATCTCGACCACCAGCCACGCGACGACTTCGAGCGTGAGGCGGTGAAAGTGCTGACGGCCGGCCAAAAACAGCACGAGCTGACCGCCAAGGGAGTCTACCGCCGAGCGGGCCCCATCACGCTAAAGGCCGAATGCCTGACATGCCACCTGCCCAGCCGGACCAGCAACGCCAGCAAGCTGGCTGGCTTGCTGATTTCCATTCCCGTTGATGAGAAATGAGAGCTCCATAACCTCGCCTGTGGTAAGGGCAGCCACTAGGCACTATCAGTTGGTAGTTTTTCCGCTTTCACCTCCCCTCCCAGCTTTGGCTATTCCCCAAGCGAGAAGGCAGTTCGTTTTGGGTGCAACTCGCTCTGCGCTCCTAAGTCGTTCTCACTCGGCAGGAACCTCGTCCGCCCGAAACCCCTCCTCAATCATGTTCTTGGGAGTACGAGGCTCCTGCCGAGTGGCGGCCGGCAGGTTCAAGCACTCACGGCGGCTCTCAACCCAAGGTGGATACGCTCAAAATGGTGCGTAACTCATGTGTCACCATGCGGTTACCACAAACGAAACGGCCATGCTCACTCGGCGGGAGCCTCGTACTCCCGAACCGTGGTCAATGCTGAGGAGAGGCCATCATCTTATCTCCCAACACCGGAAGTCGTTAACTGACAACAGACTTGAACAAGCGGACGACGAGCGACGCCCATTCGTTTTCCTGGGATGTTTCATTTTCCCAGTGGGGAAAACGACCATTTCCAGGAAAACGAGAACATACGGCCATTAACTGATCCGGCCCATGCCGCCCCGCTTCGACCATGTGCTGCTATCGGACCTGGTTGGCGCGTCCGGCGGGGGCAAGCGATGTCCGATCCTGTTCAGCCGATCGTCTGCTCGTTAGAATCAAGCATAGGCCAGAGCGTCTCGACGACTCGAGGGCCGAGAGACACGCGCGGTGTGGCTTTGGCCCAAGCCCCGAATGATGAAGGGAGATTGGGTAAGATGACCCCCTTGAATCGACGTGATTTCCTCGCCCAGTCGGCGGGGGCAACAGCCCTTGCCGCGGCCTCACTCACGAGCAGCCCCACCTTGGCGGCTCGGGCCAACTTGCCCAAGAGTCCCACCGATAAGGTGACTCTGGGTAAAACCGGCATACAGGTCTCCCTGATCGGCATGGGAACGGGAAGCCACGGCAACGGCCAGGCGAGTAACCAGACGAAGCTGGGAATCAAGGAGTTCACCCGGGTTGTCCGCCACGCGCTCGACCGGGGAATCTGCTTCTTCGACGTGGCCGACCAATATGGCTCGCACGTCTACCTGCGCGAGGCCCTCAAGGGCGTTCCGCGCGAGTCGTACGTGATCCAGACCAAGACCCACGCGACCAAGGTCGCCGATTGCCGAAGCCACCTGGAACGCTACCGGCTTGAGCTCGGGGTCGACTACCTGGATATCGTCTTGCTCCACTGCATGACCAAGAAAGGTTGGCCCGTCGATAACGAAGGGTCGATGGAGTATCTCCGCGAGGCCAAGGCCCAGAAGATCATCCGCGCCCATGGCACGAGTTGCCACGGCATGGACCCACTTCGCACGGCGGCGAAAGACCCGTTCGTCGAGGTCGACCTGGCCCGGATCAACCCCGAAGGCCTGATCATGGACCACAAGAGCCCCGATGAGGTTGCCTCGCAGCTCGAGGAAATGCATCTCGCCGGCAAGGGAGTCGTCGGCATGAAAATCTTCGGCGAAGGGGCCATGAAGGAACCCGAACGGCGCGACGCCTCGCTCCGCTACGTCCTCGGTCTCGGCACCGTGAACGCCTTCATCATCGGCCTCGAGTCCACCGCGCAGGTCGATGATCTCATCACCCGCACGGCCGATGCCCTGGCGTACGTCGGCAAAAAAGCTTGAAACCCAGTAGGGTTGATCCTCCCCTCGGGCAGGCGGCGCGAACTCATAAGGGGCGTGGCCTGCCCCAATCAACCAGCCCCTTCAAGAGAAAAGCAACGCCTCCTGAGCAGCCTTACCGCCGAGCCGCCTGAATTATCACATAAATAATACCAAAAATCGCAAACACAACAACATAAACAAACGCCTCGCGTTTCTGGTCTTCCCGCGCCATCCGATGGCCGCACCGGGGGCATTGAGCTTCTGAGCCGCGCCCCCAATATTTGCACGCGCAAGCAGGACAGGTGATTCGCACCGAAGCATCTCTTTATATCGAAGCATGGGCTCGCTGCTCGTCATCTGCTCAGCGGCCATACTTTACATCCGTACCTTTTGAGACATGGATCTTAACGCGCCGCCTGAGATGGGAGAAACACAGAAAAAGACTGACGGCGAGCCCCCCAAGGATGATCACCAGACAGGTCCAGGCATACGCCAACTCGCTCAGGGGAATCAGGTAAAGGATGAGACTTCCAAGGCCAACCCCCAGACCATAGCCGAACAGACTCTTCCCAGCGTAGGCGTTGGCATCGTACCAAAGCCCTGGGTCCGCTAACGTTACGCGGGTTCGGAACCCATAGAAACTGTTGGGGCCAACTTCGCGCCGAATGAGTGGCAACGCGAGTGCGATGGAAAGGAATCCCAGGGTGAGAAACAAGATCAAGAGAATGGTTCTGAGGTCGAACATGGATTGGTTCCCCACCGGTAAGTTGGGTCCGCTCGATTCCACACCTCTTCCCAATCCTATCATCTCCCAATATTGCTCTCCAGAGAGAGCAATCACCCCTTGATGCCTCGGCGGCGCGCTCGACCTGGTATTTCATCGTGGATTGTCAGTTCTCCTGAGAGCGCGGGTGTCCCGCATCGCCTCTGTAGGAGAGAATTGCGGGCGGGACGCCCGCGCTCCCAGGGAAAAGCAGGACAAACACAGGCTTTTCTGGAGAACGTAGCAGCTTGCCCACTCCTCGCTTTTCCAATTCCATTGCGGGCGGGACGCCCGCGCTCCCAGGGAAAAGCAGGACGAACACAGGCTTTTCTGGAGAACGTAGCAGCTTGCCCACTCCTCGCTTTTCCAATTCGATTGCGGGCGGGACGCCCGCGCCACTGCTGTGAACAGGTCAAGGAATCGCTGCAACTTCTTTGAAGAAGGCTATTTGACACCCATTGAAAACATGAAGATTTCCATGAAATTAGGATCTGAAATAATCTAAGCCATAGCACATCACATGGCCATGGTTAAAAATAGGGGAAATAGAAGGTTTGCAACTTTGCCACATCTCCCCAGTCACCCCATGATCAAGATGCGTGCATGCAGTTCAACCTGTTCACAGCAGTGCGCCCGCGCTCCCAGGGAAAAGCCAAATTCGGGCGGGACGCTCGTGGCTCGCGGAGAAGCGAATACTTTGACGCCCCGTGTCCCGTGACTCAATCCAGATGTCTCACTACTTGGCCAGCGGAAGGAATCGTTTTTTCGAAACCAAAAGGGGGCGGGGTACGAAATAAAGCAGGTGAAGGAAGCGAATCATCCTTGGTGAAGGAAGGTTGTCCCTTCTTCTCAAAACCAAAATGTGGAGAGTGCCACGTTGAAGAACCCTCAATGGTTATCGCGGTTCAAGAAGCCGGTCCGTCCCGAGGATTATGTGGGGAACGACCAGCCGAAGAACGAGCGGATCGTGCGCGAGGGGTTCATGGCGAAGGCCAAGCGTTCGTTGAACCAACTTCCTCTGGCGCACGAGACCGTTTCCCTTTACTTTTGCCTCCTCGACCCAAAGACCCCACTTTGGGTAAAGGGGATTGTGGCGTCGGCCCTGGCGTACTTCATCCTTCCGCTGGATGCGATTCCCGACCTGCTTCCCCTGGCGGGTTTCAGTGACGACGCGGGGGTGCTCGCCGCGGCCCTGACCGCCGTCTCGGCCCACATTACCGACGAGCACCGAGCCCGTGCCCGGCAGTGGATGGAGTCGGAAGCCATCCTTGAGAAAACCGCCACGGTTTGAACCTGAACTTTCGTGGCGTGAACCCCCTATCAGTCGAGAGGCGGCAATCGAACCGAGCCGCCTCTTTCTCCATTCGGCGCGCTCGGGCTGCTCCGTCCCAAGGTCATCAAACCCTGTCCCAGTCTCGGCGGGGCAGGCGCGAACATTCCCATTCCCCGGCCGAATCCCTCTTTGATCCGTGAAGGATACCCCCTCTCTCCGCTTGGCGCCCGGGGCCCGTTGACGGTCCAATTCCTAAAACGAGACCGCTCGCGCGAGCTGGAAGCGCCATCTGGTCTGGCCTGCCCGCGCGATCCGATCCGTGTCGAGATACCCTGGAGAGAGGAAATCATGGGCGGCGATCCCCACACGGCCACGGCCAACCGGCATCAGTTTGCCAGCGACAACTACTCGGGCGCCTGCCCCGAAGCCTGGCAGGCGATGGCCGAGGCGAACCGAGGACACGCCTCGGCCTATGGCGACGATGATTGGACCGCCCGCGCCTCGGAGCTGCTTCGCGACCTGTTTGAAATCGACTGCGAGGTCTTCTTCGTCTTCAACGGCACCTCCGCGAACGCCTTGGCCCTGGCCTCGCTCTGCCAGTCGTACCATGGGATCATCTGCCACGAGCTGGCCCACGTCGAGACCGACGAGTGCGGCGCTCCGGAGTTCTTCTCCAACGGGACCAAGGTGCTCCTCGCTCCAGGCGAGGCGGGGCGGATTCGACCCGAGGCGGTCCACCAGTTGGTCACCAAGCGCAGCGATATCCATTTTCCCAAGCCCCGAGTCCTGAGCTTGACCCAGGCGACCGAGGTCGGCACGGTCTATTCGCTCGGTCAACTCGAAGCGCTCCAGGAAATGGCCCGGCGGCACAACCTGCGGATCCACATGGATGGGGCCCGGTTCTCGAACGCCGTGGCCGCGTTGGATACCGCCCCAAAGAATCTAACCTGGAAGGCGGGGGTGGATGTCCTCTGCTTCGGCGGAACCAAAATCGGCATGGCGTTCGGCGAGGCCGTGGTCTTCTTCAAACGGGACCTCGCCCATGAATTCGCCTTCCGCTGCAAGCAGGCCGGGCAGCTCGCCTCGAAGATGCGGTTCCTGGCGGCGCAATGGGTCGGCATGCTGGAATCAGGAGCCTGGCTGCGCAACGCCACCCAGGCCAACCGGTGCGCCTCGCTCCTCGAGTCTCGCCTGAGCCAGATCCCCGGCCTTGAAATCCTCTGGAAATGCGAGGCCAACTCCGTCTTCGTCCAGATGCCCGAGCCACTCCGAATCGCCCTCCACGCCAAAGGGTGGAAATTCTACACCTTCATCGGCGGAGGCGCTCGCCTCATGTGCTCGTGGGACACCACCGAAGCCGATGTCGATGCCCTCGTCAACGACATCCTCGAACTCAATCGCTCCTGACCCGTTCAACAACTCACCATGCATACACGCTCAATATCTCTTCGAGCGGCTGGCCGGAGATCTTCCGGCCAGCTTAATTATCAACTCATTTCTCAACGTTTTCATTTTTTAATTATCCTTGTCCTCCACAATCATTCCAGGAGCCTCATCTCCTTGCGTCCCAGCCCAACATCACTGTCTGCATGCATTCCGCCATCACATTCCCACCGAAAACTCATCCTGGATTACAAGCGGATATGCCTCTGGAAAAAAGCCGAGAAAAGTCTGAGATCGCGTTGTCACCGCCTGGGAATGCCTGCGTAAGATCAGCGAGTCGGCTGGGATGGCCAGCCAAGAGAGACTAAAAAGAATCTGAATGGGGAGATGAATCCAATGTCTGTTGACATGTTCCTGAAGATTACGGACGTAAAAGGGGAATCAAAAGATAAAAGCCACGCGGGTGAGATCGAAATCGAGTCGTTCAGTTGGGGAGCCACCCAGCTTGGCGCGTCCTCGCACGGGACGGGAGCCGGTGCCGGGAAGGTCTCGATGAACGACTTCCACTTCGTCATGCGAAATAACTCGGCCTCCCCGTCGCTCTTCCTGTTTTGCGCCAACGGCAAGCACCTCAAGGAAGCCAAGCTCACCTGCCGCAAGGCGGGCGGCACCCAGCAAGACTTCCTCAAGGTCACCATGTCCGACGTCCTGATCTCGAGCTACCAGACGGGCGGGTCGCAAGGGGGCGAGGTCCCCATGGACCAGATCAGCCTGAACTACTCGAAGATCGAGATCGACTACCTGGCCCAGGACGAGAAGGGAATCACCAAGTCGGCCGGCAAGAAGCACTGGGACATGAAGACCAACACGGGTGGCTGAGCCTGAAGCCAAGCCGGAACCGGCCTCGACATCGCAACCGCGGTCGAGGCCAGGGTGCCCCTGCTCAATGCAAGACGCGCGAGTCCAAACAAAAAACGCCAAGGGCGAGAGGAGTTCCACTCGCCGCTGGCGTTTTAGTTCTTTCGAAGCGGGGAAACCTCGGCCTTCGTTGGTCTCACATGCCACGTCTTCGCTCGTGCAATGGCAAGACCCGATCAGGCCGAAACTCAGGCGAGGTGCTTATCGACCTCGGGCAAGAGTCGGGCGAAGTCGAGCTTGTTGGGACAAGCTGCGCGGGCGGCTTCCAGGTCGGCATTCGACCAGTCGCGGGCCGCTTCAGCCAACCGCTCGTACTCCCGGCGAGCCTCGGCTCGATGGCCATGAAACTCGTGGTAGGTGAGGAACCGGGTCAGGTTGCCCAGCTCGGCCTGAGTTCCCCCGGCGACCGAGCACCGGCCGTCGCAGTCAGCGCACAACGTCTGCCCACTGGCCACGACGAAGTCGCGAAGCTGATGGATGTCGGTCGTTTTCAACGGCTCGAACCGGCGGGCCGCGTCGGCATTCTCGCGGATCTGATCCGTATTCTTCATCGAAACACAGGACGCGCTGATGCGTTCGTCGGTCCAGATCGCGTGCAACAGACCCTGGAATGGGGTCAGCTTGCGCTCGGCCAGCACGGGCACCTTGCGTTTGACGTCTTCGAGGATGTTGCCATCGTACCGATCGCCAAACTGCTTGCCGGCGATCTGCTTCATGGTGATCAGCCCAATCCCCTTGTTCCAGCAGGCGTCGAGGGCCTTGTTTAGCGGGGCGTCCTTATCCAGCCAGGGGGTGTATTGCAGCATGATTGCATCGACCACTCCCCCTTCGGCCGCCGCCTGAATGATCTGGGCCCGATTCTTGTGGTGCGTGGAGAATCCCACGAATTTGGCCTTGCCCGACTTGCGAATCGCCTCGGCGGTCTCCTTGAACTCCTGGCTCTTGACGAAGTTCATGGCGTCATCCAGGCTATGCTCGTCTCCCAGGCCGTGGATGAAGAAGAGGTCGATGTAGTCGGTGCCCAGGCTGGCGAGCCGCTCATCGACCATCCGCAACATGTCCTTGGGGGCCTTCGGCATATCCTTGGTGACCAGGAAGATCTCCTTGCGGATTTCGGGGGCCTGGTCGAACCATCGCTTGAAGGCGGGTTCGGTTCCATAAACCTTGGCGGTGTCGAAGACGCGGATTCCGTTCGCGAACGCGGTCCGAAAAATCCGGTCGAGTCCGTCGGTGCGGACGGCCCCCTGGTCGAGCAGAGTCAGCTTGACCCCGGTCTTGCCCAGCGGGCGTGTGGGCAGAATCCCGCCGGCACCCGTTCCGGGGGCGGGGGCGGGGGCAGTAGCAGGGACTTGAGCTTCCTGTGCCAGGGCGCCGGGGGCCAGGCTCACGGCCGACGCCGTGGCCAGCGCACCGCTCTGAAGAAAGCCGCGCCGGCTGGTCTGGTCTGACTTCGCTTGGTTGGCCATCGGTTCTCGGTCCTTCACACGCGTTGGTTGTGATTGCGTTGGATTGGTCACGTCAAAGGTCGGAGTCGGAGTCGGAGTCGGAGTCGGAGTCGGAGTCGGTTAAAGCCGAAATCCATCTCGGCTCACCTCAAAGCTCTCCCTGGAAGCCCGCTCGCGGAACTACAAGGTAGACTTGGCTCCCTGAAGGGATCATACCAGCCTGTAAGCCCACGAGAACACCATCCACTTCTTCACTCAACTCGAGCGTCGTCTCAACCTCAACCGGCCCTTTGTAAAAAAGCGTCAATCCTCTCCGACAGTCCTCTCCTCCCTGCCAACGCTCAGACCACCTCCCGCCGATCCGGGCATATCGAACCGTGGTTGATCCCATACCCGATCAGCCCCCCCTTCGTCCAGGTCCGAATTTCCACTTAATTACTGCGCCCACGCAACCAAACATGATTTCGTCTCGCATCTCCAACCTGGACAGTTCCATTCATTCGTGCATACTGATTTTCAACGTCCTAACGAAACTCATTCACCGAGCCATTTACATAACCCAGATTTTTCGTCTTCTTAGATCCCCAACCAAACCTTTCCTATCTTTTCCGAACAAAACGATACGCTGTCTTCGGAGACCGAGGTCCAATCCAAAAAAAGAACAGAATATCCGTGAAATCTTATTTTTTAGGATTTCTTATTTTTGGTAAGTTGTGCCAATTCCGATCAGTGGTTGGATGATAAAAGATTCGAGCTTGGTTTTCTGTAAGCGGCGGATCGACCCGTCTCTGATGCGCTCAACCCAATCGGGCCGCTCCGCAAAGCTCTCCGACGTCTTCGCGGTCTCCTCATCTCGTTTGTTCTAAACATTCTTGAGGATCGTGAGGTCAATAATGTGGAAGAGAGAAGCTGCTCGCACGTCAACACCAGGGCGTCATGCGCTGGGATTTACCTTGATTGAGCTGTTGGTGGTCATCGCGATCATCGCCGTGTTGATCGCGTTGCTACTCCCCGCGGTGCAAGCCGCGCGCGAAGCGGCACGCCGCAGCCAGTGTATCAACAACATGAAGCAGATTGGGCTCGCACTTCACAATTACATCAGCATTAATGACTGTGTTCCGCCTGGTGGATTCCCCACGATCAAGTTGGCGGGCGGCACCCGGAACAATGGAGATTTCAGCGTCCACGTGCGGCTGCTCGCGGGCCTGGAGCAGCAGCCGATGTACAACTGTGCGAATTTCTCCATCGCGGCGTACAACGAAGAGACGGGCGAGGCAATGAACTCGACCGTGACCACGGCGCGGCTCAACGTCTTCCTCTGCCCCTCGGCGTCTCCTCCGAGCTGGAACGTCAACCTTAATAAAAAGAACTACCGCGCCCCTGGCAATAGTTACTTCGCATCACTCGGCTCTTCCCTGGAGTTCCGGTCGAACCAGCCGAAAGGTCCACCCAACGGCATCTTCTCCTACCTGAATCCGAATACCCGCGGCCCCTGCAACCTCGCCGGGATCATGGATGGAACCAGCAACACGATCGCCTTCGGCGAGTGGCGGATCGGCACGGGGGTGAAGAGCCAGATCGCCCTCCCCCAGGACGTGATCTACCAGGGAACCCCTCCCGGAATCTCCGTGAATTCCCCCCAGATGGTCATGCCCACGGGCGGCCCCGCCCTCCTCGCCTGGCTGAACAGTTGCGCCCTCTCGGCCAAGACCCTGCGTGGGGGCCAGACCTCACAACTCGGCGAAGGCTGGGCCAACGCCCTCATGACGCACACCCTGGGCAACATCCTTCAGGCCCCGAACTCAAAGCTCCCCAACTGCTCGTTTACCACCACGGACAAGAATGTGATTCAGAACCCCGGAAGCATCACTCTCAGTAGCTTCCATGCCGGCGGAGCCAACGTCCTGATGTGCGACGGATCCGTGAAATTCATCAAGGAAAGCACAAACGTCCAGGTCATCTGGGCCCTTGGGTCACGCGCCCAGGGAGAAATCATCTCATCCGACGCCTATTGAATTTTACTACTTTGCTTTATCAAAGGGGATTGGTGAACCCAAACCCCATTGCGGGCGACACAGCGCCCGGCCTTGTAAACGGCGCGGTTTTTCGGCGGCCCCACAACGGCTTCAGGGACATGCTCCGCCTCGAGCGTGACGAAGTCGGCGGGCGAGCCGACTCGCAACCCATAGTCGCTCAGGCCGAGCGCCCTGGCTCCCCCTTCGGTTACGATGTCAAAGGCAACCCGGAGTTCGTCGTCAGTGAAGAACCCGGAGCGATAGCCGAGCATCATGGCCCGGCCAAGCATGTCCCCATCTCCATAAGGCCACCAGGAGTCGCGGATATTGTCGCTCCCGCTGAACACCGTCACGCCCGCGTTTCGGAGCTCGAGCACGGGCGGGAACGGATAGCTGCCGGGGGCGTTGGTCATGATCGCAACCCCTGCCTCGGCAAGCTTCCCGGCGGTCCGTCGCACCACCTCGATGGGCACTTCCCCAAGTGAATAGGCATGACTCACCGCGACCCGCCCTTGAAGCCCGAGTGACTTGGCCCGCGCAGCGATCTCTTCCAGCACGAAGATTCCCAGCATGTTCGGCTCGTGCAGGTGAATATCGACCCCGACGCCTCGCTTTTCCGCGATCCCGAAGACCACGTCGAGATGCCCCTTGGGGTCTCGGTCGAACGAGGCTGGGTCGAGCCCGCCCACAAGGTCGCAGCCCAGGTTGAACGCCTCGTCGAGCAACTCCGCCGTACCAGGGCAGGTCAGAATCCCGCTCTGGGGAAAGGCGACGAGTTGAATGTCGATCTGGTCGCGATATTTCTCCCGCACTCCGAGGATCGTCTCCAATGACTTCAAGCCGACACTGGCATCAACCATCACATGGCTGCGCATGAAGGTGGAGCCGTTCGCGATGCAAAGCTCCAACTGGTTCCGGGCTCGCTCCTCCATCGGCGCGGCGTTGGCCATGTTCTGGCGCTGAAACTCCACGCGCTCGCGGACGTCGAAACCGGCCGTGCAGGACTTGTGTGGCTTCCACGCATCGCCATAAAAGCTCGTATCGAGATGGATGTGCCCTTCCACGAATCCCGGTACCACCAACGCCCCAGCGAGATCCACAACCTCAAGGGCCGACCAGCCCTCTTCGGCCCCCGGTCCGATCGCCTGGATCCGTCCTTTCTCGACCACGATCGACGATATTGTGCCTTCATCGAGCTTCGCATTACGAAACAGCGTGTCTACCCTATGCATCGTTCAACCTCCCTGGGTCCATCAATCGACACTTGAGACCTCAGGCCTCTGTTGACGTCCAAGGCCTAGCAGGCTAAATCCCCTCGAGGTCAGGGCTGACCCAGCACGAATTTCAGCAGACCGTCCAGGTTGTTCGAGGTCACGTCTGGGCGGTTCGGCGAATCGTTCGCCTGGCTCAATGACAATAGGAACCTGGTGATCCACAAGAAAGCCCTGAATGAGTTCTCGACTCTAACGGAGGATTCCGTGCTCTGGTTGAGGGCCATCGCCTTTGGCGTCGGCGTAAAACGAGTGATGAGCCAGTGTTGCAACAACCTTGAGCGGCTATCCCTTCAACTGCTCGACCAGGAAGTCGTGCAGGAGGGCGATCGGTTTGCTCACATCTAGGGAATCACTACGCCAAGCCGCGCCAGCGTCCTCCAGACCATCCTGGTAGCGGGTGCGGTGGCTGACGATCTGTTCAAGGATGGTCAGCTTCCCTGGAGGCATGAACCCCAGGCGACGGCAGAGTACGAGGTAACACGCCGCGCGTGAAGTCCGTCCGTTCCCACCCGCGAATGGATGAATCCAGTTCATTCTCCACAGGACGTAGGCCGCCACCTCCAGCTCATCCCAGTCTTCGCGCGAGTTAGCCACGTCGCACATCTGGTCAATCAAGCCTTCGACATAAGGGTGGCCGGGTGGTTTGCGCCGGGAGCCAACGATGGTGACGGACCATTTCCGACAGCGACCCGCGCAGCTGTAGATGTCCTTGATCGCAACTTTGTGCAGGCGTTCGATTTCGGGACGGGAAATGATGTGTGCTGAAGGGTGGGAGTGGAAAAGTGCTTGCACCTCATCAAACAGCTGGAGGGCGTTTATGGCCTCCAACTGAATCTTCTGGCGTTCGTCGCGGTAAAGCGGCTCGCCCAATTCGTTCTTACCAAGAAGAGATTACCGTACGGGATGGCTTCGCCTAAGCGACAAAGACGCGCGAGCCACCACCTCGCGAGTCACTCTCCTATCCTCGTAATTCGCGTTCCCGAAAGCGAAGCTAATCCGTTGCTCTTCTATCTCCGCGGGAGTCATCTGGCTTTGCCGGGCCTTCTCGATGAGCGCCCGAAGCTTGTCAGACATTGCATCCCCCTATTATTCTATCCAGCTCCGCATCTGACCGAGTAAGTAATTTTACAAGGTGGTTGTGAACTGTAAATACGCCTTCGACGGCAAGACGTTCGACGCGGAGGCAGAATTCACGGCCAACGGATCTCTCCGTTCTGGGTTTAACATAGGCCCAGAACAGGCTTCCGTCAGCAGCGTGGGCATCGCGTAAACGGGTGCGGAAAGGAACAATATCGTCCCCTCCGAAAGAAATATTCAACATGTTTTGTGCGACAAAGCAACTGACTTCAAAACGTGCCCCACCCAATCCGCACCATACCCCCGAACGACATGTCCCCGGCTATTACACCCACCTGCCCGTGAAGAAGGACGTCGAAACCCTGAAGATTCCATAATACAGCCTGTGACCATTGGGGGACGCGATAGGGGCCGGCATCGTCAAACGAAACTCCTATCGGCCTTCCAGATATCCCCACACAATTAAGATATCAGTGTTTCTTGTAGAGCCGATTTCCCGCGACCCAGGTCTCGTCCACGTTCCGGTCGTCTCCCAGGGCCATGATGCCAAAGAGTAGGCGTGCGACCTGCTCGATCGTTGTCGGGGAAGAACTTTCGGCCGCGAGCGTGAGGGACTGGCGCCAGGGGATGGCCGCCTGGCCGCCGTTCCAGTCGAGGACGACGAAGTCGGCTTCCTTCCCCTTGTCGAAGTTACCGAGCAGGTCGTCGAGATAGAGCGAACGGGCTCCGCCGAGGGTCGCGAGGTAGAAAGCACGGAAAGGGCTGAGCTTGTTGCGCTCGGCCTCGGCCAGGTCTTGCTCGCGCGGGTTGACCGAGCCGTCGAGCATCGTGTTGTTGCACAGGCCCACCTTGTAAGCCTCCTCCATCACGCGAATCAGGCTGAAGGCGTTCCCCCCTCCCACGTCGGAGCCGAGCGAGAGGCGCACGGGAGATTCGGGGTCGGTGGCTCGGCCGAGCCGGAAGAGGCCACTCCCAAGGAACAGGTTCGACAGGGGGCAAAAGGCGATCGCCGCCCCGGCCCGGGAAAACCGGCGGAGCTCGTCGTCGGAGAGCCAGACGCCATGCCCCGCCGTGAATCTCGGGCCGAGGAGGCCGAACTGCTCATAAGCCTGGGTGTAGTCGTGACAGTGCGGGAAGCGTTCTCGCGCCGCTCGCACTTCCGTGGGGTTCTCGGAAATGTGGGTGTTGATCCAGCAATCGGGATGCTCTTGCTTCAAGCGGCGGCAAGCTTCCAGCATCGCGTCGGAACATCCGACGGCAAACCGCGGGGTAATGGCGTAAAGACCGCGTCCCTGGCGATGATAGCGCTCGATCAATCGCTTGCTTTCGCGGTAGAAGTCCTCCGAGGTGATGCACGACTCCGGCGGAGCGAACTGGTCGATGCCGGTCAGGCCGGAGATCACGCGCAGACCGCGCCTGGCGGCCTCGTCAAAGAATTCCTCGGTCGCGACCGGACTGCTGGTCGTGAAGGCCTGGCACGTGGTGGTTCCACCGGCGAGCAGGGCGTTGAAAAAGTGCCCCGCGGCCTCTCGGGCGTAGTCGCGGTCGCGATACTTGAGCTCTTCGGGAAAGATCCAGGTCTGGATCCAGTCCAAAAGTTGGCCCCCCTCCATCCCAAGCACGCGCACCTGGGGAAAGTGAATGTGGCCGTCGATGAAACCAGGGAGAATCAGCCGGTTCGGGAGCGGCGTGATTTCCAGACCAGGATGACGCGGGGCCACGAGATCGAACGGCCCGAAGTCGGCGACCCGCCCGCCTTGAACCACCAGGAGCCCATCCGGGAGGAACCGAGCGGCCTCATGCTCGCGTCCGGCGAACTTCCAGGGGTCGTCCACGAGGTCAAAGAATGCGCCTCGGATCGCACAATGACCGTCTGCCATGAGTTCGGCTCCGCCGGAGTGATCGAAGAGTCCGAAACACATTGTCCGCGAAAAATGAGGAGCGATCCCGTACCTACTGGAAAATGGTGGTCGGAACCCTTTTTTGATAAGCGATGGAACTCAGGATCGGCCCGGCCAGTCCCCCAGTCCGCTTGAGCGAACCAAGGCTCTTCTCTCGGCTCGTCCAACTTGACTCACACCGGGCTGTTCCGAACCTCGACGTAAGGTTAAACTTAGATTCAAGAAACAAAGGGTCGCGAAAACGGTCGTCTTGAGGAAGGTCATGCCTGCCCACCCCTCCCGCCGCGAGCTTCTACGTGCTGGTCTTGCCGGATTTGGGATGCTCTCGCTGCCGGGACTTCTCCGGCTGCGCGAGGCTTCGGCGGCGGGAACAGGGGGACCGGGGGAACGGACGGCGGTGATCGTGGTCTGGCTGCGCGGAGGGTGCAGCCACCTCGACACGTACGACCCGAAGCCGGACGTCGCCGACGAGTTCCGAGGCCCGTTCCGCACGATCGAGACGAAAACGCCGGGCCTCCGGTTCACCGAGTTGATTCCGCGCCAGGCGGCCATCTCCGACCGGTTCACCGTGCTGCGGTCGATGGCGCACACGGGAGGGGGACATCCGGCCGGCTCGCTCCAGGTGCTCAGTGGCGACCCCGATGCGCAGGACAAGCCGGGGCCGAAGTTCCCTGACTTCATGACGGTGGCTCATTACCTCCGATCGGGGGGAGAGCCTCGCGCCTTGCCGAATTACGTGGGGGTGAATCCGATCACCCGCTACGACAGCTTCCAGATCGCGGGCCCCGCCTACCTCGGAGCCTCGTACGAGCCGTTCGCCCTCTTGGGCGACCCGAGCGCTCCCACGTACCGGGTGCCCAACGTGGGTCTGGCCGACGCCGCCCAGGCCGAGCGGCTCCGAAGCCGGCTCCGGCTCAGCAGCTCGTTCGATGACTTCCGACGCGAGATCGACTCTTCCGGCACGGCGAACGCGCTCGACCGGTTCGAGACGCAGGCGTTCAACCTCTTGACCAGCCCCGAGGCGGCCCGAGCGTTCGACCTTACCCGCGAAGATCCTCGGGTCCGCGAACGCTACGGCATGAACCAGTGGGGCCAGCAATGCCTGATGGCCCGCCGACTGGTGGAGGCGGGGGTTGAGATCGTCACCACCACCTTCGACGGCCCCCTGTGCGGGCGCGTGGCGAACTGGGACGACCACGCGGTCAACCACCACGTCTTCGACGCCCTCAAATTCCGGGCCCCCTACTTCGACCAGGCGGTCGCGGCCCTGATCGAGGACATCTACGCCCGAGGCCTCGACCGGCGGGTCATGGTGGTCGTCACCGGCGAGTTCGGCCG
>Ga0182738_1004299_pt1 | contig 15849 bp, 9 predicted proteins | sample eDN5th30CBELigMG_FD_128876 | JGI IMG/M metagenome (GOLD analysis project Ga0182738, IMG submission 128876) | Enriched Miracle-Growth compost microbial communities from Emeryville, California, USA - eDNA 5th pass 30_C BE-Lig MG (version 2)... ... | reverse complement strand
TAGTTTTTCTCAATCTCAATCGATATACCCAAGTAAAGACGCTCTGGGGAGCCTCAATCTTCAAGAAGGAGGCTCGTATCCTCAAAAGTATTGCTAGGGTTTGATTTTTATTGCATTTGAAAGAATTTAATCCTTCGTTTCCTATCGTGAGTTTGCCTATTTTTAGATCTTAAATAATAAACCATAAATTATCATGAATTACAGGTACATGTCAGTTCTCCCTTCATACTATCTTTGCATGAGAAGCCTGCTTTTCTTCCAAGTTCTTAAGCTTGATACTTTGAGAAAAGAACTCTTTGTGATTGATTTTTACATCCCAAGCCAATACCCAAATTAATTGTCATTTGATTAGAGATATTAAAATAAATCTCGTATTTTACAAAGAACCTCACGACCTTCACTTTCATCGAAATCTCGTGTCTCACTCCTCGACAAGGAGTTTGTAGAGAAGACATTGCTCAAAGATCATCCAAAAATTTTGAGAGAAAGGTATGATGTTTTTAAATTTTGGATTGCTTAAAAATATCATATTAAAATTTATAAAGCCTTTTTTCCAAATTCAAAATGAAATCATGAGAGAGAGAAGTAACTAGAACGCAATTCTTTCTCTCCTCATCAAAGTTCACATGGATAGTTCCACAATTAGGCTCATCTAAATGAATAATCAAAATTGTTCCAATTGTTTCAGTATCTCTTGGCAGACTCTCATAATCTTATTCTAAAGTTTTTCATCTATATATAACTTGTAATGATCTTTGATGAAAAGAGAAATCAGTCGGCTTGAAACTCGACTGATTGAACTCGAAGGCATCTCAATTCTGAACATTCGAAGGAATCGAAAAAGAAATGAATGATACTCAGAATGACTTTATGAAGAATGTTTGATGTATAACGTTCTCATTTTCTTTTTTATCCCAGAATCTGTATAAATATCAATAAATGAAATAGCAGATAAATTTGCGGACAGAAGGCATGAAGTACAGGTAGGTAATGGTTGAGATCTCAACTCAAAAGAATTCAGCAAATAAATTGATCGAACCTGAAATTTCTAAAATTTTTGGGAAAGATCAAAGGAGGAAAATCATTTCTGAGAGCTAGCTATTCAACAAACTAAAAGCCTCAAGTTCTTTTCCATTTGATTTAAGACCTTTTTGAGAGGAATCATTTTTTATCTTTCAAACAAGGAAGAAGCTGTTGATTCTTTCATTTGCTCTGAAGGAAAAATGACAGTTTGACATCTTTTTGAGACGATAGATTTTTTCTTAACGCCTCAAACATGACGAGGACAAGGGTGAAAATTTTCTCAAAAAAAATTCATTCTAAAGGGAAATAATTGAAGTTATTTCGATTGCAAAGATGAAGCTAAAGAGATCATCAGCATTGTTAATCAAAAGAGAGAGAACGTAATTTTTATTGCGAAAAATCAGTTGTTACTCATTTTAGAGAATATTCGAGATAAAAAATTATAAATCTTTTCAAGTTCATTTGGTCTCCAAACATACTTCTAATTCAGCTAGCAGTTCTCAGTATTTTCTCATCAAAATCCTTTTCAAAATATACTCAATTCAAAATTCAATATCACTTTTTAAGGAGACCTCTTAAATAGGCCACCATCTTCCTCCTGCTCCTCCTTTTTCAGCTATAATAGCTAGTTCCATAAACCGGGTACTGATTCGCTTCCACGACAACTACTTGTGGTTGATAATACCCGCCTTGTGTCATCGGATAACCTGATGGTGAATAAGGCGTCATATAACCTGGTGGCATATTATATCCATAACCTGGCTGTTGTTGCATTGGCATCATTTGAATACCCATATTTGGCTGGGAATATCCACTTTGCATTGGGAAAGCTTGCGGATGCGGATGGACTTTTTTGACTGCTCCAGCTTTTCCAGCGGGAACATATGAGGGATGGGCCTTATCCTTCAATTCAATATACAAAGGGAAATGTGGGGGAATATGCCATACAAGTTGTCTTTGAACATAGGAATGGCCATTTGTGTTGATAAGATGAACGACATTCTTTCGAAGTTCTAATAGTTTCCTGTGGACTTTTTTCTTTCTGCAAGATCTGTAGCACAAATATACAGGAAAAAGCGGGAGAAGAATGATGGATATCAACTGGAGCCAGAAGAACATACGCTGTCTCTGAACTGTCATTCCGTAGTCTTTGAACCATTTTGCAACTGGCACGCTGACTTTCTCCAAGAGCTGATCAACTTCTGTATGAGTTACGCGACCGTGAGTTAGAGATTGAGTATAGTGTGCTGTTTTAAATGTGTGATTGATTCTATCGTATGGGAATACAGTGCACCCTGGAGTTGATGCAGGTATGAGGATTTTTTTGGCGGGACGCTTGCGGCGATTGGGGCTCATTGTTTTATTAGGGTTTAAATAAATTATTACAGAAATTTGAGATTGTTGGTTTTATGATTTATCATTGGGATTAAAATCATGATTGAATTGATTCGTGGGCTAATATTAGAATAAAGCAATTACTAATTAATATGAGCCTTGTTTTTAAAATTATCAGCGACTAAAACTTCAATCATAGAGTTCAAAGAAAACTTCATACTCTCTATCAATATGGCAATTTTTCGAAATGGCAAATCCATTTTTCTTTGTTGATGTGAAAACTGATCATTGGATCAAAGCCTTTATTCAGAAAAACTTTCATTATTTTTATTAAAAAATTTTTAATCAAAGAACTCGATTAAAAAATCTATTCTTTTTACTCTTCAAAATCTGAGATCAAACGAAGCTTGTTCGAATCTAGAATAAAACACGCTATGAAGCAGTAATCTGTTCTAGATTTCTACTTTGATGATAGTGAATGCCTTCAGAAATATTACCAGGCGGGCTTTCATTTGATTGAGTTCGAAAATATTGAAGCCTAAATTTCCAATCAAAAATTTTTCTATTTTTAGATCTTGAATTAGAAATCATCAATTATCGTCAATCACAGGTTCGTGTCAACGCTCATTTTGTACGGCCTTCGGAAGAGAACTCTTCTATTCTCCCACGTTTCTGAGCTTGATTCTTTGATAAAAGAAATCTTCATAATGAGTCTTTATATTTCTCAATATTTTTTATCTTTATAGTGACTCGATTCGAGATTAAAACAAAGAGAATATCTTACAAAAACCCTTTTAAACTTTTAAAATCTCATGTCTTCTGGTTCAACAGTTTGTGAGAAGGGGAGTCATTAGACAAAGAAAATGATAAGATTTCTATGGGGACTATGCTTTCTTCCAAATTTCGAAATTTTGGATTGCTTTTATTCATGGAAAAAGTCGTTTTCTGAAGTCAAGTGTTAAAAATTTAAAAGAGGCGATAGTAACCTGACTTGAAGTGATTTTGACCTGAAATGGAACTAATTCGGCTCAAAAGTGTTCTTTTGGTGATAAACGTTTCAACGAAGAGAGAAAGTTGATGAAACTCAGAATGACTTGGTGAAAAATTTCATTTATTTGTAATTTTGGAAAACCTTTTTGTTAAAAAGTTTAAAAAGAGATTTAAAATCAATCCACTCAGGCAGAGAAGATTGAAGGCTTAAAAGATAGATTATGATTCAAATCTCAACTCAAAGTTCTATCTGGTTAATTCCCCAAAGTTCAGTATGGGAACAAAATAAATTTCAATCCTCGAATGAAACACTTTTGAGTCAGTCATTATTTATTAACATTAAAACGAAAAAATATTAAATATTATCATCATAAAAATATCAGCTGAAGATTGAGTATTTGACAAACAGACAGTATTTTCTTCTATAGTGATCTCTAAGATGCACACATTAAGCAGCAAAACTATTTGCATTATACACCCCCTATTGCGAATATTGCTGCATTGTCATTGGATATCCGTTCTGCTGGCATTGTTGGTATCCAGTATAATTCGGCTGTTGTTGTGGCATCACAACCATCTGGGTACCCCCTTGACCACCAGGCATTTGCATCACAGGTTGCTGCATTTGAGGAAACCCGCCTGTATTGGTCCAAAGCTCAATCCAATGAGGGAAATACTGTGGGACATTCCAAACAAGCCCTTTTTCGTGAAAAATAGTGCTCTTTTCTCTGATAATCAATTTAGCCTTTTCTTCAGCTTCTTCTTTCTTCTTTTTGGCCTCTCTCCATTCTGGAATATAACAGCAAAGATAGCAGAAAAAGAGAGGAGCAAGAAGGAAAAGTGTGATTAAAAGACAAAAGTACATTCCTCTGCATTCATAGGCATTTCTGTATTCTTTGTACCACTCAGCTATTGGCTCGTTGACTTCAGCCAAAAATCTCTCAATATCTTCAGTACTGGCTCGATGTTGCGTTTGCATTGTGGAATAATTTGACGTGATAAACTTTCTTTTCTCTTTATCATAAGGAAAGATGATGCATGTTGATGTGGAAGAAGGAGTGGGAAAAGCAGGTCTGATACGGCGGAGGCCGTGCATATGATGATGACGATGACGAAAACCCCCACCACCAACACTGAAAGAGAACCCAGGCATTTTGTATGAGAAGGTTTTAAATGAAAACTATTAATTATAGGTTTTGAGGATCTTGCTCAATTTATAGATCTCTGCATTTAAATTAATGATTATCCTTCTCTCGTTTCTTTGTTTGAAAAATGGAAAACTCTTGCCTAAGATATCTTGCAAAATGCCTGTGGAACAAGAGTAGGGGTTGGATTCCTTCAAGCCTTGAAAGAAGATTTCGCAAGAAACGCTTCTTAAAATCCTAGACCAGGTTCCCTTTTATACAGTTGAGTTTTTAACTCAACAAAATTGTGAAAATCTTTACAGTTCCATTTCCACATCTTCTTCTCAGGGTGACTACTCCTTGACTTGAAGAAAGATTGAGGTTATCTTGAGAAACAGCAAGGGCAAGAAGATAACATAAAGGCATTATAAAATAGGTTGAAAGCGGATTAACCCTTATTTTGTGATGGAAAATTGTCTGTCAAATTAAAATACACTTCAATTTACCAATTATTGAGAATCTCAAAGACAATGGCTTTCAACCTATTTGCCGAAAAATGAAAATTTTTGATCTTTGGAAAGTGAAAAGGAGTTTAGTCAAGTTTCAGTCAATACCTACTTGCTAACCACTTTAAGAGGTGATTATTGAAGAGATCTCAAGGAAAAATTTCTCAGAAAGAGGAAGAAATAGGTTCATCAAGGATGGAAGCCAAATCAATTTGAGGCTAAAAATTAATCTTTCCAAGTCTTATTGTTTTCGTTAATTAAGCTTTTTCATACAAATTAATGATGTTAAATCTTGTATCCTAAAAATATTTTATGGCTTTGATTGAGTAAAACTTGCATTTTTTATCGACTGAATTTTAAAATCAAGATATTTCCCTCAAATCGACCTTTTTAATTCCCCGCTTGAAATTTCAATCCCATTCTTAAAACCTACGGAGTAGTTTTGTTCCTATAAACATGAAATTAGAAAGGCAATTGGGTTGTTAACTCTAACAAAGATAGGACTGGGAGTCTTGGAGGGTATTTTGTTGAATTGAAAATTTTTCTCCTTTCTTTTCTAAATTTATAATGCCTTTTTCGTAAAAATAATTTTTGAGATTTTGGAAAAAGCACAAGAGAAAAGAGATTCACTCAAATTGGGCTTGAAGCTTCTAGTGTGGATCACGCAAAACCTTTGACGACCTTGAATTTTCTGGTCCTTTTAACAAAAATATTGAAAAGAAATAAAAATTACACTTCGATTAAAGGGAAAGTTGAGATTAATCTTGGCCTTCCAAAGTTACTCTTGATCTTTGATATCTGTCCTGCTTTGAAATTTCTACATGTGATTTCTTTTTTCAAATTTTTTCAAGCCTCAAATTTCTTTCTTGAGACTTCCAAAAACCAGAGAAATTGAAGAGAGAAAAAACCCTCAGATTTTTCTCTAAAAAAATTATTATTTGAACTCTTAGAAGAATGAAATTTCTTTCATTAAAAAATTCTTTTGTCATTAATGAATCTCAAAAGCAAACAGCGCAAGTTTATTATAAAAAATGAGGTTTTTCTCCTTCATTATCCAAAGAAATTTCTCGGAAAGAAGATGAGAATTTACTTTTCAATAAATAATCTTTAGTTTGTTCAATATCGATTTACGCAAATATACTTTTCATATCCTCATTAATAATAATATATTTTGTTGAGATCGATATCAAACAATGGCTCAAAAAGAAATAAATAAATAAAATCACTATCAATAAATACCTCCTCATAAGAAATATTCTCACTATCTGTACATATTTTGATTGTACTGTTGCTGATTGTAGCCTCCTTGTTGTTGTAGATATCCAAAATTCTGTTGCATTTGATATTGCTTTTGAGGCATCTGAGTGAGTGCAATACCAGATTGGTCCATCATTGAAGTATTCATAAAGCTCTGATTATTCATATTCATATTCATATTCATGCCCATGTTCATGTTCATATTATTATTTCTAGTGCTCAAGGTGGTCCAAAACTCAATCCATCTTGGGAATTCACTAGGAATAACCCACATCAAGTCCTTTTGCATAAAATGCACCCCCTTTTGCTTGGCAATCGCTTCAGCTTTTTGTCTAGTTTCTGCTACTTTTAGTTTAGATTCGCTAATTTTATTGAGCTGATAACACATCATAATGATTGCCAAAGGGAAAATCAGGTAGCAAAAAACTTGGAAAATTATCAGCCAACAAGGAGGATTCCATAGATGACTGAACTTCTTGACATATTCATCCACAGGGACTTGAATCTCATCCAAAAAGGCTTCGATTTCTTGAATGGTTGCTCTTCCTTGGGTGAGCTGAGGCATGTAAGAGGATGTGTTGAATCTTTTGGTGTTTTGATAATCAAAAGGGAAAACGAGGACCTGGGGAGTTGAAGAAGGGATGGGAGTTTGCAGATAATATCTTCTTGTCATTGCAAAGGAGCTTCTGGAAAATTTTTAATTAAATTGAAAAAAATAAAAGAATTAATTATAAAATCAGTGGTTTCATCAATTAGTAAGGACCTAATCAAACCAAAGACAAAGGTTTATTAAGGTTCTATTATTTTACTCCTCGAAGATACGAGCCTTAAGAGGCTTGAAATCTTTATTGTTGTTGAATAGAGCCAGAAAAAGGTCTTGGCAAACACAGGAAAGGGTTTTATTGCTCAAGAAAAAGTGAGTTTGAATTTGTTTAATTAAATGAAACTTTACTCATAAATGTTTTAGTCTTGATGTTTTTATTTGAAGAGATGAGCATAACGAGAAGCAGATCTTTTGAGTTGAAGAAGGAGATGATGGGAGGCTATTGTAGGATTAGAAAGATAAAAGGCTTCAGAAGATTTGTCAGATATTCAAACTTATTTCAACAAAATTAAAAAGCCCAAAGTTGGAGCCAAAATCACTTATTTTCTTCAATTCAACTCCAATTTTCATATTTCTCCTTAACTGAGATCCTTGCAGTAATGAGACTTGAACTGCTTACAAATAGAGCTTGAATGATGATAAAATAGAGCTTTTGAAGATCCTCAAAACCCCGCGTTTTCTTTGATTTAATTTTAAAATAGAAATTTATAAGGGCTTTTTAAGAAGTCAGAAATTAGATTCTCTGGTTTTTCATTGGAGCTCCAGAAGATCCTTCTTATGAATCTGCGTTCACTTTTCAGCCTTAAAAGTGCAAAAGTCATCAATTAGTCGAGAACTCAGGAACCCTTATGAAAAAGTGAGAGAAACCAACTCCTCTGATAAAGTTCGAGCCTTGCCTGCAAATTAATAAATTCAAAGGGTTCTTTCAGATAGGTAACCATGAATAACCCTATTTCTGGCCCTCAATTTGATATTTTGCTGTTTCGGAGCCAAGATTTGAACAAGGAGGGGGAATTAGCAAATAGGAAATATTGTTAAGTTTTGAAATTCAATTATCATAAAATATTATTGCAGGATGAAATTTTTTGAGTGGGATTTTTATTCAAAGGGAAAGAGCACGGAGCAAAAATGTTTTTTTCGAAGTGATTAACTCTCGAAAATCAACTTGTGATAACTTTTTTTTCTTTTTATGAAAGCCTCTGTTCTGTGACTTATCATTTATCAGTATCAAAATTCTTCATCTGAAAAAAAACTTTTCGGGGAGAAAAACGAGATAAAACCGGTTCAAGTTTCTGAAATAGAATCAGAGTTTTTTTCTTTTCGTCATTCAGAGATTTCTTTCATATTTAAAAAAAATGAAATTTGAGAGTTTTTTGAAAAGAATTTTTTGATGAAAAAAAGACTTGTGTTCAACATTGATTGACACAAATGTAATTTTTATATTTTCTTTAATAAAATTTCATATCGTATGATTTTTACTATTAAATTAAACACTTTGTCTAAATTGACATCAAACAATCACAAATAAAGAAATAAAAATGATGACAAATACTCCTCAAAAATAACTATTCTCATCTCATCTCATCTTCTCTTCTCTTCAACATTCTCTTTTCATCCCATCATCTATACTTATTTTGACTAAATCCTCCTTGGTTTGGATGTACAGATCTTTATTGTTGTAGATAATGATTTTGGGGCACCTGAGTGAGTGGAATTCCAGATTGATCCATATAGCTTTGATTACTCATATTTATATCCATGTTTATGCTCATATTGTTAGCAGTCTTCAGAGTAGTCCAGAGTTCAATCCATCTGGGGAAGTAATTAGGAAGAACCCGCATTAAGTCCTTTTGCAGAAAATATCCCCCTTTTTCCTTAGCAATAATTCCAGCTCTTTGTCTTGCTTCATCTAATTTTACTTTCGATTCGTTAATTTGCTTCACATGATAACAGATCAAAATAATTCCCATAGGCAAAAGTATATAACAAATCAAGTGGAGAAGGACCAACGAACAAGACGGATTCCATAAATGACTATATTCGCTGACATACTCATCCACAGGAAATTGAATCTCAGCCAAAAAAGCTTCGATCTCTTGAGTATTTACTCTTCCTTCGGTGAGCTGAGGCATGTAGGAAGATGTATTGAATCGTTTGAGCTTGTGATCTCAAGGGAAAACAAGGGCTTGGGGAGTTGAAGGAGTAAAGCGTTTTGGCGGTTTCATGAATTAGTTCATGAGGACATGTTGCGAACTATTTTTAATTAATGAAAATCTAAATAAAGATCTTCTCTGGTTTAATTAAGTTTTAGATGGCTTGAGTTGAGCAATGAGAAGAGTTTTCTTCCAAAAGATTTCCTCAAAAAATGAGTGAGTTCAATGCGACCTTATGAAAGCACTTGTTAGCTCTAAATCTTTTTGATTGAAGTATCGCTCATCGGGATCCTAACAAACATTCTTTCTGCCCTTCCAAGAAGGCATACAGATGTAAGAAATGACTATTTGGAAGCAATATTTAAACTTGAAATGCTTCAGAGTATTTGGCAAACCTTTAAATTATTTCAACTTTTCAACAAAATTAAAGCTCGCAAAGATTGAACCAAAGTCATTCAAGATGCTTAATTTGCTTTCAACTTCTAAATTTCTTGTTGATTTTCATTCAAGAGCACCTCTCAACTGAAGAGAGTTGGAATTGATGGAGATCACAATCTGTTTGAGAAAATCCAAGTTTTTTGCAAACTTGGTTTCTCTTGATCTAATTTATTAAAAATTAATAATTAAGAAGGGCTTTTTACTCTGTCACAAGTTGAACTTTCCGATTTAAGCATTCAAGACCCAGACTTTGGGAGCAAATAATCTTCTTCTAATTTTCTGTCTTCTCGAATGTAAAAAATTATCCATTAGTTGAGAGCTCAATAAAACTGAAGAAAGAGAGGGAAATTCATTTCGATAAGAAGAGCCTTGTCTCTAAATTAATAACCTTAAAGAGTTCCTTCAGATCAAGACTTCATAAGTTGTATCAATATCAATCCGATATTAGTAAAAGTTTGAAGAAGAAGAAGATAGATTGATCTCGAATTTATACCCTGATTCACAGAGAATTCATAATTTCAAAACAAACAAAAAAAAAATTATTTTGACAACAATAATTAATGAATGAATCAAAATCCTTTATCAATTATAAATCAATATAGAAAAATTTTTAACTTGAAAAAGTTCGATAAAAAGTTTGCTTGACATACAGAACAGATTTCCATTTATATCCATCCAAGTCCTTTAACATCCAATATTATACATAATTTTGCTGCTGGCCTGGCATCATGATCTTTTTATTTCTTTGTTGCATTCCCTGAAAACTCACATGACCTCGCTGAGATGATGACGATAGTGAGGATGATATTGTTGAATATGCACTTTGGGTTGGTATTCCAATGTTTATTCCAAAATAACCTGGATGTGGTTGCTGTACTATAATCATTTGCATCCCACCTGAGGGAATCCAAAGTTCAATAAATTCAGGAAATTTCTCTGGGATATTCCACATCAGTCCTCTTTCAGTAAATAAAGAACCCCTTTCTTGAATAATTTTTCTAGTTTCTTCCCGGGCTTCAAAAAGCTTCTCCTTGGCTTCGCTTTGCTTGGTTGATAACCAGCAAAGATAAAAGAAGAATAGAGGCAAAAGAAGAAAAGTAAAGACGAGAAGACAGCCATAGGTTCCTTTGGCTTCAGAAATATCCTCATATTCATCAGTCCAACGAGAAATTGGGATGCTGATCTCCTTTAAAAATGACTCAATTTCCTGAGAGGTCGCTCGGCCTTGGGTCATAAATGAAGAGTAATGGGCAGTTTTAAATCTTTTCTTGACCTTGTCGTAGAGAAATACAAGACATCCAGGCGTTGAGAAGGGAAGCTGGGCACTCGGCATTTGTGAATTTGACGCCTAAAAAATTAATTATTATTATTTAAAAGGTGGCAAAGAGGTTAAAACTGGACCCCATTAATGTGCTCTCAAAGAGAAATAACTATTTAAAGGCAAACAAATTTCGCTGATGTTCATTGAGGATCTTCATTTTCCCCGGCTTAAGATGAAAAAAAGTTTGCTTCAAAACAGTCGAAACAAATTGAAGGGTCATATCGAAAATTAAACAAGTTTATGTAACTGCTCAACTTTAATAAAATTCGGCTTAAACTAAACCTCTCAATAAACTCAAAATTTATTTCTATTTTTTGTCTCTTAAATGTCAAAATAGGGCTGTAACATGGACCCACGGAGTTACAAGGTGGTTTTTCCAAGGATAAAGGCCTTATAAAATCAGTTTTTTAGGGTACTTAATTCTGATTAACATCATCTTTAATTAATCTTGATATCTTTGAAAACTATTTTTTAGGGTTCAAAATAAATTTTAAACCAGCAGCAGAATCAAATAGGGAGAAGATCAGGACGGAAAAATGATGAATATTGTCCCAAAATCTAAAGAAAAGTTGAGTTGGATTTACCAAACCTTCAGTCTGAAAATGGAGAAGAGAAGATTCAAGAAGAAAAGGAAAGTGAGTTGGATATTTTCTCACGTGAAAAACTAAGCTTCAATCGTGTTTCTTTCTCTTTCTATTGCCGCAATGTTTTCTAATTGGCTCTGGCTTAACTTTTTTCAGACTTCAACAGACTGTCTTTCTCGATTTCTAAAGCTACTTCCTCAGAGTTTTCAACAAATAATCTTTCTTTTCTTCGGACTCCCTACTCTCCTTCTCATAATAGTTCCTATCAATTTTTCCCCTCCCTGATGAGCCGAAATAGCTCTTATTATATTCCATCTTTCGCAATAGAATCATCATAAAACTTGCTTTGAAAGGTCAAAGATTTCTTGAGACTTTGGTGAATTATCAATAAACTCAACAATGAATTAAAATATTTCTATACAAGTAACAAAATTATTAAAAGCTCTCCTTCCTTAAACCCCTTATTTCCTTCACGTTTATAAAAGATATAAAAAATGCCAACATTTCTCTCCCTCACGATCGTCCACTCGCCCTTTCTTTATCTTGGATCTTTAGCATGTTCTAGACTATTATTATGCATCACTTGGGGTTGCTCAATCACAACTGGATTTTCTTGAACAGGTGCATATTCAATACCAGGAGCCGGATATCCAGATTCTTGATATGACATCATTTGAATTTCTGGCTGCTGATTTTGCACTCCTATCATCCCCATTGCTAAGTGTTCGGGCTGTTGTTGATAATTTTGCATTCCAACACTTCCAACATTTCCCATATTTCCCACAACTGAATATTCTGGTTGCTGTTGAGGCATCGCCATGCCAACAACTTGATAGTTTGGCTGTGGCTGTTGATGAATTACAACGAATTGAATAGGTCCTTGAGCTTGTTGATGGATATTTGGTTTAACTATGAGCTCAATCCAATCAGGGAAGCGAGGGGTAACAGTCCATACAAGTCCTTTTTCAACGAAAGGAGCCCCTCTAGCACGGATGATCGTTCGAACCTTTTGTCGAAGCTGCTCTAATTCCTTTTCAGCTCTTGACTTTTTCGAGGCCAACCAACATAAATAGCAAAACAAAAGTGGGAAAAAGAACAAAAAGAGAAATATCATACAGCAGTATTTCTCCATTTTTTCATAAAACTTTCCGTGCTCATCATACCAAGCAGCTGTTGGGATGTTTATTTCCTTTATAATCGCTTCAATCTCTTCATACGTAGCTCGACCTTGAGTCATTGTTGATGAATAGTTCTCAATTTTAAATCTGCGGTTTGTTTTATCATAAGCAAAGATCAGGCATTCAGAAGTTGATGACGGAATTCTTGTAGCGTCTATGGCTCTGTAGTGACTGTCTCGAGGCATTTTGAAGCGTGAAAATTAAATAAAAGATTATAATTTCCAAGGCATCAAATTGTTTATGAACCCGCTCGATTAATCCCAGTAAATACAAAGGTTTTTTGTTTTGAAAAGCCAAGATGAAGGTTCTAAGGGGAAAAGAATCTTGCTCTTCTCCTCTCCAAATATGAAGAAAGCTGTTTTTTCTATGAATCCAAACAAAAATGTAACCCTTGATTTTGAAGAAAATTTGAAAATTTGATGTTGCTACATTCTTTTACAACTACGTACGCACTGGAATAAATTTATACAAAAAAAACAGCTCAACCTCTTTGCTGGAAACCAATGAATATGAAAAGACAAGGCTCTGGATGTGAGGCTCTGAAAAGACAAAGAGATTCAGAGAGGTAAAAAAAAGAAAAGCAAAAACTTATAAAATTGAATTGACAGGTTATCAATAACTTCCGGTTTAATTTTCCTTGATTAACCTTAATTTATTTCACCTATATTTATTTTCAGGTTCCAGGTCGATTAAGGATAATTCGTTAGAAATCATTCATTTCACAATCAAACCACGCAGCAAACTTTTGCTGATCTTCCATTACTAAATAAACCAATGATAAACAAATAAAAATAAAAGCCATGGAGATATTATTCTTCATATACAAAACAATAATTTCGTCATTTGATAAATGGCGGGGTTTTCAGCTTATATAGATAATTTACCATTATACTGAAAAGATCAATTACTACCCCTTTTATAAAATCCCCATCTATAACCTCGAGCGTGGAATTTAGATTGTTTGTACTGTATTCTTTGGAAATATAAACAGAAAATTAGACTCTCAAACACAAATCAACTTCTCAAAAACATACTCTCAAAAGATTAATTTTTATGGTAAAAAAATCCAATGAGGCTTTAGGAAAAAAAAAGTTTATTTTGCTGAAAAATAGACTCAGTTCAAAGAAAAATCTTTTGAATTATTGAAATAGAAAAAAATCCTCAAAGAAATGTATTTTACAAAAGTTTGAACATCAAAAGCTTTCATATGAAAAAATCCTCTCTGGAAAATTTACAATAGATTCCTTCGAGTGATATCCTTTTGTTCACTTTCCCCAAGGCCATGGACATCGTGCAAGGTTTTTCCCTTATTCTCTTCAGCTTCTTCTTCAAAGCCTTCTGAGGTGCACAAAAATTCTGAAACGAATTATTCAATTTTTTTACTTCTACTATCAGGATTCCATCACTCCATAGGATAGCCAGTTTGATTATATGACACCATTGTTAACCCTTCTTCTATTTGTTGCCCATTGATCATTTCTGAATCCATCTCGTCAGCAATTAATGACTTCTGTTGGATTTCAACAGAACCTGGGATCCGAGTCACAAGCTCAATTGCCCCAGGGAAGTCCTCAGGAATGTTCCAAAATAATCCTTTGTGAGTAAATAACATTCCTTTTTCACAAATAACAGACTTTATTTTTTCCTTAGTTTCAACTAATCTCTCTTTCGCTTCTCCCTTACGAGCATCCAGCCAAAACAAATAACAAAATCCAAACGGCAAAATCAAGCAAAGGAAGATCAGAAGACAAAGATATACTCTCGATGTTTCATATATCTCGCCATGTTCTTCATACCAACTGGAAAGTGGACCATTTACTTCCTTCAAAAATTCATCAATCTCTCCATAAGTTGCTCGGCCTTGAGTCTTTACAACTGAATAATCTTCAGTCTTGAATCGTTTATTCACTTTATCATAAGAAAATCTCAAAGGCTCAAAAGAAGGCTGAGGACTTGAAATAATGAAAGTATTTTCGTCAGAAAAGCAGCAATTTGGCATTTCTTGAAAAGTTCAAGTAAATAATTGTTTGTCTGTACAATAAATGATTATAGTTTTTTTTCTTTCGAATTGTTTAAAAGGTCTTTCAAATATGGTACTTTTGATTTGGCCATAAAATTACTAAATTTGGAAAACTACAAAAGAACAACTCTTTTCATTGAAATTGCAAAACAAACTTCAAAGATAAAAATCTTCTCTCATTGGTTAGCCATTTCTTTCAGATTCAACTCTTTATGCCTCACTCTCTGGGAGGACAAAACTTAAGCAATCTGAAGACATTGAAGGCCCAAAATCCTTTTAAAGAGGTGATAGGCAATCAATGATTCTTTTAATATGCCATATATTAACCTTAATTTATTTCTGACAAGTATTTGACCTTAATCTAATTTCATATCAATTCAACCAAAAAGGCAACATTTCGAAAAGTATCAAGTTTCTCACACAAAGCCATTTTAAGGAGAGACTTCGGCTTACTTCTCAATAGAAATAACAAAGTTCGAACTGATAAAGCAAAATATCGAGAAAAAAGTTCTAAATGAAAAAATCTCAAACTCTAAACATCAAATGAATGAATTCATCGTAGATTTCGACTCAAAACTCTATTCGAAAGCTCTTCAGGACATTTTTCTTTGGAGTACAACATTTTCCCTCCCTTTGATCCTTTCAATAGCCTCACTATTCTCATCAAGCAAGCATATTGACTGATAAATAAGAAAACAATTCTTTTCTTTGTGAGTGGCCATTAAACTTATTACATGTAATATAGAAAAGTTTAACAATACTGTAAAGTTATGAATCTTTAATCCCCCTTTTTTATCCCTCCTTTCCCTAAATTTTTTCAACCCTATGCCTCAAATTAAGCTTTTCACTTGGTGAGCAATCAAAATAGCAAGCAAATGTATTTTTCAGAGATCAGGAAAATAGCCCTGCAAATTTAAATTTGAAGCTTTGCTTTTGTGGATATTAAAAAATATAAAAGAAGAATAAAAATGAACAAGCGAAGAAATAGACAAAGGAAAATAAATGGAGAAAGATTTTCAAAGAAAAAAATCCCAAGTCGCATATTGAATCTCTTTTTCATAAAAAATGCAACTTGAAAGAAGAAAAAATTGAAGCTTAGATTTTTTTTTTTTTGAAGAAGCCAAGACTTTGTCATTTTGTTGTTTGGGAATCATTTTTCTTCAACTCCTATGAGATCTGACTCAAAACCAAAAATTCATTTTTCAAATTTTTTTCAAGAGATTTGTTCAAAAAAAAAAAGAAAAGTAGGAGAAGAAGAAGAAGGTTAATAAAATAAATTAAGGAATCATAAGAAAAATAAAAGGGTATTAAAATTT
>Ga0182738_1004298_pt1 | contig 15853 bp, 7 predicted proteins | sample eDN5th30CBELigMG_FD_128876 | JGI IMG/M metagenome (GOLD analysis project Ga0182738, IMG submission 128876) | Enriched Miracle-Growth compost microbial communities from Emeryville, California, USA - eDNA 5th pass 30_C BE-Lig MG (version 2)... ... | reverse complement strand
TCCTCACCAAAATATTCTTGAAGAATTATGTCAATCCCCAAATCAAACATCTCTTCTTTAACCTCTACATCAGCCCCCCAAATCAAGAAAGGAAGTTCCTGGAAGCCTTTTTAAAAAGGTTCAAGAATTGCCAAAGCAAATTTGTCAAATACTATTCTGTTTTCCAGGTTAAACCCCCAATCATATTCTCTGAGACTCCCCAAGATCAACAGCAATCTTCCATATTCCCTCCTCTAGCTTTATCCTTCAAGAGTTGCCTTCAAGAACTCTCTCTACAAGACCTTGTGAGGCCACTATCTCATGAACTCATCCCTCAAGACCTCAAAATGCCCTCCCTAAAAAAATTTCGTTGCTCTCTTGATGGCCACCGTGTGTCTTATAATCCAAAAGTGCTCGATATTTCATTCCTTGAAAGCAGTCCAGACTTGAAAATCCTCAACTTGGAACTCAAAGCAATCGAAATCAAGACGTTCGATTTCCTCCATTCTTTAGATAAACTCTTTTCGTTCTCCTTCGTAACAGGAGAGACATCAAGGTCTACTTTTCAAAAAATACCCGAAGTCTCTCTTATTACCACGCTGGAAAGGCTCAAAGTTCACATTATAAATACTCCTTTTAATCCACAAAACATCCAAAGCCTCATTCAAATAAATACCAATCTCAAATCATTGGACCTTTTCTTACCCAAGGCTAAAGATCTGGCAGATCTGGAAATTCTCTCTCCAGATTCTAATCTTCCATACCTACAAAATCTTTCTCTTGAGTTCGATAAAATCTATCAAGCCCCTCATGAAAGAGTCCAATCTCTTCAAAAATCGCTAAGAAACCTCAAACACGTCAAAACCCTGACCATTAAACAACAAGCTTCACATACCTTCAATGCGTTATTTCCAATCCTCTCCACACTTGAGCACTTCTCCAATCTCGCATGCTTACACCTAGAGAATCTCGACTCTGTAGAATCTATCCATACCTCATTTAGAAATCTGAAAGACCTTTTCCAAGTGATTCCTCATCTTAAAGTTCTCGACCTCGTTTTTAAACAAGATTGCATTACATCACAGTCGCTTTCAAATCTTGTGGATAGCTTAATCGCCCTTGAAAATCTTAAAGTATTGAAAATCAAAGCATCTTTTGTTGATATCACTTCAAATTCTTTTGAGAAATTTGTCAATTTCCTCAAAGCATGTCGGGGTCTGATCGAACTGGATATTCAAGTTAGAGGATTAAACCAAGAAGAGACAGAACAGATCCAAAAAATATCAGATTCCTATCTCAAATTTTGGAAAAATCTCATTGATGAATAGAAATTCAGACATTGGAAGTTGACTTGACTGAGAATAGTAAAATAAATAGTTTTTCGATGTGATATAACCAAGGAAAAGTCCCAAAAATTAATTATTTATTTTCTAATGATTTTATATTGAACAGAATAACTTTATTGCTTATCCACTCAACTCTTCTATCTTTAAAATTCTCAAGTTCTGCTTACAAGAATTCCCTACTTTTTCATGAATAATAAGTTTTTTAAAAGACTTTCCAAAAATTTTTCATATTAATCCACTTATAAAACAACTTGAAAATCCACAACTTTAGAAAAATCTACGACTGGAGAAATATCAAACAGTGCATAACAATTTTAAATATATCCCCCAAATGCAGGGTTAAAAAGAGCTGAAATATCTCTTTTTCTCTGGAATCATTAGTTCAAAAAGCTGACGCCCTCGGGATGATATTTCCCACAAAAGCTCGGTTTCCTCTTCATCTAAGCCTTTGATTTGAAGGTATATTTCCCTGAGAGTTTGATGTGAACTCAAAAAATTGGCGAATTTGCTCAAAGTACTTGAGGTGATTTTAACCAAAGAAGCTCTGAAGGTAAAGGCTTTTAGATTCGCAAGGAAGGCTAATGCATCGACTAAACTTGAAAGCTCTCGAGAGTTCATCAGATCAGGTTTCAAGTCCAGCTCTAAAGATTTTAAATGCGGTATCTTTTTGAAAAGATCTTTGAATTTCGCAAATTTCTTATCTTCCATTTCTCCAGAATTAAGAGCAGACAAGCTTAATTCTTCGAGATTAGAGAATTGTTCCAGTGTCTTAAGAGTAGGATGAAGACAACTCACATAGAAAGCGGAAAATTCGAGAACAAGTTTTTGCACATGTTTGAAGCAGAGCAATGATGTTTGGAAAGCTTTTATTTGCTTGGAGTCAGTCTGGCTGATTCCCAGTATTTCGAGACTGATATTTTGCACATGCCCAACCTCAACATCTTCAGTAAAAATTTCAATCATTTTCTCAATATTCAAGGTCATTTCAAGAGTTTTTAAATTGATGTTCTTTTGCATGAGCTGGATAACACTTTGCATATTCGTAATTCCGAATGGAGTCTTGAGCCTCTCCAAGGTGGTTAAACAAGGAAGATTGGGAAATTCTAGATGTATCAAATTATCTCTCCGAGTTGTTGTCCCCAGGGAGAGGTCGCGAAGTTTTGTTAAAGACATTAGGAAATCTAATGATCCAATTTGTGCGCATTGTCCTTCTTGATCCAAATGGAGAATTTCAAGATTTGGACTGTTTTTAAGAAATGAAAGATAAACATCTCCTTCACCTCCCCATGAAGTTCTGACACAAAAGGTGAATTTTTTGAGATTTGGAAATTGAATGTCTTGCAAAATTTCAATTTTCTTATCTTTTTGCCCGTAGACATTGCAGGATAAGGATAATTCTTGAATGCTGTCTCTCAACGACAGGGTCAATGGTGTCAAGAGCCTGTTTTGATCCTTCTCTGATGGCACTTTAGAAAAACTGATCGGCCATTTAACTCCAACATTTGCATTGCAGATTTGAAATTTACTCATACATTTTTTGAGCTTGTTTACATCTTTGCAAATTTTCCTGAAAAACTTGTCTGCTTCTTCAAAGACGGAGAAATAAATTGAAGACAAGTTGAGATGTTTGAGGTGAGGATTGAGATATCTTTTCAAGAAGACTCTGGCCAAGGTATTTTTGTGGTTTGCACTCAGAGCTAAGCTGTCAGCCTTCGAAAGATATGGGAAAACTCCTTTCAAATCTCGGATTTTGATACCAAAATTCTCCCGAAAATCAAAGTTCTTGATCCCTTTGAGGCTTTTTCTTAATGTTGGCGACGAAAGACTTTTTATGATTTGCTTCGCTCTATTCTTGCTCTCCAATACAGGCATGAAATCCTTTTCTCTCCCAAGGTGCCAAGATTTTAGTTTCCAAAGCTTGATTTGCATTCTTTGAATTGTATCCAACGAATAAAATCTGGCTGTCCTGAAAAATGGTTTCTTGAGAATTTCTGGTCTATTGGTCAATGTTTCAGTTTCTAGAGGTTGAGGAACTTCCTTCTTCTCAGCCGCTGTGATGGCTGGCTTTGTGATGGGTTTTTTCTTTGGTGGCATGGGATGTGAGAATAACTAAATTAAATAAATATTTGTACGAATAAAGTCTTTATAAAATATTATCAATAAGATTCTTTTACATTCATTCCTGACCAAATTTTCTTTCAATCTTATTGTAAATAAAGCTAATTTCTTTTTACTTCGCAAGAATTCAGAATTCCTGAAGTTCAAAAATTTCTCAATCTCAAATTCACATAGTCATTCCTGAAGCTCAAAGTTCATAATTTTCTGAAGAGATTCTTTGTTCTTTAAAGGTAATTTTTGGTTTCATGATGGAGAATCTCAATGACATATTTTTCATAAAAAAATTTTATAAAACTTCCTCAAATTCAAAATGAATTTACTCACAAAGACTGTAATAAAGTTTTTTCTTCAATTATTTCTTCGTAAAGTTGATGTCCTCGAGATGATATTTTCTGAAGTTGCTCTTCTTCTTCTTCGCTTAAACCTTTAACTTGAATCTTGACTTCTCGAATATTTTTGCGTGATTCAAGGAAACCTGCAAATTTGGAAAATGAGGTTGGGGTAATTTTGACCAAAGATGCTTTGAAAATCAAGGCTTTAAGATTCTCAAGAGCTCCCAAGCCGTCTATTAAGCTTGCAAGCTCCCTAGAGTTCATAATTTCACTCCGAAAATCTAATTCTAGCGATCTTAAATCAGGCATCTTTTTGAAAAGATCTTTGAACTTTGCAAACTTTTTATCTTCAAGTTCTCCTGAATAAAGAGCACCAAGGCGGAAATGTTTTAGATTGGAGAACTGCTCAAGAGTTTTCAGGGTCGGATGCAGGCAGCTCACATAAAAAGCATGCAATCGAAGATCAAGCTTTTGCACATGCTTAAAGCAGAGCAATGATATTTGGAGAGCCTTTATCTGCTTTAAATCAGCTGGATTAATACCAGGTATGGTCAGAGTTAGAGTCTGCAGGGATCCAAGATCAACTTCCTCAGTAAATGTTTGAATAAGCCTCTTCACATCCAAAATTATTTCCAGAGTTTTCAGGTTGGCATTCTTTTGCATGAGCTGCACAATATTTTGCAGATTCCTCATTCCAAGTGGAATTTTGAGTCTTTCCAAAACAGTCAAGGTTGAAAAGTCAGGAAGTTCAAGAGAAAGTGGTTTTCCCCTCCAGGATTCTGCAGTCATCGAAAACTCACAAAGGTTCGGTAAAAAGGTGAGAAAATCTAGGGATCCAATGGATCCATATTCTCGCTGATCCAAGCGCAGGATTTCTAGGTTTGGACTGTTTTTGATGAATGACAAATATCCAACTTTCTGATCCTCAAATCTACTCTGAACCTGTAATTTGAATTTTTTGAGATGAGGGAATTCCATGTCCTGCAACATTTCGATTTTACTCTCTTGATTTGCATATAAATTGCAAGCTATGGAGAGTTCTTGAATACTATTCCTCAGGGAAAGAATGAATTGTGTCATACAACCGTTTTGATGATCTTGGACTGTCAGTATACCCCTTTCTGTCAGCATTGTGCTTTGATAAACATTGGGCAGCACTGGAGAAAAACTGATTGGCAATTTGATTCCGACACTCACAGGGTCAGGATTGAATTTAACTTGACTCGTGCACTTTTTGAGCTTGTTCAAATATTTGCAAGCTTTTTTGAAGAATTCGTCTCCTTCTTTTGTAAAAACGTATAAATTTGAATGCAAGTTGAGAGATTTGAGTTGGGGATTAAGACATTTTTTCAAAAAGATTTTGGTCAAGGCGTTTTGACAATTTGCACTCAGAGCGAGATTCTCAGCTTTTGAAAGCTCAGGGAAAAATCTTTTCAAATCTGGGATCTTTAGGTGCTTGTTTTCAGAAACGTCAAATCTTTTGATCCCTTTTAGACTTTTTCTTAGTGTGGGAGACCAAAGACCCTTCCTTATTTGCACCGCTCTCCCCTCACTCTCCCAAAAGCTGGCGTCCATTTTTTCTGCTCCAAGGCTCCAAGATTTTAGCTTCCAAAACTTGATTCGCACTTCGTCAATTGTGGGCAAGGAATGAAACTTGGCTGTCCTGAAAAGTGGTTTCTTAGGAATTCGTTGTCTGGCTGTCAAAGAAGTGAGAGTTTCTGTCAGGGAATGAGTTTCTTTATCCTCAATCGGGATGTCTGAAAGGACTGGCTTCGTTGCAGTTTTCTTTTTTGGTGGCATGGTTATAAATAAAGTCAATTAAGTCTTTGCTTATATCAATCACAAAATGAAATTTTCAATATTATCAAAGATTCCGACCGAATTATTGATCGAAAAATTTATATGAAGGATTTTTTCGGATTTTTGAATTTAAAGAAAATTATGCCTCGAAATTTCAAAAATCCTGTATATAAAAAGTGCCTTATTGATTTGCAAAGTTTCTTTGACTACTTGAAACCGAACGAAATTTTAAATTCTTTTGAAAGATTTAATTTTGATTGTTGGAATGAAAGTCTTGAACCAAATTCGAAAACAAATTCATGACTCAACTCAGCTGTTTATAAAATCATTCACAATATTTTCCGACGGGCCACATAGAACAGAGGTTGAAAAGATTTCTCTTCCCCCTCAGACAATTAATCAATCTGAAATTTCCATATGACAAAAACCTTAGAAATATTGATGATATGTTCAGTTGTAAATAATAATTTTGTTTAAGCCCAGAATTAATTCTTTCACCTTAAACTAAATGCCACCAAAGAAAAAGGTTAGCACAAGGCAAGTCGTGACAGAAAATCCCATCGAGAATAAAGAAACTCAACCTCTGATAGAAACTCCAACAATTCCAACAGCCACACCAAAAATACCCAATAAACCTTTCCTAAGGACTGTCAAATTATGCTCATTAACGAAAATCCAAGAAATACGAGTCAAGTTTTGGAAATTGAAATCTTTCCATCTCGGGAAAGGAAAGCCATTTGATTATGATTCTCTTATTCCAAAGCAAATCTTCGCAAATCTCTCTTCTCAAACATTAAGAAAAAGTTTAAGAACCATCAAAAACTTTAATATCACCCGGAATGGGGATATTAGAATCCCAGACTTGAAAAAACTGTTCCCTTACCTTTCAAAAGCAGAGAGCCTAGCTGTTAGAACAAAGCGCAGAAATGCCCTGACCAAAATCTTTGTGAAGAAATTCCTCAACCCTCAAATCAAACATTTTGACCTCAGTCTCGACTTTTTAGCAATAGGTGAAGAAGGAAAACGCTTCCTCAGAAAAACTTTCAAATATTACAACAGGCTTAAAAAGGGTGAGCTTCGATTGCCACTCCAACATCCTTTTCCTCCTTGGGTCCCCACCATTATTGGAGTTAAAGGACCAGTCAAGATCTCTCAAATCTCACAAAGTCAGGAATGCCATTTCTTGGATTCAGCAACTTTGTCTCTGAATGATAAACTTCAAGAGCTGTCCATCTCCTATGATCCCTCCATATATGAGCATATAAAAATCGAAATTCCTCCAGAAATCAAGTTCCCAAATCTCACAAAACTCGATTTGAAATTCCAAAGCAAACCTGAAAATCCTAGACTTCTATATCTCTCATTTATCGGAAACAGCCCAAACCTTGAGGTCCTAAACTTGGATTTAGCTTTTGTCCAAATTCAATCATTGGACTTTCTCTCCCATTTATCTAAACTTCGGGACTTTTCCTTGGCAATAAAAGCCTTCAAAGACACGACTGTATTGCATGAAGTCCCCAATATTCCTACCACTTTAACCACCTTGGAACGACTCAAAATTTATTTTGAATGGGGAGTTGTCAATATGCCAAATATCCTCCAGCTCATTCAAATGAACAAGAACTTAAAAACTCTCGAACTTTTCTTGAGTATAGACAGAATTATTGAAGATTTTACTGAAGATATTGGCCTTCCGTCTGTTCAAAATCTCACCCTTGCAATACTAAAAATTGACCCAACGAATCTCAAAAAAATAAAAGCTTTCCAAGCATCATTGCTCAATTTTAAACAAATCCAAAAACTTGATCTTCAGCTTGACGCTCTGTTTGTCAATTTTTTGCATCCCACCCTGAAAACACTTGAGCAATTCTCTAATCTCAAAAAACTAAATGTAACTGCGCTTTATTCAGGAGAACTTGAGGATAAGAAATTTGCCAAATTCAAAGATCTTTTCAAAAAACTCCCTAAATTAAAATCTCTTGGATTAGACTTTGAAGCAGAACTTATGAATTCGAGAGAACTTACAAGTTTAGTCGATGGCTTAGCCTTCCTTGAGGACCTTCAAGCCTTCAACTTTAAAGCCTCTTTGGTCAAAATTACTCCAGTTGCTTTTACCAAATTTACAAGTCTCCTAGAGTCACGTAGACAAATAAGAGAAATGAAAATAAAAGCCAAGGGCTTAAATGAGGAGGAAGAGGAGGAGCTACAGAAAATATCAGATCGAGGACATCAGCTTTGGGAAGAAATTATTGAAGAAAAAAATCCCTTAAAATTGTTTTGAATTGTAATTTGGTTATATCTTGTATGTAAATTTTGATTTTTCACTTTATTGTTTAAAGTTCCAATCCAAACAATCAAATTTACCTGTTTTGAAAAATCAATTTCTCAAAAGAAAAAAGTTTTCAACTCTTCAGAATCATTTCTTTAACTAAATAAATATTTTGAATTATGCTCCCAAAGAAAAAGATTGTCACTGACCCAGTCACCATTGAAAATCCTGCCCCTCCAATTTTGACAAGCGAACAGAAAATTCCAAAGAAACCTTTGTTGAGGACTGTAAGGCTTTGTTCCTTGAATAAGATTTACCACCTGCAAATCAAGCTTTGGAGATTAAAATCTTGTCGTCTTGCAATAGTTCAAACAGGAAAGAATGACGTGGAAGATCGGCAAAATCGATCGACTCACCTCCCCAGGCTGATAATAAAATAATTTGCTTCTTCTTCGACATTAAAAAAGGCTCTTAAACCTATCAAAAACTTCAATATTTTTGATTATTGCACCATCACAATCCCTGAGTTGAAAAAACTATTCTGCTGCCTTTCAAAAGCTGAGAGTCTAGCCATGAAAGCTAATAGCCAAAACATCTTGACCAGAATATTTTTGAAAAACTATCTCAACTCAAATCTCAAACACCTCGATCTGAAACTTGACACTTCTTATGCGAATGCCAAAGAGGAAAAGCTTTTAACAAAAATTCTAAGGTGTTTCAAAAGGCTCAAAAAGTGTATAAGTAGAATCCCAATTCGCGACTGGACTGTTCCCACTGTAATCGGAATAAGATGGCCAATCAATCGTTCCTATGATCAGAAATGTCACCTTTTTAATTCTCTCGCCTTGTCTTTGAGCTCTTGCCTTCAGGAATTGTATTTCCATCGCTATCTCCTCGATAAGGAGATAGAATTCCCCAAAGAAATCAACTTCCCACATCTCAAAAAACTCTATTTGAAATTTTAAAATGAACCCATTCACCCCAAACTCCTTGATCTCTCATTCATTGGAAACAGTCCAAGCCTTGAAACTCTCAGCTTAGATTTCTACTATCTTCAAGTTGAATCACTTGATTTTCTCTCATTTTTGCCTCAGCTTCAGGACTTTTCCTTGATAGTAAAAGCATATAAAACCACAACTTTATTGCTCAAGGTCCCTGAAATCCCTGCTGCTTTAACAACTTTAGAACGACTCAAAATTGACTCTGAATGGGGAATTGTGAATAGTCCAAATCTCCTCCAGCTCATTCAAATGAACAAGAATTTAAAAACCCTTGAGCTTTTCTTGCCTACAGATCAGATTACTATAGCTTTATCTGAAAGGATTAACCTCCAATTCCTGCAAAACCTAACTCTTGCATTATTCAAGATGAATCCAAAGAACCAGAAACAAATAAAGGATCTTCAAATGTCATTACTCAATTTTAAACATGTTGAAAAACTTGATCTTCGACTTGATGCATTTTTTGTTGATTGCTTGCGTTCAGTCCTCAAGACGCTCCAACAGTTCTCCAATCTCAAAAAATTATGCTTCATTGCTATTAATTCCGGAGAAATCGAAGATCAAAAATTTTCCAAATTCAAAGATCTTTTCAAAAAACTCCCAGACTTGCAATCTCTTGAATTAGATTTTGAAGCAGAATTGGTGAACTCTAGAGAACTAACAAGTTTAGTAGATGGTCTAGCCTTTCTTCAAAACCTTGAAGCTTTCAACTTTAAAGCATCTTTGGTCAAAATCTCCCCAACTGCTTTGACCAAATTTGTTAGTTTACTTGAGTCTAGCAGAAAAATAAGGGAGATAAAGGTTCAAGTCAAGGGCTTAAATTCAGATGAAAAGGAAAAGCTCCAGAAAATATCTGAACGTGGGTATGAATTTTGGGAAGATATTTGACTTTATTAACAAAAAAACTGAATTTGAGTGTATTTTATCTTTTTAAATGGAAGGAATTGCTCAATCCTATTGAATAAAAAATAATATCAAACAATTTTTTATCGTAATAAAATATTTCTATATAAAAATTTCCTCTTCTTTGAATTCAAAGACTCACTCAATCATCTCTTCCCAAAGTTTATATCTTTGACTTAATATTCCTTGTAATTCTTTCTCTTCTTCTACACTTAAACCTTTGACTTGAACTCTCATTTCTTTGATTTTTCTGCGCGATTCGAGGAAACTTGCAAATTTGATAAAGGAAGCTGAAGTAATTTTGGCCAAAAACGCTTTAAAATAGAATTCCTCAAGATTCTCAAGGGACACTAAACCATCAACTAAGCTTGAAAGTTCTCGTGAATTCATAAGATCATACCCGAAACCTAGTTCCAAAGATCTTAAATTAGGCATCTTTTTGAACAAATCTTTAAACTTGGAAAATTTCTTATCCTCAAGCTGTCCAGCATGCAGAGCAGTAATACGTAATTCTTTGAGATTCGAAAATTGTTCAAGTGTCTTGAGAGATGGGTGCAAACAATCAACAAAGAAAGCGTCAAGTTGTAGGTCAAGTTTTGCAACATGTTTAAACCTGAGTAACAATGTTTGAAGAGCTTTAAGTTGCTTCTGGTTCTTCAGATCAATTTGGAGGACTCCAAAAGTCAGATTTTCTAACAATGGGAGTTCAATATTCTCAGTAAAGGCTTCAATAATCCGATCCATACTCAAAATAATCTCAAGGGTTTTAAGGCCAGGGTTCATTTGAATGATCTGGGAGACGTTTTGTATATTTACAGTTCCAAAATCAATGTGAATTTTGAGTCGTTCCAGAGTGGCTATAGCAGGAATATCGGGGACTTGAGCCCGGAAGCAAACTATTTGAAGTTTTTCAGACTTCAAAGAAAAGTCGCGAAGTTTTGGCAAAAATGCTAGAAAATCGAGTGATTCGATTTGGACCCAGTTCAGATCCAAGTTTACCGCTTCAAGACTCGGGCAGTTTCCAAGGAATGAAAGATAAACAGGTGATAAATGGTTTTCAGGTCTTACTTGGAACATCCTTGAAAATTTGTACTTGAATTTTTTAAGATGAGGGAATTGGATATCTTGCAAATTCTCAACATTTCCAAGATATGGAGTATAACTGAGATCGATGGATAACTCCTGTATACTATTCCCCAAAGACAAAATCAATGGTTTTAGTACAGCATTTTCTTGGTTCTGTGGTGGCACCTTGGAAAATTTGATTGGCTGTTGAGTTGTGACAAGCATCGAGCAGGAAGGCGGGTGAATCTTAACTCGGTGCATGCACCTTTGGACTTTATTTAAATACATCAAGACTTTTTTTAGGAATCGGTTTCCTTCTTCATTTTGAAGAGCCAAAAAATCAGTATCTAAATAGATATGGCGAAGCTGGGGATTCAGAAATTTTTTCAAAAAGGTTTTGGTCGAGGGATTTGCTTGATTTGTAACGAGAGCAAGACTGTCAGCTTTTGAAAGATAAGGGAACACCTTCTTCAAGTCTGGGATTCTTATCAATCTGTTCTTGGAGAAATCAAAATTCTTGATGAATTTTAAACTTTTTCTGAAGGTTGAGGATGAAAGATTTTTTATTGTCTGTACTGTTTGGTTATAGGGATTTGGTTCAAATCGACTTCCTGTCTCAAGAGTCCAAGATTTCAGTTTCCAAAGTTTTATTCGTACTTCAGAGATTTTATTCAAAGAATGAATCTTGATTGTCCTGAAAAATGGTTTATTTGGAATCTTTCGTCCCTCTATCATTGTCAAAATCTCTGAAGAAGGAGCAGGAGTTTCATTATTTTCATGAAGGGAACTGGGCTTGGGAACAGGTTTTGTCTTTGGAGGCATAACTTTCAAATAGGTAAAATAATTATAAATTATTTACGTACAAAATAATTTCTATTGTCTAAAATTTTTCCCCTCTCAGATATTTATAAATCAAGATTTATGATGTATTTTAGACGTGCTAAAGCCTTCAATTCTTCTAGCTCTCTTTGTAGAATTGGTAATAATTCCCAACGCTTTCAAGGTCTAATTATTCGTTTCTGGATCGGAACTCCTTTGAAAAGTAATTCTCTTAGATTCAACCTTTTAAGTCAAAGGTATCAAAGTACAGTTCCTTTATATACCTAAGAATATCATAACTAGTTCTATATTGATCAAATACATTCCCCTTCGTTTGGGATTGGATTCGAAAATTGAGTATTACTGATTTTTGGTTGAAGAGGTTTTGGATTTCATAGAGAAGCAGCCAAGCAAAAATTTACGAATTCTTTTTTTATTAAGAGTTGGATTTCTTTGAGAAAACCTTCTGAAAATCAGTAAAATTTATGATCTCAAAGGTTGAAGGTCCAATTTTTTTTATCAACGAAAATCTCAAGGATCCTCACCCATATTGCAAGTTTTTTTCATTTCAGGTGTTTATTCCAAGGTGAAAAAGCCAAGTCAGATGAGGAAAAGAAAAAAAATTCCCAGTATCAATTTCTTTGTCCAGCTCAACAAGCAATCTTCATATGAACCATTTTTTTTGATAAAACATCAATTCCAAAATTCAAAAAAAATTGAATCAATCACTCATCTGTTTTTTTCATTAGAATAACCACCCTCGAAAGAGAGAAAATTAAATTCCCAACTTCCCTTTGATCAATCAGAACAGATGCCACCCAAAAAGAAAATGAAGGAACCAGAGACGACTCCACAGGCTCAATCTTTCCCATCACAGCAGCTCCAAAAAATCCCAAAGAGACCCTTCTATAGATCAGCTGATCTAAATTCAGACAAAAGAGCAAAACATATCCAAATCAAACTTTGGAAGATCGATCCTTTTAAAGTCTTGAAAACTCAACTTCAAACTAGCCATTGTGATCCACCAAGCTTTCTGGCCACTGATCAAAACTTTGAAATGGCTCTCCGTAAATTATCTAAGAAACAAAGGGTTTTTAAAAATCTGAGGAGATTATACGATGATATCAACCTTGTAAAGAAAGTAAGCCTAGATAGATGGATAGCAAGGTCCTGGAGGCTTCAAAAGCTGTTATTAGATTGCTATCATTCAACTTTTTCGATGAAAAAATTCATGAGAAGCACACTTCATTCTGGCTTGAAGGATTTCTTTATCGTAATGGAGAACCCTCTCAGCCAGAAAAGTATGGCAAGGCTAGTCAATGGATGGAAGTATCTCAGTGATTGTAACATTTGGCTGGATTTTAATCTCTTCAATACCAAGGAAATTCGAAGTCTTGAAAGATATACCAAGCAATGCAACTCTCAAAGTGGAATAATTGAAAGTATTGAAGGATTTCAGTATGAAAATGATCCTTGTGAGGGACAAATTTTGGATCTATCTTCATTCAACCCCCGCCAGCTTCCAAATCTCAAACATCTTCGAGTCTCGTACTCATCTTTCGATAAAAGCGATCAACATAATCTTGATTTCATTCAAAATTACCCTCAGTTAATTTCTCTCAAAATTTTGACTCGATATCGAGATGTCCCTTCGCTTGAATTCCTCAGCTCTCTCCCAAACTTGAAACAATTCGCAATGAATTCATTAGATGGCTTGGCGCAAAAGGTCCCAAAAACACTCCCCCTCATTCATTCTCTTGAAAAAATTAACCTTGCTTGTCATCCTACCGAATTAACACAAGAAAATCTTCAAGAATTTTTCATCAACAACATTCATCTCAAACATCTTCAAGTGAGATTTCCTCCTCGAGATGATTTTCTCATCTTCCAAGAGGATTTAGCCTTGCCAATTGAAACTCTTGAACTCATCATTAACAAAGCAGAAACCTCTTTGACAACAATTGCACTCAAAAATCTCGCCTCTTTCTTTAGTAAACATAAACACATAAAATCTCTTCACATTGATTTTTCTGATCACAAGTCATTGGATCTTTGTGAGATCTTGCTGAAAGGGATGACTTCAATTACATCTTTAGAACATCTCCGCTTTTCTTGCAAACTGCCGAAAGAATTACAAGAAAACAAGCTGAAGTACTTCAAGAATATTTTTATTCAATCTTCTGGAATCCAGAAATTACAGTTGGATCTTGGTGAAGCTGTTTTAATGTCAAGAGACTTTTCAAATATTCTCGATGGTTTGCTTCATCTGAAAAAGCTTAAATATCTTTATTTGAAGGTCAGCTTAGCCAAGGTCAGCCCAACAACATTTCATAAATTTCTTCAGTTCCTGAGTTTCATAATCTTTGAAAATACTGCTAGTGCCACTCTGGCTCTTGAAGGTATCCCCCAAGGATATCAACATGAGATTGAGACATTAGTTGCCCAGAAACATGATCTCTTTGACTAGGCTACTTGAGAATTCTTGATAAAAATGTTCATAATAAGATCCTTTACATTTTCAAGTTGATATTTTTCAATCTTTCGTTCATGAAAATTTCTGAAATTTATCTTCAAAAGAAATGATGGATTGTATGTTGCTCTGAAATTTGTTTTGAGAATGTCTAGGCATTTAGACGACTGAATTGTATTAGAAAAAGAGTGGAAATCAATCAAGATAATTGTCAGCAGGATTTCGCCAACTTTTATGTAATTTCACCTCAGCAAAATGAATCTCGCTTCTTCTTTCATTGAAAAATGAATCGGAAATTTTCCAGCAATAATTGAAAGACAAAATCCTATTTGTTCTTGATTTGCCCTCAAGAAAATCACTGATTGCCAAAGTTTTCAGAAAGAGGCCAGGATTTTATTTTCATTTTTTGTAGTAAATAAAATTCCAGAACTTTATATCCATTTTGCGTTATGACATAAAAATCGGCCAAATTTGTCGCCATAAAATCCGAGTAGGAAATTTTTTATGGATTAATTCACCATCAAAAATAACAGGTTCTTGAATCCTGTCCAATCTTTTTTTTAAAAAAGTAGGGTAACTCTGCTAGATAAATTTATTTAATCGTTTGTCAAGCTTTTTCCTCGGAAGATTGTTCAGAATCTTTTCATTCGTCATCTCATTGTTCAACGGAGAGAATCTTAGAAAACAATATTCCTCTCTGGAGACAAAGGTTTTTGCATTTTCCTCACATAAGCTTGCCAAAAATGACTAAGATCAAATATCTTTCGAGACCATGAAAAAAGGAAGAGAATGGCCTTTTTGAAAAATTTGTTGAACCCAAAGAAAAGCCTTCCTCTTAGATTTTGGATTTTTTTTCCTCAATACTGAAGCAGAAAGAAGTGAGAATAAAATGCACCTTGTCCAAAATGATCCACAAAATGAAAAAAAGAGGATAATAAGAGAATATTTGGTTTGATTTCTCGACTATTTTTCATCTTTAAAACAAATTTTCAGAAGGATTTTGAAAAAAAAGTTTGTCTGTTGATTACACGACCAAAGGCGCTGAAATGACCTCTTCAAGGTCTTCTCCCATTCTGGGTACTTTTTTCCTGAAGGAATTTTGATGATTTTTTGAATCTGAAAATTCTTTCTTTATTGATAAACCAATTCCTTCGGAGAGTTTTCCTGTCAGAATTAACTGAAATTTATTTTTCTATTTTGACAAGAATTTTTCCAACAAATTATTTGGCGTCCAATCTGAAGCTTTCCATTCGTTTCAGTAAACCGCTTGGATTTCGGTTGATTTGATTGTTATGTCAATCTCAGTTGTTTGATTCCCTCTTAACTTGCCCTTCAGCTGAGACTTTTTTTGAGTTTCTCAGTTTTCTTTTTTTAGAGCTCAACTTGAATCCGTCCTTTTTTTTTCTGATGGAAAATCTTTCTTTCAATTCAACCTCAGAAAAACTCTGATGATGTTCTAAAAAAAAAAAATCAATTGCAAAAAAAAAAAAATTCCAAAATTTTGGCAAATCAACAAAATTTGTGAATTCTGTGAAAATTAAGAGTGAGTTTGACTCGAAATTTCGTTAATTTTCAAACTAGGAAAAGTGATTACAAAAAGAACTTTTTTTGTAAAAATACCACTTTAAAAATTTTCTTTTTGAGAATTTTGAACAAATTAAAAAAAAAAAATTCAAGAGTGAAATTTTTGGCAAACCCAAGAAGACTAATTATTGAATCTGATGAAGAATTATTCTAGGAAAACATGATGA
>Ga0182738_1004297_pt1 | contig 15853 bp, 15 predicted proteins | sample eDN5th30CBELigMG_FD_128876 | JGI IMG/M metagenome (GOLD analysis project Ga0182738, IMG submission 128876) | Enriched Miracle-Growth compost microbial communities from Emeryville, California, USA - eDNA 5th pass 30_C BE-Lig MG (version 2)... ... | reverse complement strand
CGCCCTGCCCCGGTGGGTGATTAGCTCAGTTGGTAGAGCAGCTGACTCTTAATCAGCGGGTCGTAGGTTCGATCCCTACATCACCCACCATTTCCTTCCCGCTGATATTGCTGATGAATTGCCGCCCGGACCATGAGATCAAAGCGAGAACATGAGACGCCCGTGAGACCATCTCACGTCTCATATCAGACTTTTTCGTTCACGGCCTGTTCTAAACATGCCGACGGCGCGCTGCCGGAACATCGAATCAGGGAAGATCCACACAACCCGGATGCGCCTCGAGCCACAGCGCGGGCAGCGCAGGCGTTCCGCCAAGCGCGCCATGTGGAAGTCGCCGCCGCGCGTTGCCACCAGGGTCATCATGTCCAGGTCCTGGTTGAAGCTGTATTCCCGCCCGCGTTTCATGCCACTCTTGGTGTATGGCCCTAACGCGCGACTTGGAAGCACGACCGCCAACCCGGTTCGCCACGAACGTCACCAGCGCGACAAATGTCGCCGGCTCGATGCGCTATAAATCCGCGGCAGATCGCGGTACTTCGTTCACGGCGTACGGCAACAGCGCGCTCCCATTCCGGTCATTGAAGTATCTTGGCGATTAACCAAAGCTGTCGATCCTGAGCGGGTCTGTGCGACTACTCTCATCGCGGTCTCTCATGCAATCTGGCCGCTCAGTTCACCCCCGTTGATGGCGGCCATGAAGTTTGAGATCGCGCGCCTGACGGTGGCGCTTATAGCGGGTATCGATGTGCCTCCCACATGCGGCGTGAGCACCACATTGGGTAGTTGTGTGAGCGCTGATGGCACATCCGGCTCGTTCTCGAAGACGTCGAGCGCGGCCGCCTTCAGTGTCCGGGCCTGAAGGGCGGCTATCAGATCGCGTGTATCGACCACCGAGCCGCGGCTGACATTGACGAGATAGCCGTCCGGCCCGAGCGCCTCCATCACGCCGGCATCGACGAGATGGAACGTCGCAGGCCCACCCGGGCACGACACGATGAGCGCATCGCTGGCCGCCGCCAGTTCGTGCAGGTCGGGAACGAAGCGATATGCCACGTCGGGCCGCGGTTTTCGATTGGTATAGAGGATCGTGGTGCCGAATGCCTCCGCACGACGGGCAACAGCCAGGCCAATATCGCCCAATCCGAGGATGCCGACGGTCATGCCAGACAGCGTCGTCATGCGCGTACGGGCACCACTCCAGTCCCCTTCGCGAAGAGTTCGGTCAGCGCGCGGAATCTCGCGGATGACCGACAGCAAAAGCCCCATCGCGTGGTCGGCAACGGTTTCGCTGTTGAGACCGCCCCCGGTCGTGACGCGGATGCCCATCTCGCTTGCGGCAACGACATCGACGCGCTCATGACCGGCACCGAGATTGAGAACGATCCTGAGGTCCGGAAGGGCCTCCATCGCCTCGCGCGACAACCCGATCGCGCCGATCGTGAGAACACCCTGTACCCCCGCGGCCAGGCTCCTGATCGTTTCGACATCAGCCCGCGGGCGCGAGATGACGTCGAAATGCTTCTCGAACTCGGCGAAATCTTCGGCGAACAGGTCGCAGAGAACGAGAAGCCCGGGTCTGATGGGTGGGGCCATCATATCGGATCAAATCACGAAGATTTCTTCATTGTCGAAGGCATCTGACAGCAGTCGCGGTCCGTTCGCGGTGATCTCGTAGAGATCCTCCATGTGAAGCCCCTTGTCACCCACCCAGCGAACACGCGTTTCGACCGTGGATATCATGCCCACCTCATAGACGGTGTTCTCATGCGGGCTGACGAAGGGGGCCTCATGGATTTCAAGGCCGATGGAGTGGCCGTTATGTGCGAACGGAAAGGGAAGCCCGAATTTCTCGTGCAGCTTCCCCGCCGCCTCGAACACCTGCCGTCCGGTATTGCCGGGCCGCAGCATGTCCGCCACGCTATGGTGGATTTCCCGCAGCTTCTTCCAGGTTTCCAGTTCGTCATGGGTGGGCTTTCCCACCTTCGCTGTGCGCCCGACATTCGACATGTAGCTGGAATAATAGCCGCCGGAATCAGCCTTCACGATATCGCCCTTTTTCACCCGGTATCCGGTGGGGCCAGCATGGGGAAATCCGGTATTCGGGCCGGCATTGATATGGTTGAAGGCAACCATGTCGGAACCCGATAGCAGGATGTGGTCGGCCAGACGGCGCACGAGGCTCCATTCATCCTCGCCCACTGCAACGGTGGCATAGGTGGCCAGCATCGCCTTTTCGGTACCGCGAAAACCCTCGGTGAGTATCTGCTTCTCCCGATCGGTCTTCACCATGCGCACCCGCCGGAACATGTCGTCGCAGGATTCCAGCTTCATCTGTGGCAATGCCGCCTCGAGCTGGCGCGTATACTTGCCGGCAAGGAATTCGAGTTCGCAGCCGATGCGACCCTTGGCCAGGCCCTTTTCTGTCAGAACCTCGGCAAGCAGGGCTGTCGGCTGGGTCACGAATTCCTTGAACCCGCGCACATCCGATATCCAGCTGTGTTGGCGAACATAGCCCTCCTCGACCTGGCAGACGATGAAAACCGGCTCCTGGCCCTTGGCCCACACAACGAAAGCCAGCCTGTCGCGTATGCTCTTCTGCGTCGAAATCTCCACATCGGCGATGTAGCGGACATTTTCCGGCGACACGGCGATCACCGCGTCGAACGCACTGTCTTCGATGGCCTTTTGCATGCCCGAAATATTGCCGATTGCCTGCTCTGCAGTTTTCACGAACGTCCTCCTTGCCTGTTGTCGACGCCCATCAAATCGGCTCGGTGCGTTCTAACAAGCGCAATTAAATTCTTGCAGCGATGCCGAAAACGCATCAGTCTAGCGGGCGGCAATGATACCGATCTCCACATGGAAGTCCGGGTTGGCGAGCAGCGCGTTGACGCAGGCGCGTGCGGGCGCGTGGCCTTCCGGCACCCATGCATCCCATACTTCGTTGAAGGCCTGGAAATAGCGCATGTCGGTCAACCAGATCGTCGCGGATACCAGTTTGGTCTTGTCGCTTCCGGCAAGCGCCAGCAGCCGCTCGATCTTGGCCAGAACCTGCCGGGTCTGTGTCGGCACGTCTGCGGCCGGATCCTCGGGCACCTGGCCGGCAAGATATACGGTGTCGCCATGCACGACGGCGCCGCTCATCCGCGTCTTCGTTTCAAACCGTTCAACCATCTCGTTTCTCCTGTTCTGAAGAGGGTTTCATGCAACGGAATTCACTCCGTTATTTCGTCGCGATCGCAGAGCAGGGGTCGCTGCGCGCGGCTGCCGACGTGCTGCATATTTCGCAATCGGCGCTCAGCCGGCAGATCATCAACATGGAAGAGGAACTGGGCGCGCCGCTGCTCGAGCGGCAACCGCGCGGCATCGGGCTGACATCGGCGGGCCAGATCTTCCTGCGCTACGCACGCGAGGGCATCGCGCAATACGACCTTGTGAAGTCGGAGCTCAGCGCTCTGCAGGGCCTGCACCGGGGCACTGTGTGCGTCGCCGCGCCCGAGGCCTTCACCAACCTGCTGCTGCCCAGCTGCATGCGCACCTTCCGTGCGCAGTATCCAGGGGTGCAGATTGTGGTGCGGATCGACACGACGCGCGGGGTCGTCGCAGATGTCCGCGACGGCGTGGCCGATTTCGGCATCGCCTATAGTCCCGAGCTCGACAATGAAATGCAGATCAGCTTTTCCAGCAACGAGGAAATGGCGGCGATCATGAATCCGCGACATCCGCTGGCGCAGCGGGAAAGCCTCTCGTTGAGCGAACTGGTGGACACGCCGCTGGCGCTCCCTATCCCGCAGTCCGCGACTGGGGAGCTGATCTTCCGTGCCGCACGCAAACGCGGCATCAAGCTGCGGGCGGCGGTGGAAAGCAATTCCGTCCATATCCGGCTGTGGATGGCGGTCCACTCCGATGTCGTCGCGCTCCTCGCCCGCATTTCCGCGGCCGACGCGCTCAAGAATGGAGAGGCGATTGCCGTGCCTTTGCGCGAGCGCGCGCTCAACAGCGGCAATCTGTGCATGTTCTCGCTGCCGCGGCGGCGTCTGTCGGCTGCCGCAACGGCGTTCCAGGCGCTGATCGGCCGCGAGCTTCAGGACATGCTGCTGCACTGAGCTCAGCTCCCGTGCCCTGCGCGAGGATCGAATTTCTCGCGAAGCCCGTTGCCGAGCAGATTGACGGCGATGACGAGCAGGATGATCGACAGACCCGCCGCCGTGGATATCCACGGCGCGACGAACAGGCGATCACGGCCTTCGGCCAGGATATTGCCCCAGGTCGCGGCTGGCGGAGGTACGCCCAGGCCAAGGAAGGACAGCGCCGTCTCCTGGAGGATCATCTGTGCGATCTGCAGCGTGGCAAGCACCGTAAGGACGGGAACCATCTGCGGCACGATATGGCGGAAGATGATGTAGCGATCTTCCGCGCCGTATGACGCGGCAGCCTCGATGAACGGGCGCTCCCGCAGCGACCGGGTGAGGCCGAACACGACGCGGGCGTAGATCATCCAGCGCGACACGCCCAGCACGAGTATCATGTTGAGCGCCCCGCCACCGATGGCCGCCACCATGACGATGGCGAGCAGGATATCCGGAAACGCCATATGCGCGTCTGCAAACCGCATGATGACCTGCTCCGTCCTGCCGCCCTTGTAGCCGGCAACCACGCCGGCGACGGTGCCTATGAGGCAGGACAAGAGCATCGAGGCGATGCCGACCAGAAGCGAGATGCGCGCGCCGTAGATCAGGCGCGAGAGGATGTCGCGGCCATAATTGTCGGTGCCCAGCAGGTTGCGCGTCGAGCCGCCTTCCATCCAGAATGGGGGCTTGAGCCGCACAAGGAGATTTTGCCGGTTCGGATCGAAGGGCGCGATGAAATCGGCAAAGATGGCGATCAGCATGATCGCGATCACGACGCCGCCGCCGAGGATCAGTTTGACGCGGCCCTTGAAGATGTTTTTCACGGCTCTCATTGCCTCACTCGCGGATCGACGATGCTCTGCAGGATGTCGACGAGGAGGTTTGCGATGATGATCGTCACGCTGACGATGAACACCGTCACCAGCACGACTGGCACGTCACGGTTGGCGACCGCGCCGATCATCAGGCGGCCGATGCCTGGCCAGCCGAATATGCTCTCGGTGATGATCGAGCCGCCGACCAGCGTGCCGATCTGGATGCCGAGGAAGCTGAGCAAAGGGTTGACCATGTTGGGGAAGATGTGGGTGAGCAGGATGCGCGTGAAGGAAAGCCCCTTGGCGCGCGCCGTCTGCACGAACTGCTCCGACATCAGGTCGAGGATTGCCGTGCGCGTGACGAGCATGAAGTTGGGCAGCAGGAACGCCGCCAGCGTCAGCGACGGCAGAACGAGGTTTTCCCACCCTCCCCTGCCCGAGGTGGGGAGCCACTGCAGCCGGAGCGAAAAGAACTGGATCAGAAGAATGCCCAGCCAGAAGCTCGGCATGGACTGGCCGACCACGGCGAGAGACGATAGCACCACGTCCGGCACCTTGTCCTTGTAGACGGCTGCGACAAAGCCGGCAGCCACGCCCAGCACCACGGCCAGGAGCAGGGCCAATCCGACGAGTTGCAGCGTTGGGACGATGGTCGGAATGACCGCGTTGATGGCCGGCCCGCCATATTGCAGCGACTGGCCAAAATCGCCGGTCAGCAGATCCCGGACATAGATGAGATACTGGACGACCAGCGGCTGATCGAGGTGGAGGCGCTGCCGCAACGCCTCCACCTGTTCAGGTGTCCGATTGATATCGAGGAAGATATCAACCGGATCGCCCGTCACGCGCAGCAGCACGAATGTCACGAAACTGACGAGGAGCAACGTCAGTGGGGCGAGTGCCAGTCTGCGCGCGGCGATGCGAAGCATGAGATCAGTCCTGAACGATCTTCGTCGTGGCCAAGCGAAGCAGCTTGTCGGACGCCGCCGTGAAGCCCTCGATCTTCTTCCCGGTGGCGTAGATGCTCGGCAGCCCGAACAGGAACATCGCGGGGTTCTCGCGGTGCATGATCTCCATCATCTCATGGTACTTGGCGACACGTTCGGCCTCGTCATTGGTCGAACGGGCCTCGGTGAACAGCCGGTCATAGTCGGAATTGATCCACACGGAACGCTTGCCGATTTCCGTGAACCAAACCGACGCGAAGTCGGCATCGCCAAGGGAATACCAGCCGATCATGTAGATCGGGCCGTAGTCCTTGGCCGCCGTCATCTGCGACCACACGCCGCCTTCAACCACATTCACGGTTGCACGCACGCCGATGTCGCCGAGCATGCCGGTGACCGCATTCACGATATCCACGTCGGACGTGTATTTGCCGGACTGGGTCGAGATAGGAACCGGTGTCGAGAAGTCGAAACCCGCTTCCGCGAGCAGCGCCTTCGCTTTCTCCGGATCGTAGGGCCGGGCGCTCAGGTTCGGATTATAGCCGAGCGTGCTTTTCGTCAGCAGCTGGCCGTCGAGCAGTTCACCCTTGGACTGGAGCATGGCCTCGAATATAGCCGGCTTGTCGATGGCGTAGTCGAACGCTTCGCGAACGAGCGGGTTGTCGAAGGGCGCCTTGCGAACGTCGAATGTGAGGATCAAGCCCGCGCTGGTCGTGATCTCGTTGATCTCGGCCCGGCCCGACGCTTCGATCTCCGAAATCAGATCGACAGGCACTTCCTCGATGATCTGCGTCTCGCCGGCAATCAGCGAGGCTACGCGCGTCGCCGCTTCCGGGATTTCGCGGATCACCAGTTTCTCGATTGCCGGGGCGCCACCCCAATAATCGGGATTGGCGGTCAGCTCGTAGCGATCTCCCGGCACATAATTGCCGTAGACGAAAGGTCCGGTGCCGATCGGATGCTTCACGACCTCGTCGGCACCCTTGGCCTCATAGTAGTGCGCCGGCTCCATGACGATATCGGACAGGCCGCGAACCAGTGTCGGGAAGATCGACTTGGTCTTGATATCGACCGTGTAGTCATCGACCTTCGTCGCGCCGGCCACCTGCCCGATGCGGGCAAGCAGGCCATAGGCATTCTTCGGATCGACGATACGGTCGATCGTGAAGACCACATCGTCGGCATTGAAGTCCTCGCCGTCATGCCACTTCACGCCCTGACGCAGGTAAAAGCGGGTGGTCGTGTCGTCGACCTGCTCCCACCTCTCGGCCAGACCGGGGCGAAGCGTGCCCGCATCGTCACGGCCGACCAGCGCCTCATTGGTCTGGGAGACGAGGCTGAGCGCCGCAAAGGAGCTTTGCCCGGTCTGGAGAGACCTCGGAAACACCGCCGCTCCCACGGTCAGCGTCTGGGCATTTGCAAAGGAGACCGCGCAAAACGAGACCACGGAGGCGAGTAGTAAAAGCGTTCGCTTAGACATGTTTCGTTCCTTCTGGTTGGATGAATTCTAGGCAGTGATGATCTGGCCGATGACCGGCAGTTCCTCCGGAGCAAAGCCCAGCGTCATCAGGCGGAATCCGGTTTCCGTCACTTCGAGAAGGTCTTCGGTATGATATTTCACGCCGAATTCGTCATAAACGGACGGCTCGATGTTCAGCACCATGCCCGGAACCAGCTTGGTCTTCTCACCCGGCCTCAGCATGGGCGACTCATGCAGCTCGACACCGAAGCTGTGCCCGATATGCGCCTGGCGAAATGGCAGGCCGTTCTTCTCGAATGCGTCGCGCGTCAGATAGTAGAGGTCCTCCGCCGCCATGGCCGGCACGACGGCTTCGATGACCGCCTTCTGCGAGCGAACAAGCGCGGAATAGGTCTGCTTTTGCAGGTCCGTGGGGCTTCCGGCTGAATAGGTGCGGGCGAAATCGCTGGAATAGGCGCCATAGACCGCGCCGACGTCGAAACGGATGATCTCCCCCGGCTGCGGTACGCGGTCCGTCGCCATCGCATGCGCCATCGGGGTCCGGTCGCCGCTTGCGAAGCAGAGGAAAGCCGTGCCGTCACCGCCATTGGCGAGCATGCCGGTGGCGATCTTCAGGCACATGTCCTTCTCGGTATCGCCCGACTTGCTCGCCGTCATGGCGTCGAGGATCGCGCGATGTGTGGCGCGCGTGCCTTTCTCGATGAAGGCGACCTCGTCCGGGGCCTTTACGGCACGCACCGCAGCCACAGATTCCGTCGTATTGACGAGATTTGCGTCCGGCAGCAGCTCGCGGAAGCGCTCATAGGAGCTCAGCGGGAAATAGTCGTTGTCCATGCCGAGCTTGCCCGAGGCCAGGCCGAGCTCCCGCAGACGGCCGGCCAGCATATCCATCGGGTGGTCGACAAATTCGGTGTAGGGCGTGATCTTCTCGACCCAGCCTTCCTGGCGGGCGAGCGACACTTCGATGCTGCAAAGCACCATCTCCGGTTCGCCGTTGCGCGGTATGATCAGGAATGCCTGACGTGGCCTGATCATCGACACGGTGATGATGTGGAGACCGGTGCCATAGGCGAAGTTCTCCGGGCTCATCAGGATCAGCGCGTCGAGATCGAGTGCCTCGACCACCGTGCGCAGCTGTTTTTCTCTCGATACGGCCTTCATTATTTCATCCTTTTGTCGATGGTTCAGGTGAGTAGAGGTGGCACGCAAGCTGACGGCCGTCCGCGCCGGGCGCCAAAACGGGATCGACGGTCTTGCAGATGGGCATGGCGCGCGGGCAGCGCGGGTGAAAACGGCAGCCGGACGGGATGTTCTGCGCGCTGGGGATTTCGCCCTTGAGCCTGACATCCTCGACCTTGCGGGCGGGGTCCGGCAGGGGCACCGCCGACATCAATGCCTGCGTGTAGGGGTGCATCGGGCGCGAATAGATTGCGCGTTTCTCGCCGATCTCGACGATGCGGCCGAGATACATGACAGCGACGCGGTCGGCGATATGCCGCACTACCCGCAGGTCATGCGAGATGAAGAGATATGTCAGCCCGAACTGCCGCTGCATCTGTGTGAGCAGATTGATGACCTGCGCCTGAATGGACACGTCGAGAGCCGACACGGGCTCGTCGCAGATGATGAAATCCGGCCGGATCGACAGGCTGCGCGCGATGCCGATGCGCTGGCGCTGGCCGCCGGAAAACTCGTGCGGATAGCGGTCGGCATGAAACGCGGCCAGGCCGACCAGCGGCAGCAGTTCCCTCACCCGCGCATCGCATTCGCGCGCCGACGCCCCGGCGAGGCGCATCGGCTCGGAGATGATCGTCCCGATCTTCATGCGCGGATTGAACGCCGCCGCCGGGTCCTGGAACATCAGCTGGATGCGCTGCCGGACGGTCCTGAAAGTGGCGGCAGGGATGGAGCCCAGATTGATGCCGTCGAAAACCGTATCGCCGGATGTGGGCTCGACGAGGCGCATCAACAGGCGGCCGGTCGTCGATTTGCCGCATCCGCTCTCGCCGACGAGGGCAAGCGTTTCACCCCGGTTGATGTCGAAGCTGACGCCGTCGACCGCGCGCACGCCGCCACCGCTGTTGCGCCGGAACAGTCCACCGCGCGGGGCGAACTCCTTCACCAGGTTTCGGGCGCTGACGAGGATCCGGTCGCCGCTCATGCCAGCACCTGTCCATGACCGGCGACGCGGATGCAGGCAGCCTGATGCGCGGGCCCACAGGTGACGAGTGGTGGCTGGGCCGCCGTGCACTGCTCGACAGCCAGCCGGCAGCGGGGATGGAAGGCACAGCCCTTGGGCATGTCGAAAGGCGGCGGCACCATGCCCGGGATCGCCGGAAGCTCCTCGCGATAGGTATCGTCAAATGGCGGAATGCTCGCCAGGAGGTCCTGCGTGTAGGGATGGCTCGGATTGGCGAAAATCTCGGCCACCGGCGCCATTTCCACCGCCCGCCCCGCATACATGACCAGAACATCATCTGCGAATTCGGCAACGACACCGAGGTCGTGGGTGATGAAGATCACAGCCATGCCGAGCCGTTGCTGAAGGTCACGCAACAGATGCAGAATTTCGGCCTGGGTGGTCACGTCCAGCGCCGTCGTGGGCTCGTCGGCGATCAGCAATCGCGGATTGCACGCAAGCGCCATGGCAATCACCACCCGCTGCCGCTGGCCGCCGGAAAGCTGATGCGGATAGCCGCGCAGGCTGTCTGCAGGAGATGGAATACCGACCAGCGCCAGAAGTTCGGTCGCCCGTTCGCGCGCCGCGCGCCGCGACATGCCGAGATGCAGGATCAGCGGTTCGCATACCTGCCGCCCGATCGTGAGCAACGGATTGAGGGAGCTCATCGGATCCTGGAAGACGATGGAGATGTCCTGCCCGCGGATTCTTCGAAGGGCCTTCTCATCGGCCTTGACCAGATCCCGTCCGTCGAAGATGACCTGACCGGCCGGAATGCGGGAAGTGGCGCGAGGCAGAAGCTGCAGCAGAGACATGGCTGTGACGCTCTTGCCGCTACCGGACTCTCCCACGATACACAGTGTACGTCCTTCACGGAGGTCGAAAGACACGCCGTTGACGGCGCTCAATGCGCCTCTGCTCGTCAGGAATTCGACGTGCAGGTCTTTCACGCTGAGGAGAGTGGCCTCACTCCCGCCATCATGCATGGACGCACGAACTCGCTATTCCGAAGGACGGAATCTGCATGGACATTCTATGTTACCCTCTGAAGCTGCGCTCTTCGGCGCGTTGGGGTGATGTTCAGAGCTAAGGAGGGTTGAGACAAGCGCAAAAAATCGCTCGCCCATATGCACCAAACGCATCGCAGCGCTCGGCGTATTGCCATGAAGGAGTATCAGGCACGTCCGCAACGACATTGACCTTCAATCGCAGTGGACTGGTTGTGATCGACCGGCGATATCGAAATCGTATCCTATGCGGCTGCGACAGAGCCTGTAACCGCGCGGTGCCCGGGCCCTTTTGAGCAGCCTCCGCACCTTGCGATTCAACTGCCTAAAAGCAAGAAAGTCGCGGCGAAAACGCGACTTTCTTGCTGCAATCGCCCTGTTCCCAGGCTCAACGGCAATCATCCCATCCTTGCGTTCACGAAACGTGACGGACCGCTCTCGGCCCCCAAACAGCAATCACCTCGATGCCGCTCACAGCGGAACTGTTGTCCAGAAGTATCTGGAATGGCTCATAAGATCGGTTGTCTGGGGCTCATCTGCCCGAACATTAACTGGAAACCGGAGGTCGAAAATGATCCCTGTGCCAAAAAAGGCTCAAAGATGAAGCCGCCAATACGTCTGGGAACGAAAATTCGGATGACGGATGGGAAATAGGGGTGGTCGAAAACAACCAGACATTAAAGAGAAAGTTCTTAGAGAAGAACTTTCTAGAGTAAGAAGTTTATCCCCTGACGCTGACGCTCCAGCGATGGACGGAATTCCAATTCGATTTCTTCTCTTCCGGTGCCAGCCCGATGTGTCAACGCCCCTCTTCTCCGGCGAAAGAAAACCCCTCCCCGGTTGCGGCGGCCCCCTCCCCGGAAAAGCCAGCCCCGGTGACCGAAGCTGATCTGTTCCCGGAGAGCGTTCGCAAGGCTCCCCCGGCCAAGGCCAATGACCGGCAAAGTTTGAAACCAGGTTCACTGGAACGGACCATGCGCAGCGCCTTCGATCAGCGCTACGCGGAAGTGTCCTTTGCCGTTGGTATGCCCCGCCCGTTCCTCCGCTCGTGGTCTGTCGAACATGGTGCGGACAGCTGCTTAGCCATGTACTCCGGAATTTTTAACTCGGGAAATTTTGAAACCGGTTGCACGATTTTAGTTTGCTCAAAATTCTCTGAGGCTGCGCTGAAACCGATGGGAGGTGAATGCTTACGGCAGTAATACCGTTTCGCTTTCTCGGGACGCAGCTATCCCCAATAGAGCGGGATTCACCTAGGTCGCACCTCTGCTTCTTGCAGACGCATATTCTGCCGAGACGTCCTTTTACACACAGCTACTTAGAGAGACCGGCGCAGAACGACTTTTGCTCGAACAGCTGCTTACCGCCTAGGATCGAGCGAAGCTCATACTACTTGCCAAGGTTTTGCTGATCTCGTCCGCCCTCTCGTGCAAGAACAGCGCCGCTCCGTCGATCCACCTCGCGGTTGAGCGCTCCTGAGGCTGGCTGACGGTGATTGTGGCCAGAACCGCAGGTGCGAGTGGAGTGATGGCAACCGAGAGCGTCGTACTGCGTGTCACAGCCCCTTGCGGCCGCATGGCGAAGCCGCGTTCGCGCGCCTGTTGCAACGAACGATAGGCGTCGCCGACGCTGATGCCGATGCTCTGTAGCCGGTTCTGGTTGCGTTTGATAACGTTCTCGGCGTCGGCCTCACTCAGTTCAGCCAGCATGGCGATGCTGCACGCGGGAAAGCCCAGCGGCCGCCGCGCACCGGTCGGAACGAGCCGTGCCGACGGTTCGATCTCGCTGTAAGAGGTCAGGCAGGTCGCATCCAGCCCGGTGCGATAGGACAGGAAGGCTGCGACGCCGATCTTGCGGCTTGCCGTCGTCAGGCTGGGCCCTGCTATGTCGATCAATTGCACCTGCGTGGGCCGAGCGGCAGCCCAAACAGGCACGCGGGGTCCCATCCGGTAGTTGCGCGTGGCTGCGCTTTGCTCGGCCGCGCCAGCTTCCACCAGGGTCTTCAGCATGCGTCGGGCGGTCGGCGGCGAGAGCCTCGCGCGGTCTGCGATCTCGGTGAGGTTCAGGCCGGCGGCCGGAGCGCCTGCCAGAACCTCGAACAGTTCCAACGTGCGGCGGATGCTCTGAGCGCCGTCGCGTGTCTTCGTTTGCTCGCGGCTGGTGTCCGGGGCAGAGATGCGGTTGCTGAAGGCGGTGCGCATGGCGGTTCCACATTGTTTGCCGGGGTGCGGACTACCGGCACAATGCTTTCAGGCCAGAAAAATAGCAAATCGCGCGCAGAACAGTCGCGGCCCGGCAGCATCTTCGCGGAGCCGTGACTATCGCGAAAGCTGCTATTTCAGCTTGAAGCCGGTCGCTTTGATCACCGGCTCCAGCCGTCCCACCTCGGCGGCGATGTAGGCCTGCGCCCTTTCGCCGTCGACGCCGGGAAGTGCTTGGTAGCCCGAAGCGGTCAACAGGTTGACGAAATCCTCGTCCTCCAGGCTGAGCGCACTTGCCGCCGCGACCTTGGCCACGATTTCAGCCGGCACGCCGGCTGGAGCGACGATGCCGTTGAATGTCTGGGCGATCCAGTCAGACAGTCCGGCTTCGATGCCTGTCGGGATGTCCGGCGCAGAAGCCAGTCGTTCGGCGGCTGCCACCGCCAGGATGCGGATCTTGCCTTCCTTGTGGAACTCGATGATCTGCGAGGTGATATGTGGCGTGGCGATGGGGATGTGGCCGGCAATCAGATCCTGCAGCGCGCCGTTGCCGCTATTGTAGGGCGCGTGGACCAGATCGAGATCGCCGACAGTATTCTTGAACATCTCGCCGGCGAGATGCGAATTGCTGCCGACGCCTGCCGAGCCATAGGATAGTTCGCCCGGCTTCGAGCGGATATAGGCTATCAATTCCTCGATATTGTTAGCTGGAATTGAGGGGTGTACAGCGATCACGGCCGTTGCGACCGCGAAGAGCGAAACCGCCTGGAAATCCTTGATCGGATCTTAACGCTTCGTCTCTGCCGCAAGCGGAACGATGACCTGCGTCGTCGACGAGCCCAGCAGCAACGTGTAGCCGTCCGGCTTGGCGTTCGCGACCTCGACCGTCCCGATAAGGCCGCCGCCACCGGGCCGGTTCTCAACGATGATCGGCTGGCCGAGATGCGGCGACACCTTGTCTGCCCACAAGCGGGCGGTGGTGTCGTTCAGGCCGCCCGCGCCGAACGGCACGACAAGCTTGACCGGTCCAGTCGGGTAGTTTTCCTGTGCCAGCGCTGGGGCCAACAGCGGAACGGCAAGTGACATCAACATGCCCGTGGCGAAGGCACGGCGATTGAGAGAAAACGTCATTTCATCCTCCTTTTGGCGGCTTTCATCCTGTGGATGATCATCCGCATCCTCCTTGAGACCAGCCATGGCGAAATGGCTGGCCGGCAGCCTTTCAGTTGCTTACCTCGAACAGACGTCGCGCATTCGAGGGCGTTTCGATTCCTGCTTCCATCACATAGCGGGCGACTTCGCCCTGGCTGGCGAACCAGACGCCCGGGAACGATTTGAAATGCCTGATGAGCTCATCGAAGGCCGCGATCATGAGCGGCCGGCCGCCGAACTGCGCGTGAATGGACAATCCCATATAGGCCATCGGCTCATGGGCATGGAGATAGCCGAATGTGCGCTTGTAGGTTTCCAGCAGCAGGTGCGGCGCCGTCTTCAGCACCCGGTTGTCAGTGAAGTCGGACCCCGGAATGGCGACCATCTTGCGCCCACCGGCCGTGATGACATGCGGGCGGTCGGATTCTGCCGCCTCATTATGCCAGAGAACGCCCGCTTCGGCGAGGAACTCGAAGGTCCTGTCCGTGTGGGCATGCACCGGAGTAACCCAGCCCGTCGGGCGCGTTCCGGAGGCGGCTTCCAGCAGGTCGAGACAATTGTGGATCGTCGCTCGCTCCTCGTCGGGAGACATATAAGCGAGCAGCTGGTCCTGGGTGTAGCCGTGACCGGATATATCGAAACCGGCTTTCGCGATCGCCGCGACGGCGTCGGGAAATTCATGCGCACAGGCGGCGTTGACCGCGAAATTCGCGGGTAGGCCGTGTCGCTGCAACATGGACATCACGCGCCACACGCCCGAGGTGCCACCGTAGCGGGACCATGCGATGCCGCCATGGCTGATCGTGCCCGGACGTACCGACGAGGTCTGCACGGAATAGCTGGGGGCATTGCCCTCGGACCAGACTTCGAGGTCTACATTGATGGCAATCGCGATGCGGTTGCCGCCCGGCCATGTGGATTGGTTTGTCAGGTCGTTCATCATTGTCCCTTGATTTTTTCAGGCATACCAATGGAAACCGCGTCGTATTCGCAAATGGTGCGCCACGGCGGTTCCACATGGTGGAATGAACTGAGGCAGGTCGTTGCGGCATGCCGCTACGGCGGATAGCCGACTATGAGCAGCACTCCGGCGCGCAGCGTCGTTCAGTTTGCGAATGAATGGTGACTGAACCGCTTCGGGATCGAAGGTGCAGGTCGCCCTTTGGGGATTAGGCACGCAAAGGCATGGCCAGGAACAGCCTCTATCTCGACGGGTTCAGCCATAAGAACCCGATTCCGGCCGCATGCAGGATCGGGCCACTGATGATGTCGGGGCTCGTCACGGGTCTCAATCCCGATACCGGCGTTCTCGCGCCAACGCTGGCAGGACAGTGCAGGTTCCTGTTCGTCCATGTCGAGAGCCTGATGCGTGTCGCGGGTGGTTCGTTGAACGACATCGTCAAGATGACGGTGTGGATGAAGGATCGCGCCCAGCGCCAGCCGCTCAACGAGGAATGGCTGCGCCTATTTCCCGATCCCGCGAACCGTCCCGCACGCGAGGCGCTGCACGCGCCTGAACTCGGCGGCGGGGTGCTGATCCAGTGCAATATTACCGCATGGATCGGGAGCAAGAGTAATTCCGGCATGGCCGCTGACGGCTTTGAGCCCGGAATGGAATGAAGACAAAAGCTGAGGCGTTTGCGCGAGTTGGTGAAAGCGGAAATGCCCGATGCGTCGAAAGTCTTGCGGCTTTGGGAGGAACCATGCATCGCGTCGATTTTCAGGATCTGATCGGCGGCATCCTGCTGATCCTGATGGGTACTGCAACGGCGGTCTATGCCTATGCATCCTATGAACTCGGCACTGTCCGGCAAATGGGACCGGGCATGGTGCCGACGGCGCTCGGTTGCCTGCTTGTGATCTTCGGCCTGCTTATTCTCGGGCCGGCCTTCACGCGCCGCCGCCCGATGCCGCGCGCGGACATGAGACCCTTCCTGGCAGT
>Ga0182738_1004296_pt1 | contig 15853 bp, 17 predicted proteins | sample eDN5th30CBELigMG_FD_128876 | JGI IMG/M metagenome (GOLD analysis project Ga0182738, IMG submission 128876) | Enriched Miracle-Growth compost microbial communities from Emeryville, California, USA - eDNA 5th pass 30_C BE-Lig MG (version 2)... ... | reverse complement strand
TTGAGACTGAGTCTCATTTAAGGCAGCAAGTAACCTGCCTCTCCCGCCTTCTCCCAGGAATGCTATCCCACCCCCAGGAGACGTTCTCATGATCCGCCGAAAAGGTTTCACACTGGTCGAACTGCTTGTGGTGATGGTCATCATCGCCCTACTGATGGGGCTGCTGTTCCCCGCCATCCAGGCCGCCCGCGAGTCGGCTCGCAAGACCAGCTGCCGCAACAATCTCTACCAGATTGTGAAGGCCGTGTTGAATTTCGAGGCTTCGCGGACCCGTTTCCCCTCTTCGTGGCGTCCGCCCGCCGCATATAAAGTAGGGGATGCAAATGTAGCTGGCTGGTCGACCCAGGCCCAATTGCTGCCGTACCTGGAGCAGAAGGCCACGCACGCGGAAATCAACTATAACCTTCCGTATAAAGATGCTGGCACGGTGACCACCGCCGATGGCACGGCGGCTGTGAAGCTCTCCGCACTCCGCGTGCCCACCTATCTTTGCCCCTCGGAAGTGCGCGACGAGCCGCGCTTAGGTGACGACAGCAAGCCAGAACACTACCCGCTCAACTATGCCGTGAACCTGGGCATTTGGTTCGTGTGGGACCCAGCTACTGGTAAGGGTGGCGAAGGCGCCTTCTACCCGAATAGCAAGCTTACCGCCGGGGACTTCCTTGACGGCCAAAGTTTCACCATGGCCCTTGCTGAGGTGAAAGGCTGGAATCCCTACTACCGCAACGCTGGACTCGCCAGCCCCACCATGCCAGCCGAATTCGACGACGTCTGCGCCTTGTCGGGCGGCTTCAAGGCCGAAAGCGGCCACACGGAATGGGTCGATGGACGTGCCCACCAGATCGGATTCACCACTGTCTTTCCGCCCAATGCGAGGGTACTCTGCACGAATCCCCCTGATGCCACCGGTACCTTCGACGTTGACTGGAACAACCAGCAGGAAGGTCTGTCGGGCTCGATTCCCACTTACGCCGCCGTTACCGCCCGCAGCTACCATGAGGGCATGGTCAACGTGGCGATGATGGACGGTTCGGTGCGTCCCATCGAGGACGAGATCAACGTCGGCGTCTGGCGGGCGCTGAGCACCCGTCGCGGGCAGGAAATCATGCCCGACAGCTTCTAAGCGTCGCTTTGTTGCAATCCATGGGTGGTAGGGCGGACCGGCCGAGCATTCGGCCGGTCCGCTGCTTGCCCCATTGGAATTGTTCTCTGTCTCTCAGCGACCGGCGGTGCAGCTATGCCTTCTGACAATCGCAAGCTGACGGTCGAGCAAGCGGCTAAGATGATCTACCAGGTCGACCAGCCCTCGCCCAAGCAGGTGGGGGCGGTCGCCGAGTTGATCGCGCGCGGAGCTCTTGAAGGTACACGCAAGGGTCACTGGGCAACGACGACCGATGCGGTGGCCCGGTACATGGCGGCCGCCACGCTCAGCAAGAAAGCCAGCGCACACCAGCAGCGGCAGCCCGGCCAATCCAGCCGGTCCGATATGGAGTCGCGCGCCTTGCGACCGGTCTATCGCGACCTGCTCAAGGATTACTTCCTGGCGGTGATGCGCCAGCGCGATGCCCGCCGCCGCTCCAAGGCGTTTCAGCACGCGGTATTGGTTGGCCAGATCGCGGTGGTGGTGCTGATTCTGACCACGATGGTACTGCTCTGGCGAAGCGCTGGCGGTGTTATGGCCCCGCCGGAACTGGCCGCGGTTGAACGCTGGCTGGAGGAGAATACCAAGCGGTACAAGATCCAGGAGTGGTTCCCGCCTAAACACTCGGGCAATGGCGCGACGATCCGCGTCAAGTACGAGTACATCTCCGAAGCCTCGCGGCGCGTGCAGACCGACCGGCAATTCGTCGTGCGCGACGGCAGCGTCGTTCAGGTACGTAGCGGCGACTGAAGCACGCCGATACTTAGTTAGAACGCGCGGTAGCCCAAGCGTGCCGCCCGCTAATCTTCGTCGTCGAAGGGATAGAACTCTTCTTCCTCTTCGTCGTCGCGCGGGTCGGTCAGGGTATATTCCTCGTTCAGCCAGCGCCCCAGGTCGATGTTCCGGCAGCGAGGGCTGCAAAACGGCATCGAGCGGCTGTTCGGAGGAACTTCAGCATTACAGATGGGACAGCGGAGCTTCTTGGCCACGGTATCAACCCGCTTCAGGCATGCAACAATCGGAGCGGATCGAACTCACCCGCTGGAGTGCCGGGGACGGCCTCGCCCACATGAAAAATGGCCGCGGCTTACACTTCAATCAGCTCGTTTTCTGCCGGTTCGCTTTCACCGCGGGCAGTAGTGACGCCTGGACCGATGGCCATGGCTTGGGCGGCCCGGGCTTTGCGTACTTGCAGGAAGAAGTACAGCGCCAGTGCGGCCACGATCAAAAACGGCATCGACATCATAAAGACGATGCTCCAGAAGAAGCCGGCGATGAGGTCGCCGCCCTTCCCATCGGCCAGGGCCTGGCTGCACATCGGGCAAGCCTGGACAGGCGCAGCCATAGCGGCCATCACGGCGATGGCCAGCAGCCACGAACGGCGGAGCGGTTGTGAGGCCATGATCACGCTCTGAGGTTTCCAATAGGTTCCACCACCGCAGCCGGTTGAGCATCTGCCGGCGGCTCCTCCGGCTGGGTCGGATACCAATGGTACAACATCAAATAGACTACCACGCCGGTCACAGAAACGTAAAGCCAGATCGGCAGCGTCACCTTCGCCCAGCGGTTGTGCTGGCGGCGGCGGTCTTTAAGCCCCAACCAGATGGTGTACATGGCCAGGAACGGCACAATGGCCGCCAATACGCTGTGCGTAAGCAGAATGGCCAGGTATACCGTGCGGATCGTGCCGCTGCCGCCAAACGGCCGGGTGCCGGCACTGGCCTTGTGTACCAGGTACGACGCCAGAAACAGGATCGAGGTGCCAAACGCCGCCAGCATCAGCGCCTTGTGCGACTTCTCGCGGCCGCGTTTGATCTGGATGAAGCCGGCTACCAGCAGCACCGTGGCCGTCATGTTGAGCGCGGCATTCACGTCGGGCAGACGCGGCGCATAGGATGGCCCCACCATCACCGTGATCACGATCAGCGACAACAGCAGCAGGATGGCCAGCAGTTCGCCCAGCGTCAGGCCGCGGCGCATCTGCCGGGCCGACAGCCCGGTCCGGCGCGGTAAATCGGTTGGGGAATGATTAAAACGTGGTTGCGTCACCAGGTTGCTCATGCAGGAAGGCAGTTCGAACGCGGTTTGGTTGGTTTGAGTGGCAGGTTGCCTGCGTTGCGGCAGCCGATCATGCCTCAGGTGCATTCGCCGTCGCCGCTGCGGCATTGCCCTTGGCCGGGGTGCTTCCCTTGGCCGTCAGTTCCTGCACCTTTTGCTTCAGCTTGGCGACTTCGGCCGGGAACGAGCTTTGATAATAGCCCTGCACCTTGCCGTCCTGATCGACCACGATCATCCGGTCCGAGTGCATCAGCTTGGAAAACGCCAGCTTGAAGTCGGCCGAAACCTCTTTGATGGTTTCAACGTCGCCGTTGGGATCGGTGAGGAACAGCCACCGCTCGGGGTCGATCTCGGCGCCCGTGTAGTTGCCGGCGTACTCTCGTAGCCGGGCAGGCGTATCCTTGCGGGGATCGACCGTAATACTCACAAACCGAACCGGCACGTCGGCCAGGTCGTGCTTAAGTAGTTCTGCGATGTTGTTGTTGAGCGTGACACAGGCACCGGCACAGTCGCCAAAGAAGAAACTAACCACCCAGACCTGCCCCTTCATATCGCTGGAATGAAATTCCTTGCCTGACCGCTCGGTCAGCGTGAAGTCGCCCACCTCAAAGCCGGCCAGCTGGGCAGGCTGCTCGCCATAGTTGCGGATCGGCACATCGTTGCTGCGGTTCTTGTAGAGCAGGTAACCGCCGTAAGCTCCGGCAGCCAACAGCAGAAACGAAACCCAAATCTTCACGGGCGTACTCATAGCAAATCTCCGGTGGTGCGGGTGCCGGCCACCTTGCAACTGGCGGCAAAGGTCAGCAGCGCGAACGCAACCGTAACGGCCACGCACCAGGGTAACGACGGCAAATCAGCAGGCAGAGCGGCGGCGTTGCCGGCATAGAGCAGATGCCGCACGCCAGCCACTGCATAGGTGAGCGGGTTCACGGCGGTAATGGCGGCCAACCAACCGGCCGGGTTAGGGAACAATGCTCCCGATAGCAGCCACAGCGGTAACAGGAACAGGCTCATCACGGCGTGAAAGCCCTGTACCGAGTCCATCCGCCACGCCAAAACAAAGCCCAGGCCCGTCAGGGCCAGGGAAGTTAGCACCAGAAACCCGATCAGGGCCAGCCAAGCCCAGAACGGCGGCGTGACGCCGATGGTCAGTGCCAACAGCAGAAACAAGCCGCCTTGCGCGACGGCAATGGCGGTCGCCCCGGCCAGCTTGCCCAGCACCACGGCCCACCGCGGAATGGGCGACACCAGCACCGATTGCAGAAAGCCCTCGCGGCGATCTTCAATCACTGAAATCGTGGTGAAAATCGCCGTAAACAACAAGATCAGCACCAGCGTGCCGGGGAAGTAATACTCCAGGTAGTTCTGCTGCCCGGCACCTGGGATCTGGAGTGACTCGTGAAAGCCGGCCCCGAAGAACAGCCAGAACAGCACCGGCTGGCCGACCGCTCCCACCACGCGGTTGGGCTGCCGCACGAATCGCACGAACTCTCGGCTCGCTAGCGCGGCCGCCGCCAAGGCCGGGCGAGGTTCGACCGCCGCGGCGGCTTGCGGCCCCGTGGGCGTGGCTCGTTCGCTTTGTAGCGTCGTCGGCTCGGTCATCCAGCGATGCCAACAAGAGAGTTCGGAAGGCAGTCCAAAAGAACTACGTGCGCGTTCAACCTGGCAGATCCGGCGAGGTTCGACTCAACCGCGGCTTGGCTGTTCTTCATTATAGGGAGATGCCGCTGGACTGCAGCAGGGTGCGGCAAACCGTCACAGTGCATGTGCGGTGTATTGGTTCACGATGGCTGGACCGCTTCGTCCCAAAACCGGTGCCCCGTGCGGGCGATGAATACGTCTTCCAGGGTCGGTTTGCCGACGGTGATCGACCGGATTTCCTCGGGGAAGGCGTCGACCAACCGCGGAATCCACTCGTGCCCCGACTCCTCGTGGATCCGCAGGGTATCGCCCAGGACTGATCCTTGCAGGCCAAAGCGTGCCTGGATGGCATCGGCCAGGGTGGCTGCATCCGCGGCGGCGATGGTGATGGCGTCGCCGCCCACTTCAGCCCGCAGATTGTCGGGCGAATCCAGTGCCACGACCTGCCCGGCCGCCATGATCGCCAAGCGGTCAGCCTTCTCGGCTTCTTCTAGCAGGTGCGTGGTCAGCACCACGGTCGCGCCTTGCCGGTCTCGCAGTTGTCGCAGGTAACGCCACAGGTCGATCCGCGCGGCGGGGTCCAAACCGGTGCTAGGCTCGTCCATCAGCAGCAACTTGGGGCCGTGCAAACAGGCTTTGGCCAGTTCCACCCGTCGGCGCAGGCCGCCGCTGAGGGTTTCAACCCGATCGGCCGCGCGATCGGCCACGCCCAATTGCTGGAGCATCTGCTCCGTACGCCGCCGTAATTCCTGCCCGGCGAGGCCGTAGAGCCAGCCCTGGTATTTGAGGTTCTCGGCAACGGTCAGCTTCTTGTCCAAGCTGGGCGCCTGGAACACCACGCCGATCTGGCGGCGAACCTGGTCGGCCTGGGTGCGGATATCGCAGCCCAATACGCGGATCGAGCCTTCTTGCAGTGGCACGAGCGTGGCCAACAAGCGGAACAGCGTGGTTTTACCGCCGCCGTTGGGGCCCAAGAAGGCGAAGATTTCGCCCTCGTTCACCGTCAGCCCCACGTTCGCCAGCGCCTGGCGCTGCGGGTAGCGGTACGAAACGTCGGCGACTTCAATCGCAGGCATGCGATGCCGGGGTGAAAGAACGTTAGTGCTGGCCCGGTGCCAAGGCCGCGCGCGACTCTTCTTCGAGCAACTCCACATCAGCCGGCGTGGCCAGGAACGGCACCTGCTGCGGGCTCACCGTCCGGCCGCCCACAATCGTCTCATAGCGCCATTTGATGTCTGGGATCAGGGCGACGATCAGGAAGATGGCCATCACGCTGGCGGGGATGGTCAGCACGAACTTCCAACTGGCTTCGTACTTCAGGTGCATGAAGAACAGCATGACCAGCAGTGCCTTGCAGAGTGACACCGCCATCATGAAGGTCCAGCCCACCTGGGGATAGGCGTGGAACGGCCAATAGCTGGAGTAGGTAAAGAACGACATCGACGTAAGCACGCATAACGCCAGAAAGACGTACAGGTACTTGCGCACGTCGTGCGGCTTGCCGTGGTGCTCGTCGTAGCCGTGGGTGCTGTAATCTTCGTGCTGACCGTGGCCGTGATGCGTGGTCATGGCTTGGCTCCAAACCGCAAATCCGGTGGGCGGCGCCGCCGGAGCAATGGTTGATGGGATGCGCGGCTAAGGTTCCCGCCGCGGGGTGCTTTCTAGAACAAATACAACAGCGGGAACAGGAAGATCCACACCAAATCGACAAAGTGCCAGTACAGGCCAACATTCTCGATCGTGCCCGCCCGCTCGCGGCCCAGCCGATTGCGCGGTAGCAACAGCACCGCGAACGCGATCAGGCCGGCGGTCACGTGCAAGGCATGAAAGCCCGTCACCATGAAATAGGTGCTCGCCCACATGTTGCCGCCGGGGACCACCACGGGCAGCTTCAGCTCAGGATACTCTTCGTTGAGGCCGGCGGCATGGCTGTGCGAGCCGGGCTGGGGCAGCGGCATGATACGGTCGGCCAGCTTGGCCAGGTCGGCCTCGGTGGCATTGGGATTGTTGGCGATGTCGAGAATCTCGGTGTCGTAGAACCGCAACTGCGACTCAATCTGCTCGAATCGCTGCTGGAGTGCTTCGCGATCGGCCACGTCGGGCTTCTGCAACTGCTGCTCCAACTGGGCTCGCTCCGCCAGTAGCGGTGCCGATAGCTCCCGCACGCGGCCGCGGACTGCGGCCGCGTAGTAAATGTCGGGCTGTTCGTAGATTTGGCTGCGAGGCTGCGCCGGGTAGATGCCGTGCGAGAACTTGGCGTTGTACTCGTACGCTTTGACAAGGAGGAACGCCGCCCCCAGTGCCAGCGTGACGCCTACCCACAGCTTGGCCTGGGCGGCTTTGTCACTGCGGGCGGCTTCCAGGGCCAGCACGATCGACACGCTGGAGCAGATCAGCACAAACGTGTTGAAGGCGCCGATCGGCTCGCTCAAGTGCACGTGCGACGGGTGCGGCCACACCGGCGCCCCGAAGCGGATTACGATGTACACGCCGATCAATGCGGCGAAGAACATGATCTCCGTCGACAAGAACAGCCACATGAACAGCTTGCCGTTGCGCAGCGGCAAGGCCGGCTGGTATTCCAGCTTGATGTGCTGATGTCCGTGATCCGCGTGTGACATGGGATCCGCGTGCTCCTCGTTACGACCGCCACGAAAGCGGTCCCCAGACCAGCAACAACATAATCGCCGGCAAGTAAATTAACGACGCCCGCAGCAGCCAGCGGGCCGACCGCTCGCTCCGGGCATGGGCGAACCACAGGGCGCAGCCAAGTTGGCCCAGCCCCAGGATCGAGGCTCCCGCCTGATAGGACCAGCTTACCGGCAGCAGGGCCACCGGCATCAAGCTGACAGGCAGCAAGGCCATAGCGTAGCTCAGTGCCTGGGCGGCAGTACGGCGGCCATCGGGATCGACCACCGGCAGCATCAAAATGCCCGCCTCCTCGTACTGCCGGCGGTACAGCCAGGCAATCGCCATGAAGTGCGGGAACTGCCACAGGTACAAAATCAGGTACACGCTCAAGCAGGCCATGTCGACATCGCCCACCGCCGACCAGCCGATGCAAACCGGCAAGGCACCGGCAATGGCGCCAACCACCGTGTTGAGCGTGCTCCGCGATTTCATCGGGGTGTAGATGCAGACGTACATCACCCAGGTCAGCAGCCCAAAGAGGGCCGTTTGCCAATGCACCAGCAGCGCCAGGTAGCCAACGCCGGCGGCTACCGTGGCCAGACCGAAGCAGAACACCTCGCGCGAGCCCAGCCGGCCTGAAGGCAGCGGGCGGTCGCAAGTGCGCCGCATGTAGGCGTCACTGTCCTGCTCGATCCACTGGTTCATCGCACAGGCGCTGCCGGCCACCAGGGCGGTGCCGATCAACGTGTGCAACAGCACCCAGGCTGGCGGATAACCGCCCGAACCCAAGATGGCCGAGGTGGCAACCACCACCAGGATCATCACGGCGATGCGGGGCTTGGTCAGTTCCAGGTAAGCGGTCAGCCGCAGTGACAACGGCAGATCCTGCTGTATGGCGACAGTCGTGGTGGTCGTGCTCATGATGCGGCCTCCGCCAGGCCTTGGCGAAGGGCGTTGCTCGCTGCCGACTGCGCGCCCGCTTGCCTGGCGGCAGAGGTACTGGACTCGACCGGTCGCAGCAACCGGCCGGCACGAACGGCCAGCATCACGGAAACCGCCAGGATCAGCGAACCGGTGGCCATGTGTGCGGTGGCCAGACCCGCTTGCCAAGTGCCGCCGGCGACAAACGCCTGGTCGTGCATGGCCGCCAGCGATTCCAAGCCCGCCGGGTAACCGTACTTGCTCACCCAGGTCGCCCCGCCCAGCAGCACCTGCATGGTCAGAGCGGCGGCCAGGCCCCAAGCTCCCAGACGCAGTCCGGCAGAAAGGTCGCGATGCCGCACCAGCGTGTACAGCAGAAACGCCGCGTGAGCCACCAGGGCAACCGCGCCGATCAGGTGAAACAGCACAGCCGCCTGGAACTCGGCAACCGGGGCCGCCTCCGGCACATGCCGCACCACGGCGCCCAACATCAGTTGGAAGTAAGCAACCACCGCGGTCGCCACCGCCAGGCGGCGAAGCCGGGTTGCCGTCGGCGAAGCGGCCACGCCGACCGAACTGCGCCAGCGTGCCGAGGAAATGACCGCGAGCGCCACGGAGAAGGCGAAAAACGCCGGTCCCACGCAGCCGTGAATCATCGCCACGCGGCGATGATCGAGCACCACGCGGAGACCACCGATACCGCCTTGCAGGCACACAGCCAGCAGCGCGCCCCAGGCCAGCCAGCGTACCCAAGTGCGTTGTTCGCGGAATTGAAATACCAGGGCGGTGATAATCGTCACCAGGCCCACCACGATAGCCAACAGACGGTGACCGTGTTCGATAAACATATCGAACGGGCCGTGCCACCAGCGGTCCAACGGGTAGGCCAGCATGTTGTAGCCGCCGGAGGTGGGCCAGTCAGGAAATGCCATCCCGGCCTTGAAGGTGGTGACAAGCCCGCCCACCCAAATCAGTGGGAAGGTTGCACACACCAGCAGCACCGCCATGCGGTGAGGCCAAGGGCTGGCAGGTGAGGGATTCAAAGCCGGCACGATCGAAGCAGTCTCACAAAACGGGGCAGGTACTCAGGACTAGAAGTGCAAGTTTTCTGTGTGCGGAGCTGGCTGGCGGCAAAGCCCTGCAATGGGCGACGCCAAACCACACGTATTATGGCCCGGACACCAGCGGTCGTTAATGGTGGCCGTGGGCCTCCACGGTTGGCCGCCCTTCGGGAGGCGGCTGGGTCTGCGGATAGTAATCTTCGTCAACCTCGGGCGAGGCGTACTCGTAAGGGCCGCGGTACACGATCGGCTGGAAGTCAAAGTTGCCGTGGCCCGGCGGGCTGGGAGCCTGCCATTCCAGGCTGTTACAGCGCCACGGATTGCGTCCGCAGCGCGGCCCCCAGAACATGCTGTACACAAAGTTGAACACAAAGATCAGCTGCGTGGCCCCCATGGCCAACGCGCAGTAGGTGATGAATTCATTAAGCGGTTGCAGGTGGCTGAACGTCTTGTAGTGGAACGCGTCGGCCAACCGCCGGGGGAAGCCGCCGGCCCCCAGGATGTGCATCGGGAAGAACGTGCCGTTGAGGAAGATGAACGTCAGGAAGAAGTGCAGCTTCCCGAGCTTCTCGTTCAGCATCCGGCCGAACATCTTGGGGAACCAGAAATAGATGCCACCGAACACGCCCATCGCCGTGCCGGCAAACAGCACGTAATGGATGTGGGCAACGATGTAGTAGGTATCGTGGATGAAGATGTCCACCGGCGTGGCGGCCATGAAGATGCCCGACAGGCCGCCGATGATGAACATCGACACAAAGGACAGGGCAAACAGCATGGCGGTCGTGAACTGAAGCCGGCCGCCCCAGATGGTGCCCAGCCAGTTAAAGGTTTTCACCGCGCTGGGCAGGGCGATCATCATGGTGGACACCATGAACGTGAGGCCCAGAGCCGGGTTCATGCCCGACATAAACATGTGGTGGCCCCACACGATGAAGCCCAAGCCGGCAATTCCCGCCAGCGAGTACACCATCGGCTTGTAGCCGAACAGCGGCTTGCGGGCAAAGGTGGAGATGATGTCGGACACAATGCCCATCGCCGGCAGGATCATGATGTACACGGCCGGGTGGGAGTAGAACCAGAACAGGTGTTGCCACAGCAGCGGCTGACCACCGCCGGCACCCACGCTGGCGTTATTGATCACATAGCCTGAGGGGATGAAGAACCCGGTCCCCAGTTCGCGGTCGAGCAACTGCATGCAGAGGGCGGCGGTCAGCACCGGCAGGGCGAACGCCTGCAGCACGGCGGTGATGAACATGCCCCAGATGGTCATCGGCAGGCGGAACATGGTCATGCCCGGTGCCCGCATCTGGATGATGGTGGTCATGTAGTTGACCGAACCCATCATCGACGAGATGCCGACGAAGATCAGGCCCCACAGCCAGAGCGTCTGGCCGGGCCCGCTGGCCGGGGCCGCGTCCGCGACCGACGAGAGCGGCGGATACGATGTCCAGCCTGCTGAGGGTGCGCCGCCCTCAACGAAGAAGGCTGAAATCATGCAGATGAACGCCGGCCACATCACCCAGTAGCTCAGCATGTTGAGCACGGGGAAGGCCATGTCGTCCGCGCCGATCATCAGCGGGATCAAGAAGTTGCCAAACGCGCCCGCGAGGATCGGAATGATCACGAAGAAGATCATGATCGTCGCGTGCATCGTGAACAGCATGGTGTAGAACTCGGGCGAGATCTGGCCGCCTTCGCCCGAGAACAGCATTTCGCCCACGATCGGCATATCGCTCCAGGGCCAGGCCACTTGCCAGCGGACGGCCAGCGCCAAGAGCCCACCCACCACGAACCACAACAAGGTGGAGAACAGGAACTGAATCCCGATCACCTTGTGGTCGAGCGAGAAAACGTACTTCTGCAGAAAGCCCAGCGAGTGCTCGTGGCCGTGCGAGTCATCGTGTGCGTGGGCACCAGCAACGGTGCTGCTCATTGGGTTGCCTCTTGCTGGATGCGCAGGTTCTCAAGCCATTGTTCGTATTCGGGGCGGGACAGCACGTACAGCCGGCCCTTCATCTTGTAGTGGCCCCAGCCGCACAACTCGGCGCAGACGATGTCGTACTCGCCTACCCGGGTCGGCTTGAACCAGACCGGGATGCTGCTGCCGGGAACGGCATCCTGCTTGACCCGCATGTTGGGGAGGAAAAAGCTGTGCAGGACGTCCATGCTTTCCAGGTCGATCACGATCTCTTCGTCGACCGGAACAGCAAGCTCGTTGACGGCGTGCAGGTCGTCGGGCGTGTCCAACTGACCGTCGGGACCGGGATACTGAATCCGCCACTCGAACTGCCGGGCCGTGACACGGGCCAGCGCCGGGCGGTGCGGCTTTTGCATCTTGGCCTCTTCCCAGGCCGACATCTGCATGATCGCGATGAACAGCAGCGTGGCGGCGGGGATCAGCGTCCAGACCACTTCCAGGTTGTGACTGCCGTGGGTGAACGCCGCGGGCTGGGTGTTGGTGGCGCCGTCGTACTTCCACATGAACCAGAACAGCACCACCTCGGTGGCCACGAAGACGGCCCCGGTCAGGTACAAGATGAAATACCAGAGCCGATCAATCTGCCTGCCGTGGGCCGACCAGTCTTCCGGCAGCCAGTGATCGTAGATGGGAGCGGCCACAAAGGCGGCCACGCCCAACACCGGCACCAATAGAAAAAGTAGACTCCAGAAACGTCCCACGTGCTACTCCCAGTGATTCCCTTGAGCCGCCGGCGGCACAGGCAGGCCACACGCGCCGCCAACGTCGTGTTTACAGGCCGGCCCGGTGTACCGACGGGGGCGCAGGCGACGCCTGCTCGTGCTCGTACGGCAGCGACATCACATAATCCACCACGCTCCAAATCTCATCCGGCTTGAGCGTTTGCCCTTGGGCCGGCATGGGCGTTCCCTTAATACCCGCGAAAATGCGACGGTACAGGTCTACTGGACGCCGGCCGCCGCGATAAATTCCCTGGTGCAGGTTCCGCGGTTCCGACGGCCGCACCGGCAGCGGCCATAACTGGGCCAGGCCGGGGAAGCGGGCTTCCTGGTCGCGTTGCAGTTTGGTCCACACGTCGTAGTCCACCTGGCCGCCGTCGCCCAAACCGGTCGGCCCGTGGCAGCCGATGCAGTTGGCTTTGCCCGCGTTGAGGAAGATCTGCTTGCCGCGTTCGATCGATGCGAGCCGCTCCTGCTCGCTGCGGAACGGCGGCCGCTGAACGGGCACCACCACGTGGTCCTCGGCCTCGTTCCAGGTGTTAGCTACCAGTTGGAGCACCACTTCCAGTTCTTCGGCCAGTTGGCCCTCGTCGATCGGGTCGCCGATGCCCTCGATCGCCGTCATGAGCTGATTCTGCACCTCGCCTCGGATCGCCAGGTATTTGACGTACTCGGCCAGGGCGTCGATCTCGGCTGGCGATTGCAGCTTGAACGAGGGCATGGCCGTGCCGGGGATACCTTCCCGCAGGGTGCGGTGCAGGTCCTCCATGGTGGGCTTGCGGCCCTGGTTGGTCGAGGTGAACTTGAACACGCCCATCTGGAAGTTCCGCGGATAGGGGTTCAAGAAGCGGGCGGTGGGGCCCAGACCATCGCCATTGATGCCGTGGCAATGCACACAGTGCTCGCGGTAGAGGCCGCGGGTCACGCCGCGGACGCCGGTGGGTCCGGCAGCCATGCGGAGCTTCTGAATGTCCAGCCCCAGGCCTGGCCAGGCGTAAGGATCATCGGGCGTGCCGAACACGGCGGTCAGCGCGCTGTTCAGCATCTCCTCGTTATGCAGATAGGTATTGCGGAGCGTACTCAGCTCCTCGGAGATCTCAGCGGACGGCAGGTTCTGGTCAACCAGCTGCATCTCGCGGCTCTGCACCACCATGCTCACCGGCGGAACAATCAGCCGATTGAGCTTGAACTCCACCTCGGGCTGACCGCAGCCGGTTAACATCAGGCAGACGGCCGCCGCCCAGGCAGCGGTTGCAGCCATGCTGCCGCGCCAGACGTTACGCGTCTGCGCAACCCGCACGGCGCGACTACGACCACCATGGTGCGTCGAAGGCGCCAACTCGCCAAGCGTCGGGGAATGCTTACTGTCGATTACCAAAGTCGCACCCGTCAGTTGGTTAGTCTAAAGCCTGCGATAACGACCTCGCCCTACCCCAGGCCGCAGTCTGCCTTTACCGCCACGTACCTTGGTCGCAAGTTTGGGGTAAGGCCGGCGGGCGGGATCCTTTGCCGGGCGGGCGAAGCACCGGAAATGCGGCTACTTCGCTTGTACCGCTGCGGCCGTCCTGCCTCCGAGCTATGCCCCTTTCTTGCGGCAACAGCTTACGAGCGGAACGACGACGGCGGCAGGGTGATGTCCTTGAGGTCCACTTCACCGTCTTTAGGAACGGTGACCTTAAACCGACCGCGATCAACATTGCTGACCGAGCCGCTGCCATCGACGGCGCCCTGGCTACCGGCCCCGCGTTCATGCCAGACCTGGAACTCCAGCTCCACGCCGGCCGGAACATTCTCGATGACGAAGTTGCCGTTCTCGTCGCTCACGGCCATGTAGGGATTGTCTTTGACGACGATCCAGCCACCCATCCAGGGATGGACGTTGCAGGCCGCAGGAGCCGGCAAGGTTTCGGCCACCGTCATCGTCTGGGTAACCCGTTGGTTCGAGGCCACGCCCGTGCTGAACGAAGCATTCCGTTGGAACTGCACGCTGGTGTTATGGGCCACCGGGTCAGAGTTGAGAATCTCCACCGGTTGCGAGGTATGCACCAGCAGCACGTGCGGCTCGAAACGGCAGTCGTGGTTGTCGAACACCACCGGCTGCTTGATTTTCTCTGCGTAGGATTCGTGGACCTTGGGATCGCGGGTGCGAAGGAACACGACCACGTTCTTCACGCCGCCGTCGGAGCTGACCACCAGTGATTCTTCCTTCAACTGGTGTTTACCGCAGAACTCCAAGTCCTTGGTCACCGAGAGCGGGGCCGCCGCGGGCGCCTGGCCGCCGAAAACAAAACGTCCGCGGATCGTGCCCCAACCGTCGGCCTGGTCCATGCCGCCGCCGCTGCTCTGGCTCGCGCTGCTCTCGCCTTGGTTCCGGGCCCGCAGGTTCTGGACAACCTCACGATTGGCCCTAGGCCCGCGGTCGCTCGAAGAATCCCCACATCCCACGGCGGTCATCAGCGTGGCAACACAGATCGTGAGAGCAAGGCAAGGGATTCGCATGGCGACCGCCTCCAACGGTTCAAGTCTTAGAAGCAACTCGTGGCGAGGCATTACCCCTGGTGCCTGGCACCGCCAGCACACCCCGAGGCAGCACGCGCCAAAAAAGCATCAACGTGCAGCAATCGTCGGCTCTCTTCTCCCAGGCGATTTCTGTTTTGCAGGTCTGTCTTGCAGGCGGAGTCACGCGTGCCGCGCTGTCGCGGCTACTCGTAGCTTGCGCCTGCTACCACTCGTGTTATGTGGTGGCCGAGGCAGCCAGGCGGCATCTGTCCGCCTGGCTGCTCACGATCCACTGGTTTGCATCTAGTTCTTTTCAAAAACGGCCGGGTCCACGCGGATGGTCCCTAGATCGTTCTTGCCCGGCTTGAGCGTGATGGTGAACCGGCCACGCATCCAGTCGCCCTGCGGGTCCAGGTAGCCCGACTTCTCGTGCCACACCTGAAACTCCAGTTCCGTGCCCGCCGGCAGTTTCTCCAGCGTGAAGGTGCCGTCCTCTGCCGTCACGGCCGTGTAGGGATTGTTGCGGGGCAGGATGAAGCCGCGCATCCACGGATGGATGTTGCAGGCCACCGGCACCGGAATCAGTTGCTGACGGTTGAACTGGTGATCGACGCCCGTGTTGGGAGGCAACAGCGGGTTCTTGCCCTCGTCGCCCAGGGGCTGCACGTTGGCATTGTGCGGCACGGGGTCGGAGTTGTGCAGAATGACCTTCTGCTTGTCCAGCCAGACCGGCAGGATGTGCGGCTCGAAGCGGCCGCCCTTGTTATCAAACTTCACTTCCTTGGGGAGGCTCTTTTCGATGTCGGGATGGATATCGACATCGCGGGTCCGCACGTAAATGACCACGTTGGCGATGCCGCCGTCTTTGGCCACCAGCAGCGACTCATCGACCAGACCCAAGTTGCCGAAGGCTTCTTGGTCCTTGGTGATTTCCACCGGCTTGGGGACCGGAGGCTTACCGTCGTACACGAACTTGCCCGTCAGCTCAGCCCACTCTGCGGCCATCACCGACGACGAGCCGAGCCAGGCGACGGCCGGGGCCACAGCCAGGGCGAACATCCAGCTCCAACGCTTTTGCAACATACGTTTTCTCCCAACGGGTCTCGCCGCAAGCCCTCGCGGCGCCCCGTCTCAGGGCTCTCGCCCCTGTTCCTTGGGCGAAATGGTTCCCGTGCGGCACTCCCCGTTTCCGGAGCCCCCC
>Ga0182738_1004294_pt1 | contig 15859 bp, 10 predicted proteins | sample eDN5th30CBELigMG_FD_128876 | JGI IMG/M metagenome (GOLD analysis project Ga0182738, IMG submission 128876) | Enriched Miracle-Growth compost microbial communities from Emeryville, California, USA - eDNA 5th pass 30_C BE-Lig MG (version 2)... ... | reverse complement strand
CCTGGGGAGTTGATTTTCAAAGTAATCTTTTCTGTACGCTTCTTGGGCTTCAGGGTCTTTGATAACATTTGCGGTAGAGTTTTTATCACCGAGATCAGAGGTAATGAATGCATATAATTCTTCGATAGGAAGAGCTGCATCAGGATCAGTTGGGAGATAACCAAACTTTTGAGAAAGATACCTAACAATAGCTGAAGATTGAGCAACAGGCTTTCCATCAATTTCGAGGATAGGGACTTGACCAAATTTGATTTTTGGGTCTTGTTTAAGAGTAGGCCAGTTTTCTCTAGGAAGACCGTAATCCTCAAATTCAACTCCACTATATCTGAAGAGCAATCTGGTTAATTCAGCTCTACCTTCAATAGGGAAATAGATGAGTCTGTAAGTGGGAGTCGCCATTGAGAAGTCTTGATAAAATTCAATTTAGAAATTTTTTATAATTTAGGATACATTCACGAGTATTTATAATAAAGAGGACTCGTTAAAACGTTTATTTGATGGTAATGAGAGCAGGGTTGGAAATAGGAATTGCCTTTTTGGCAGCATTGCCGACAGGCTCTTTAGATCTGTCGGCGATCTGAATAAACTCTCGGCATTTGGATTTTTTTGTCAAATTGAATTAAACTAAATTTGTGAAGAGACAGTGGGATTTGGGAGTCTCCTGAAATCTTTCAGTTCAGCTCCCAAACCTTTTCAATAGAAATAACATAAACTTGAAAAACGAACTTCACTGAAAAATTTCCGTGGAAAAAAAAAATCAAGAAAAGTTTTTTCACGAAAAAAATAATCTAAGAAAAAATATTTTTGATAAAAAATTGACTTTCAGAGCCGACAGTGTTCTGAGAAATATCGGCAATTTCAAGAAAGTGCCGGCATTTGCCGTCAATCGCTGGCCTATTTCCAACCCTGAATGAGAGCATCAGGAGAAAATATTTAGGCGAAAGCCAAAAAAGGCAAGAGGTGGCAATCTTTATATCCTATTTATTTGAAATTAGGCAAAAAGGCTTGCCAACAAATGTAAATGTGAAAATTCTCAATAGAAAATAGAGATCCTCTAGTGGATATGAGAGGGAGGAGATGGAGTACAAGAATTTATTAGGAAGTTGAGCTTCATTTTGATTCACAGTATGATGGAAATGTTTGGAGGTGAACTCAGGTCTTTTCTTCCTTAAATTTTGCTATGTTTTTGAATAAATTTAGGGTAAGGTCTAAAAATATCTGAATCAGATTTTTCTTGATTTATTGATAATAAGAATAATGAGTTTTGTTGAAATAAGATAATGAGGATCTTGAGGATTTACGATGTTGTTTTCATGAAAACAATTTGAGAGAGTTTCGAGTTTGTCTGTGATCATACATTTGGAGGAGCAGATAAAGTTTTGATTGTCCGAACTTTTTTAATATCAATTTTGTGAGTTAAAATTTTATTGCTGAAATTTCAATAAAAAACAAATAATATCGGGCAAGAAATGTGTCATCGATAAAATTGGATTTTTCAAAGCAAAATTTTTCCTTCCGTCTTGTGAAGGATTTTCATTTGATTTTCATTAAAATTACAAAAAGTATAAAACTTAAATAAATCAAACACAAACAAATCTTTTTAAAACTATTTCAAGAATACAAAAGTGAGGAGATAATATGGGTGATTATTAGTCATGAAAATCTTGTTCATCATTTTCAAGCGAGTCCAAATAGTAGAAGTCAATTCTCATGTATCGAATTTCTTCTGGAGCCAATTTATCATAATTGCCTTTATATTTGGCTCTTAAAGCCCTTTCAAATTCCTTTTGATTGAAATTATCATATTGATCTCTGAATTTCGAATATTTTTCTATTCTCCTATTTCTTTCTTCAAGGTATTCATTTAAGCCTTTCCACTTTTTCTCCCTCAAACAAGTAATCAGCTTCTTCATATCGTCTCTTTTCTTTGATATCAATACCTTTGGAAACCATTTTGTTTTATCATAGTTCTAATGAGGAGATTGTTACTCAAAGAATTTTGAATGTAACTTTTACCTCTCGGTTGTTTAGAATATATTCCTCACTTTCAGCAAATAATTCAACGTATTGAAGTAAATACAGACCGCAATCTGTCAAATTATTCTGCTTTGGAACCAATGGTTGGTAATGTGGGTATCCCAGCGTTTTTAGCTGTCTTAATCTTTTCTGAATTATACTCTCATCTACAATTTTTCTTGATATCGCCTCATATGCGAAAAACCTAGAAAAAAGTTTTAGTACTCATTAAATCTCATATTATTACTCATAAACCATTCTAGAATAGATAGACTCCATTCTTGAAATTGAATCAAGATAAACGACCAATGGGATTTGGTCGCCATCAGAAAAGAGGCGAGAAGGATAACATAAAATGGCCATATTCCAATGTTCGTTATCATTGACAGGTATCAGGAGAAAATCTTTTTGAAAAGGATTGAATTTTTTTGTCCACTGTGGAATGGAAGATTAACAAGAAAGAAGGAAATTCAAAAGATACTTTTTCCATTTTTTGTTGAACTTGTTTGAACTTTGTAAAATCATTGTCTCTTTCTTGGAACAAATGCCGCATCTTCAGCATGAAATATGTATTGAAAATATGCACTTTTGCTCTTCTTTCATTATTCAAAAATCCCAATTCCACCAATCTATGAGACTTGTTAGAGAGAGAGACTTTCAAAAAAGTACTTGAAATAAAAATTCATAAGAGTATCATTGAGATAAACATCAGGTTCAAGTCTCTGGAAATCAATCTCTTTGATGTCCTCGACAGCTTGACTGAGGCTTGTATAGTTTTCTTGTGTATGATCCACCGAAATTGTTCTTGGGATATACAGTCCGGAATCAGGTAATTGCTGTTGTTGTGGTTCCTTCTTCTCCTCCTCTTTATTCTCTTGATTCTCTTTATCGTCATTAGTTTCAACTTCCATTTCAAGAGGTTTAAGAACTGGTTCTTTAACAGGTTCAAAACTTATACTCTTTATTCGTTCTGTATCAAAGATCTCTTCATTATGAGAATTTGTATTTTCTTTAAGAGTATCAATGAGCCTCTTTTTGTGAGGACTTGGGTTCTTTTCTTCTATTTCCATTGCTCTCACTTCCTCTACTCCGTTTGTATTTTCAATTTCAATCTTATTTTCTTCGTCTGGTCCTGTGGATCTTCTGATTGAAGGAGCGATCATTGGCCGAATCCCTTCAAATTTTAGCTTGATCTTATCAAAGAGGCTAAAGGCGAGTTGTGATAAACTTTTATTCTCCTTCCTGAAGACTTCAAGCAAATTTTCTGCTTCGCTTGGTTCGATCTTTTCGATTCTATCATTTTCTTGCTTTTGTATTTCCTTTTTGTCCTTGTTTTTCATAAAATTGTTGAATTCTTGGATCTCATCATGATCGATCAGCTTGACGAAGTTATTCTGAGGCTTCGATTTATTTGATCCGTTCTTTTTAAGAGCTTTTCTTTGAGTTTTACTCTTATTCGATATGCTCATGATATCATTAAATTCCTCTTCAGACGAATCTTCAGACTCAGGAGGCAGTTTGAGTTTGTTGGTGTGGTTGTACTTGACCTTTTTTACGCCGTTGGTGAATTTATCTGGGGCCGTTTTGGGAGGTCTTTGATTTTTATCACTCATTTCTGGTGTTAAAAAAAAGTGCTAAAATCCCAAAATTTTATTTGAACTATTTTTTTCCTCACTCGAATTAAAGAATTAGTTCTGGCAAAAAGAAATCGTTAATCAACTTGTTATTTATTATTATTATGATACAGATACAGATACAGAAAACATATAAAAATAATCAAATTAATCAAAACTGTTGATTGGAGTATTTATGCAATGAAGGCAGGGAAGGGTTGACTTTAAGTCTTCTTCTTTCAAAAACATGTTGTTCCTCATAACCTCTTGCAGTTTCTGGAGGTGACCTTGGTCTTGAATTTGATCTGGACCGATCTTTATCTGGGACTCTTATTGGCGAATGGCTGCTGTTTCTGATGTTCTCAACCAAAAAGTTTCGATGAGATCTCTGTCCCATTCTCTTTATCACTTCAGTTGACAATCTATTTTGAATTTTCGCTGTTTCTATCCTTGGGACCACATATTTTGGGAATGTTCCCTTCACATTAAATGACCTTGTGCGAGATTAATGGTCGGAAATTCAACAGATATTGATTGTACCATAACATTTCATCAGTTTGAATAATTAATTTTCCTGTTTTGAGTTTGCCATATTCTAATGGAGCAAAAGTCACAATAAAGTTGGTCGAATCAATATCCCTAGTACGAGTATTAAGAAAAATGCAACGACGTGAATAAGTTCTGACTTTGCTTTTTCAAGGACACCAGCTTTGGGAGTGACAGTAAATTCGATATCAGATTCTGGAGCAAATCCAGCTATAAAGTCGGCAGGGACTTTGGTGTAGTTGTTCAATTTGAATGACACACTGGAGGATTTATGAATAGCAGAAGTTATCATGATAGTGTCATCAGGATCAGGGAATGTCGCTTCCATATGCAATTTATACCTATTTGAGAAAATGTTATTAATAAATTTTTTATTGTCTCATGTTACTTCCAACGGCCACCTGAAGATTTGATGACGATCAACTCAACAACGGCTTTGAAAGGCTTGAGAGGATTAAAGACAGCTTTGAAGACGAGAGGGTCAGAAGGATCTTCAATAGAATTTCTGATGGGAATAAAATTGATGGATTTATGGTGAGGATTGTGGATGATTTTTTCATATTCTGGAGGGACATTGGCAAGTTCAATGGAGTAGGTTTCTTTGGGGTCAACATTAGGGTTACCAGAAAGGTAGATTTTGAGCTCTTTATCGAGTCGGACTCTGCATTTTGTTCGAAGGTAGAAATCGCTAGAACTGGTGTATGATTCTGTGACTCCTGTAAGAGGATATCTCCATTTGATTTTTTCGTTCATAGCGACAACAAGATTGGCTTGGTAATCATTGATATTTTTAGGTAGAAAAGAAATCGGAATGCTTGTGAAACTTTGGCCATTGATGGCAACACGATTTTTCTTGAGTAAAATAGAAAAGGCTTTGTTTTCATTTCCTTCCAGGTAAATATGAACAAAAATGGTATCTTTGAAAGGATTTTTAAAGTTGATTGTTGTGGAAGTCTCTCTGTTCAATCCTCCCGAAATAATCTTCGGCTCAAACTGGGTTGGTGCAATTCCTTGTCCAAAGAACTGATATGTCCAATTACTTATCTCATCAGTCTCAAAAAGAATCTCGCAATTCTAGAGGAAAATTAGATTAATTGAAAATAATCTGAGAATTACATCAAACATATCAAGATCTGAAGGGATATATCGAACTTTGACAAGAGCAGTATCGTAAGGTGGGATAACGATATTTTCTGGCAGAACTTCAAAGTTGTAAGGATTTGATAACCTATATCGGACTTGGACTTCTTGATTGGAAGGATTCTCCAACTCGATTTCAGAGGTTTCGACCTTGCCAAGCTCAGCCTTCATCGCAGAGACCTTAATAGGTGGTGCAGGCTGGGCTTCGAGGTTCAAGTCATACCAGACTTCCCCAAGCTTTTCATGAATAAAGGCGATTGATCCGACTTGTTTTCCTGCTTTTAAAGGACTGAAAACTAATTCATATGTTGCTGTTTGTTTTGGAAGAAGAGCAAAGGAATTTTCTCCAAGCAGTCCTTCTCCTGTTGGTGAAACTTCAAAGACAACTCTCTCATCCAATGGATTTGAAATGGCAATTTCAAATGCAACGGCTTTTCTGACAGTCGTGACCAGGTCTATAACTTTTTCTGCCTTAGGGCTTTCTGTATGAACCTCGACTGTCCACCATCTGTAGCGATTATCCTGGTCATAGAAGGTTATTGAGCCAGTATACGCACCACCAAGAACTGGTGTGACCTCGAGGATATATTCTTCAGTCCTCCCTGGGAAAAGTTCAAAGGTAGATTTTCCAGAAGCATTATAGAGATCTGTCTCAACTCTATAACTAACCTTTTTATCAGTTTCATTCTTGATATGGAACGCATGGGTCTTTGTTTTTCTGGCTTTGCATTCAAGGACGACATGGCCTTCAGCAAGAGGCTCTTCTCCATATCCTTTCAAATCAAAGTCCAATTGCTGGCCTGTAAAGGTATTATTAAGAGTTAGTTTGGCGTCAGCTTGCATGATCCAGTCAGGTTTGAAGGTGACTTGATAATTTCCGATCTGTCCTTTGGGAACTTTGAGCTCTTTCTGCCATAAGAAACAATGGCTTGCAGCCTGGCCTTTTTCATATGCTAATGAGGCTTTAATGGTCCATTCGCGATCTGACTCATTCTTGAGAGGAATATCTTGGGTAATAAACTCTCTGGCAGGACATCTCATCTCGAGAACTGCCTTGATTGGCTTAGGCAACACTGTGATCTTGAATTCGTACAATCTGACATCAGCTCCATTGGTATTTCTTGCAACAAAACGAAGAGGATGATCCTTTGTAGGAGCTTTAAAGAGCACATTAATCGGAAGTTTATTCTGAGTGCTACTGCTGCTAGTGTTGGCATCTGCAGATTTATTTTGGATCATATTTGCGACAATATCTGCGAATCCTCTTGAACCAAGTGAATTCTCATCACCTTTCTTTCTTGTTGCTGCAGCTCCCGTGCCGCTACTAGTACCAAGTCCAAGAGATCCCCAAGCCATTGTGCTTCTCTTTTCTAATTGATGGCTGCTATTTTCTGCAATAGCCTTTTTTTGAGTGTTGGGGATAACTATTTGTGGAGGAGTGGTGATATATTGTGTTTGGCTTTCAATTATGAATGTCAGAGACTCTTGGGATCTTTCGTAATGCTTAATAGCTTTTTCCCGTTCGTGATCACGAAGTTTGAGAGCAGGAGGGAGCCTTTCAAGATGAACTCTTCGAGCATTGATCAGATGAGGATTATTAACTTGAATGGTGACGTTAAAATTCATTTCAGACTCAAGGTAGAATGTTGAAGGAGCGGGAACTTCGATTACAGGAGGAAGATTGACTTTTCCTTTGAGAGTATATTGCATTTCGCCAACACGATCGTCTCTAAAAACGATATAACAGGTATGCTCGTCCATAGTGAAGGGAAGGAATGAGATTGGAAGGGATACAGTGCCTCCTTTGCCAACTGTAAGTGTAGTAAGTCTGCATGAAAAGGGTTCAAAGGTCAGGTCCATTTTTTGTTCTTCAGGTGGTTCTGGGTTTGATTCAAATTTGCCCCTTGATTGAGATCTCTTTCGGTTTTTCTTGAGATTTTGTTTTTCATCAGCTGGAGGTTTCTGGTGGATGAGCTCAATCTGGAAATCTGCCTTGGCACCAAAGATATTTTCTACCTTTATATCTCGATTTTTCAGTTCATAGAGTTTGCTTTCAAATACTTCTGTTATCTCGGATTTACGCCCTGTAACCTTTGAGACGAGATCAAATACGAGAGCTGCAGCTTGGGTGTTGCTTTCATCTTTTTTATTGGTGAAATAAATACGAGCTGTGAGAGGTTTGGAGATTCTTGCTGAGAACTTGACAGGGAATTCAACCTGGCTTTTGGGTTCAACACGAACACTTGCATCTCTTTCTCCTGTTTCCAATGAAAAATCTGACTCTCCTTCAAGACGTACCCGATAATTGATAGGTCGAGATGAGGGATTATTGAGGACAATATGTTTGATGACTTCTTCACGGAGAATACATCTAAATTCAATGGTTTCTTTGGGAATATAGTGAGGAAGATTATTGTAAAGATAGAGTGTGAACAAGACCATTTCTCTTTGTCGTGGACTTTCAATATCTCTTGCTGTTAATTGCGTTGTCAATCCAATATCTCCAAGAGCAGTGATCACCTTTTCAGCATTAAACAAATATTCTTCTTTATTCTGAGGGCCAAAACGAAGTTGCTGAAGAGCTTTCGAAGCGTTTACGCCCACATAGCTCTGAATAACAGCTGCAAAGACATGACCATCCTTTAAATCTTCATCGAAAGACTTGAGAACTCTGGGGGCCCCTGGCTTCATTTTATTGTAATGGGTTTCGAGCCATCTCAGTAAAAGGTTTTCGCTAACACTCAAGAGGTTGCTGCCTTCCATTGGAGTCTCCCCCATGTTCGTAACCGATTTTTCTGGAATAGGCATACCAGGAGTATTTTTGAAGACTTTGGGAGTGAGACGATTGAGATGATAAATTTTGACAATTTGATAGAAAAGAGTGATCCACGAGTCAAGCGAAAGATAGTTGAATTTATTCTCAGAAAGCTTGATCATGCTTGGCATTAGAGAGGGTCCCGCGTTGACTTTGGCGTAGAGGTTATAATCATAGCTTTTCAAAAGATATTCTGGTCGAATAGTGTTGAGAAGAGCTCCGTTTTCTTTGAGTGTACGGATAAGTTCATCATATTGCTGATGGAGAATTTGCACTTTTTCGAGTTTTTTGGTGACATCTTTTATGTTTGCTTTATTAGGAGGCATCTTGCCAGTGAGGAAATTCAATAACTCGAACAACTGTCCACCGTTATTCTCGATAACATCATGAGGGAATCTGTTGATATATGTCGTCAAAACGTTCTGATTCAGCCAAGCTTTGATACTTTCGCAAGCCCTTTCCAATTCTCGATATGGAATAGGAGCATATCCTAACAAACTTTTTGCTGTTCTTGCAATAGATCCAGTTTTTGAAATACCAATACTAAAGGCTCTATGAGAAGTTGCTTCTTCAGACCCTCCTTCTTCTTCATTATCATCAACTTCTCTTAACCGAATAGGTTTGCCAGGCTCTGCAGTGATATAATATTCTCCAGGGCTTCTCTGCAAATATGGGAAATTGGTGAATAGACAATTGTCAGCTGTTGCTGAAAGCCTGATACGATATATCTTTTTATTGTTATCAATAAAGTGAACTTCAGTTGTTATTGACAATGGTTTTGCAGACTTGAATACGACATCAACTTTTAACTTGGGGTTCGTAACGCCGAGAGTTTTTCCTTCGGGGAATTCAAGTCTTAGAGGTAGAGTGCCAACATCATTGACGATTTCATATTTGAGTTGCAAATTTTCATAGCCATCATTGACAATTTTGAACTGACACCTTGACTCAATATCCAAAGGCACCACAGGCAAAATAACTTCTTTTCTTTCGAAAAACAGATTGGGATAATCTCCGTATCCCTTGAGGATCAGATTTGTGTATGGCTTGGTGTGATCATTATCAATATAAAAAGGAACGTGCTTCTCATATGTCCCAGGATCAAGCGGATTGAATCCAACTCTGATGATTTGACGTTGCCCAGGCTCAATTCTTCCTTTTTGAGGAATAACCATAAACACATTATCTTCTGCAAGGACAGTTGGATCAATATTCCAGGTTAAGCTTTTGTGGTGGTCCATATTATCGACTTCAATATCTGCTTCAACAGGAACCGGTCTTTCCATATTGTTGATGACTTTTTTCTTGAAATCCACGAGGTTTGGCTGAATAATGCATTTTGGCTTGATACCGCGGCAAGAAACTATTCTACTTGTGCCATCTGTTTTGCCATATCCTCTGAGGGCTATGGGGAGTTCAAATGTGTAATTCTTGGCATCTTCTGGTTTGAATGTCAGAATAAATTCGACTGTTGCAAGTTTTTTCACCTAGGAGAGAGAATTTATGAGAAAAATCTAATGAAAGAAAAGTCTACTTTGATGGTATATTTTCTGGGTTTTTCTTTTTCTTCATCATCATCACTTTCATCAGTTGCAGCTGACATATCTTTTGCATCCATTTCATCAAGATTAGCAGGGCCGTCATCAAAGCTTTCAATGAAGCTACTTTCATCATCACCATGTTCACGAGCAGGAGCAATTTCCAAATATTCAGCATCACCTTCAGTGAGATCCAAGTCGAGAACAGCTCCAATATTACTCTCATTCACAAAAGTAAGCTTCATTGAGCTGCTACTTCCAAAGGTTACAGGCCCAAAATCAAACTCATCTTCCAGGATTTTGACTTGTGGGACAACAGTCTCACCCTTAACAGCAAGTTTAGCTTGCTTTCCACCTCGAACATTCACCAGAATATCTCCAGACATGACGATAGGTTCGTTCAATTGGAAGCTAACCTTCAATTCTGTATGACTATCAGGGGATATTCTCCCTCTTGTTGGCAAAATTGTGATTCCTGGAGGAAGTTTCCAATAAACCTGAAATACTGCAGTTGTCTTGTGTTTATTTCTGAGATAAACAGACTTGGTTTTTTCATCACTGACCAAGATCTGTTCAAAGTCAAGTAAACGCTCTTTAAAATCGCATTTTGACTCATTACAAAATCCAGTACAAGTGAGATATTGAGTTTCTCCATCTTGTACATTCATGGTAAGGCGCTCAGATTCGCCTTTAAAATTGGTTCCAGAAGGGATATAGGTAATTCCTATGGCAATAGAGTCTTCAGCTGGAACTTCTCCTTGCATGGGATTTATCTTGAATATGCCAGTTTGCGAAGGTTTAAAGTTGAAAACTCCTGCAGAGTTTCCTTTATTGTAGAGTTGGATGTAATTGGTAAGGTCCATATCTTCATCCTTTTCTTGGAACTTGAGAGCCATTGTTGAAGATTCAAGGGTTAATTGGACTGGTTCAACCTTAGCGAGTAAAGTAAATCTGAATTCATGTTTGTTATTGATGATATATTTGACATATCCCTTGAAATCTTGTGTGCTGGCTGACATGAAGACAAGTTCAAAGGCAGCAGTTTGTGAAGGAGGAATAATTTGAGGTTTTGTGTTGGATTCTATGAGTTCATCATGACTAATTTCAATCTGGGCCAGGATTGAAGTTCTCAGTTGATTTTGGATTGAGAAATACTTTTTGACTCGAGACTTGACATAAATAGGTCCCAGATCAATCACACTCGGCCCAGCAAAGATTCTTTGAAGTTCATCCGGAGTCAATTCTTTAGAAGTGTCTCTAAATTCAGACTGAGATTTGATTTCTGAAGGGAAGATTTTTTTCTGAGGTTTATTAGGATCTGGTCTAAACCCTTCGAAATTTTGGAGAATTTCTGGTTCATATGGTCCAAGAGGCTTAGTGACATAAAGAGGGTCATGAGCAGAAGGAAGGTTATATTTTGGTTCGTCGAGTTTCCCTTGTTCAATTCCAGCAAGAAAAGCAAAGTCAAATGGGTGATGAAGTTTTTTATCTTCTTTGTCTCGTTCAAGCCAAAAAGCTTTATTTGGAAGATACTGTTCAAGTTTTTCTGGTGCTGTCTCTACCTTTTCGCTTATATCTCGCCTTCGTCGGCTCAGCTGTCTAGTGGAATGGTAGTTATGGGATAGGCTCTATTAAATAGTCAATTACCTTTTGTGTCGTTGTTCTTTTAAGAAATTATTATAGGTAGTTCTATTATTTTTTTGAGCAAAATACAAGTCCATTTTTTCCGAGCCGCCAGTTGCTTCGATTTGAGGAAGATTGATATTTTGGGAAGCATCGTTTGTCAGAATAGTTCTATCCCCTCTTCTAATCACTCTGATTCCAATTTCACTATTCTCATCTCCTCCGACATATCTCTTTACTCTCACCACATCTTCTGGTAAACTTTCTATTCCTCTCATTCCACCCTAATTGTTGGTTATTATAGGAATTCCTCATTGACCCATACCTTTTTTTCTCCAATACTCAAAGCAGCGCCAACAAGCTTGATTGGGATTTTATAAGCACCAAATAATTCTAAATCCATATAACTAGTGAATTTTCCGAGGCCTTTTGGCTCAAAGACAAAGTCAACAGGATGAGTATCTCTTGGCAGGAGTGTTCCTCTTTTTGGAGCCGCTTTGAAGTTTGCGACAGAGGAAAAAGAGAACTCAACCGGATGATCTTCATTTTTATTATCAAGAATGACTGCAATATCTTTCTTCTCATGAACTTTACATTCGCCAAAATTCAATGCATGGCTTGAAATTTTAACAGTTGGACATATTCCCTTTGCAGATATATGAACATAAGGGCTCAAGTCTGTTTGTCCATTGAATTCAAAAATACACGTATAATTATAAGTGATTGGATCAAACTGGCTTTCTGGGATCTCATCATGAGCACTATCGCCCTTCATACAATAATTTCTCGTCCAAAAGATCATATTATCAGTGACTCTTGATTTGCAGGTAAATCTTAATGGGATTTGAGAGTAGGAATCGACAAAGCCTTCAGAAGGATAGCAGTTCATGACTCTCTCAAGCTGTTCAATGCCCAATTCGTTGGGAGTTTGAAGATTGGGAATTTCTTCATCTGCAGTCTGTTTGCCAGAAAGGAACTTGATCTTAAAAGGGAGTTTCTGAGGAGTATTATTCACAAGATAAGCTTTGATTTCTTTGAGTTGTCCAAAATATACACTTCCAAAATCGTAATTATGGTTCTGAGCTCCTTGTTCATCGATCAAGAAGATGTAAAAATCCACTGACGTTGCGCTAACGTCAATATGTTTCAACAAAGTTTGCCCTTCAACATTTACCTGAAGAGTATCTCGAAATATTCCTGCTTCCTTTGGTCTTATGGGGAAAATTATTCTCTGTGGGATATGAAAATCTTTACTTGTAGGTGAGTTTAACGTCAACTGTAGCTCCTGGTTGTATTGAAAAATGAGCAGGAGAAACAATCATAGGCCCTGGCGTGGTAAATTTGAGATCAACAATTCCTTCTCTAGCTCCTATGGTAAAATATTAAGGAATTGGCTTCTTAGAAATTTCTCACCATCATTGCGAAAAGTGACAGTCCTGGTTTCTTCTTTTTGAACACGGATGAAGCCAAAATTGACGAAAGGATCGAAGGTGATAGAAGATTGAGGAGAATAAGCATGTAAGGGAATAATTTGGCTGAATCGATCTTCACTAACAATTTCGATAGCATCATGGAAATCTCCTGGTTTATCAGTTTCAAAAGTCACAAGAAGCTTCATGCATAAACCTGGTGCAATATTCCCAATCATATCATAATCACATCTGAATTTGTTGGTTTTAGGCTGAAAGATTCTTATTCTTCTGCCTGTTGCTGTAAGATTCCTCACAAGGACAACAACTTCATAGGTTTGATAGGATTGGATATCGGTGATAATGATTTCAGAAGGAACAACTTCAATTGGGACAGATTTTGTAATATTTTTGATGTTGGTGACGGTTTTTGGTCTTGCTCTTTTTTGTTGAGGTTCGCTTGTCATTGGAGGAAGAATGGGCCGTTCTCTGCGAGTATCACCAAGTCTAGATGGCGCTCTTCTTGAACCAGATTGAGATCGGCTATGTCTTGTAGAATTCATAAAAAAGTAAAAGTCTATGATTAACTGAAACAATCACTTTAAATTTTTTTCAAAATTTTCAAATTTTCCTCTAGGAAATTTGGTGAAATAGCCTTGTCGGAGACTTGTGTTTCTTGATGAGACTCATATCATCTTCGGCCCCTGATTGTATTGGAAAGACAATTTGTAGTCAAAGTTGGACAGTTTGGCTGAGAAAAAAGGTTGAGAAGTCAGAAAGATATAGATTTTTAGCTTTATTTAAGCTACTTATCAGAATAAAAATAAAATTTTCTTTTTGAAACTTTTTTGAAGGACTGGATGTTGGATTAAACATTTTTAGAGAAAAAAAGGATTTTTCTTGTTATAAAAGAAATTATCCGTGAATTTTCAAATCTTGATCAATAATCAAGGAAACCGAGAAATAAAAAAATTTTGAGAGAGAAATTTTTTTTCTTTTGACATATTCAAAAAGTGGAAAAAAAATTTTTATTAATTTTTTTTTCGAGTTTTTTTTTAATTTCCTTCCAAAATTTTTTCAGCTCAGACAACTTGAATTTTTTGTCAAAGAAGAAATTTTCATAAAATTTTCAGACCAAAGAATTTACTTTTCTCGAGAATCTCATTTTATCCATTTGAAAAAATTCCTTTTTTATGAAATAATAAGGTTGAGATCAGAAAAGTTTTATATTTCATCAATTAATAAAGTTTAATTCATTATAAACAACAAGCATATTAGATTATGGAATCCAACTTTTATAAATCTAAGAAAGCTGCACAGAAAAGCAAGGTTAAATCTGACAAAAAAGACTCTCATCATCAAGAAGAACCAGAAAAAGTTGACAAAAGTCCTTGTAAAGATTCACAAACCACTCCCGAAAAGCCCATCAAAGAGCCGAAGAAAAAAATGATGCCAATCCAATCAATTCAGAAAAGCTATCATGCAAAATACGATCATGAACCAGATGAAATATTACCTGGAATGTACTTGGGATCTGTTGGAGCAGCATATAATATGAAAGGCCTGAATGATAACAGAATTAAGCATATCCTATGTTGCTGTGCAAATATTAGTCCTGCTTTTCCGACTGTAAGCATCTTGAGAATAATCTTTAGGCTAATATGGCAATAGATGTATGGATACAAGACATTGGATTTGGAAGATATAGAAAGTGAAGATATCAGCAGATTTTTTGAAGAAGCTTCAAGTCATATTCATGCAGTTATCAATCAAAGACAAAGAATTTTGATACATTGTTTTGCTGGAAAATCGAGATCTGCTACAATAGTTATCTGGTATAATGAGATATTTTACTCAAGTTAATAATAACCTTTTTGAAGTTATTTGATTCGATACAATGGTATGAGTGTGGATCAAGCATTAGAACATGTGAGAAAAAGGAGATCTTGTGTTGAACCAAACGAAGGTAAGAATAAAGGAGAAGAAGATTTTTGTAATCCAAATTAGGATTTATGAAGCAACTCAGAGCTTATGAAGAGAAAATTTTGGGTGTATAAAGTAAATTCTGATCTGAAAAAAATCATGCTTGCTGTAAATATTGAAGGGTTTTCTTTGAAATTCTTCGGATCTTTTGTTGTAATTTAAAAATTTAATTTGATAAATTGTTTTTGTATTTTTCTTGTCTGACTTTTTGAAAAGGTCAGAGTAGAGATTTTTTGATGAAATCATGTTTCCAGAAAAATTTTTCAGTTTTCACATGTTCTAATTTTGGAAAAATTCATCCCAAAAAGGTGGGAATATTCGAGATAATTTTTGGTTGGGAAAGTTCAAAAAACAATTTGATTCAATTATCAATTCACATTTTTATTAACAATTAATTTCTCTAGAGTCCCCCATATCTTTAAAAAACTCAATGAAAAACCTCAAGACCTATCCGGTTGACGACGAGACCTTTCTTCCAGTTCGGCATATTTCCAAAAAAATATCACAAAGAGTCCCTATTTTCCAGATAGAAAACATTTCTCATGAAAAGAATGCTCCTAAGAGACTTCACAAATTAGTTATTGACCTGGATTTCTCGTATGGTTTCGATAAGGCGGCAACAAAAAGTGCTTTAAAAAGGATTAGAGTGATAGATGAACTCAAGATTACTCTCAAACAAAATCTTCTCTTTGTCAAAGAGTTTCTATCATTGCTAATGAACATCAAAATTAAGAAGCTTAATATCTGCATCGAACGCTATGAACTGTTCCAGCCACCAAAGTTGAAGCAAATTTTTTCTCATGGATGTAATAGATTCTTACAAGAATTGGTCATTACTCTCAAACTTCCTGGAAATTATCTCAATTTGATGTTGACTTTGAGCGCTCAACAACATCTAAAATTCACAGACAAGAAGTTTCAGGTTTTATGCAAGAGATATATGGCAGGCTGTCCTCAGCTGAAAAACCTACAGCTCAATTTAAAAAGTCAGACACTGCAAAACTTGACAAGTTTATCTCTTTCTAGTTTGGGATCATCAATTCGAAGACTGAGAGATCTTTCTGGTCTTAATCTCAATGTGGTCCTGAAGGACATAACAGATGAAAGTCTAACTTTCTTTTCAAACTGTCTTGCGAAAAAGACAGAGTTGATTTTTCTGAAGCTTTTTATTTCAGG
>Ga0182738_1004291_pt1 | contig 15862 bp, 11 predicted proteins | sample eDN5th30CBELigMG_FD_128876 | JGI IMG/M metagenome (GOLD analysis project Ga0182738, IMG submission 128876) | Enriched Miracle-Growth compost microbial communities from Emeryville, California, USA - eDNA 5th pass 30_C BE-Lig MG (version 2)... ... | reverse complement strand
GGGCATATGAAAATTCTTTCTTCCAAAATTTGGGCATTTATCTGATTTTACCCCCTTGAAGAGGCCCTTTGGTCCAGTGGCTAAGATCTGACATTCCTTGCTGTATCTTATAGTTAGGCTTTCGCTAGGTTGCAAAGCTCTTCAAAGAGGGTTGCACTAGGCTCATAAAAAATTATCACTTGTTTCACTAGTGTTGTCATTTTTTTTGTTGTCATTTTTCAAATCACCCTTCTTTTTTGACATGCAAACGGTATTTCAACAAGGAGATCTTTCTTCTAATCATCTTTGAAAAAGGCAAATCTCCTCTCAATCTCAGAAATATTTTAAAAAGGATCAAGAAATAAATATAAGGTATTATAGATCTTGAAATTAAAAATGAATCAGATTAACTGAGATTTCTAAAAGAAATGTATTTATATTATCTCCTCAAAAAGGAAAAAGAAATAGAATTCTGGCTCGAGAAATGAATCTTGCAGGAATCTTCATTTCTGTATCAACAAAAACTCTCATTCTAGGAGCTTATATCTTCAATTTTTCTGAGTAAAACGAAGGTATCTATATTTCCCACTATTCGAATCTGTAACAAGAAAACTGCATTGTGCCAACATTTCAAACAAACAAAGTCAGTCAACCCCTTTCCTATTCCTGAAAAACAAGAAGGGAGATTGCCAAAAAGAAGACGTTTTGGCTCAGAAACGAGAGATGATCAGAACCATTTATGTTTGATTCTTTTGAAAGTTATTAAATTAATAACGTTTGTTTTTTAGTATGATGGCGGGATATTTAGGTAAAAACTAAAGGAAATAACTCGAAGTAGCGGCATTTCTTTGATCCTTTACGTCAAAAAACTCTCAATTATGATCATAGAATGCTAAAGCGCTAAGGTTATGCTCTTTCTTGATAGGATTATGGCAAGATTGACGGCTTCAAGAGAGATTCAAAAAGTTAAATTTGGTTGAAATCAAGCAGATTCTAGCATCTACTGATGGCACAACATGGAGGAAAGGTTTTTAGAATCTCTGGGTTTGGAAGTGCAATTTATAAAACATAAAACATGTCTCAAGCCACGTGTCTGACTTCAAAAGTTATATTCTCAAGTTTTTGCCTGAATCTAATATGAGAACAAAAATAGGGAGAGTTTTTTTCTGAATAAGAAACGATCGTGAGAGAGAGAATAGCTTTAGGTCAAATAACAGCATCTTTAATTAAGCACAAGGCTATGGCTAATGAGCTTGCCTTGGAAAATTTTGTAGATTTTTAATAAAAGAAATATGCGAAAACACATTAAATTTAATAAGATTATGCTGCTATATTGTTCTTTTCAAAGAATTCCCATGTGATTTTCATTCCCAAAATGATTTGAAATCTCCAGAAAGATCACGAGTTGAAGCCGGAGCTCCTTCTTGGCCTCATATTTCTGAACGCCCTTTTTTAATGAAATGAGGTTCTTAATTGACTGATTCGAATTTTTGACTCTTGAAAAATGATTAAGGACAGGAGAGGATCAGAATAGTTTCGATTGGAAGACCAGATATTAAAAACGGATCATCATTTTGAGCTGGAAAAAGGCATTTTCTAGATTTATCTTTTGAATAAGAAACAAGAACTGCAATCATCAAAAATTATATTCAGCTTTTATCAAAACCACAATTGTTTATTTCAAAATTTAATACTAAAAAAGATAAAATTTTAAAGATTAAAATTCGTGAATCTGGTCCGTTTGATTATAAACTGGAGCGGGCGTTTTCTGATTTCCCCGCTTGAACTCTTTGGTGCAATTTTCCTCCATAGAAAACCGAGTGCCAACGCAATGGTTCTGGGTTATTTTTTTGACTCATTGTGTGTATTTCGAGAAAAAGAGGCGAGATAGACATTCTTAGATGATTGAGCACACTCAAAATGGTTTATTTTTATGCGAAGAACCAGATTTAGCTCTGGGCTATTATATTTGGAATGGAAAATATTTTTGGGACTGTCCCTGTATTTGAGGGAAAACCTCAAGAATTTAGTAAGAAACAGAGTTTCCGGGAGATACTACACAGGAAACAGACAGCAGTTTTGGAAAAAATAGGAAAAACAGAATTAGTCCTCCTTTTTGTATAAACTAAATAACTGCCACATTGGTTCTAATAATAATATTTTCCAACTGCATATGAGAGTGAATATTCTTAAATGCGGTTCCGTTTTGAGCAATTAAAGGCACGGTTTTGTTTAAATTTATAAAGTAGTCTGTCTGATATTAAAAAAAATACCTACTTTTCTGAAATGGGTAACCATACCACCAAGCTACCAGCAAGCTCCTCTCGTTACACAGAGGACCTTTTGAAACTGAGAAAACTGGCTACTTTCAAATTCTCCAAGGGAGAATATGACGAAGCAGCCTGCCATTACAAAGCAGCTTTGATCCTTGCTGGCAAGATCCACGGAAAGTATCACGAGGACGTGGCTTCCCTTTACAACAGTTTAAGCATTATCCACAGTTGTCTTGGTAAATACGAAGAGGCTTATGAGTGCCTTCGTGAAGCTTTGGAAGTTGGAATGCAGGTCTGTGATAAGGACTCTGCTCTTGTGAAGGAGATCTGGAAGAACATCGGAAACGTGTTTAAAGAGCAAGGAAAGTTCCACGAGTCCCTAGCTTGTTATGAAAAGCTGCTCTCCATCAGTTCAACTCCAACCACTCCAGAAACACCCCAAGGACAAAGTTTCGCCGATATGTCAGAAGCCCTTCAAGAGATTGCGATCATCTACAAGAGCCAAGGCAAATACGAAGAAGCCCTGAGTGTTTTGAAGAAGGGTTTGGAGTCTTCTGAGGCAGGTGTTACAAGTTTAGAAGCAACAGAAGAAGATACTGCAAAGATCTACAATATCATCGGAGGTATTTACTTTGAACAAAAGGACTTCGTGAGTGCCTTTGCATACTACAATAAGGCTCTCAGGATCCAAAAGAGCGAAGCAGATGTTCCTCAGAAGGATATCATTGAAACTTACATGAACATTGCCTCTGTATGTAAAGCTTGCGAAGAGTTTGATGACGCTATTGAATACTCTAATGAGGCTCTTGAAGTTAAATTGACAGAATGTGGCAGCAATGAAATGACTCTTTGTGAACTGTTTAATAATATTGGCCAAATATATGTTGAAAAAGGCGATTTGAATGATGCTATGAAATGGTACATCAAGGCTCTTGATATTTGTGCAAGAAAACTCGGAGCTGATCACCCAATGATGGGCGAGATTTATGATAACATGGGAGCTCGTTATACCAAGCAAAAAAACCATTCAACAGCTTTGCAATGCTACAAGAAAGCTTTGGATATTAAGATGAAGGCCTTCAAGGATGAACACTTGAAAATTGCTGAATCTTTTGATAATATTGCTGATGCCTTGGGATATTTGGAGAAGGCTGACGATGCAATGGGCTATTATAGTAAGGCATTGGTGATGAGACAAAAGATTTTGGGTGAAGAGCATTTATTGGTTGCTGAATCACATTTAAAAATGGGAAAATTGTGTGTGCAATTTGGGGTGACCCAAGGATTCCAAAGTCTAAAAGAAAGTCAAAGAATCTATGAGAAACTCTTTGGTCAGGAGAATTTGATGACTCAAGAAGTAAGTCAACTCATTGAGAGAAGGGCCCCTGGGAGGGGAAGCTCCTCTCTAGGCTTGTTAAATGTCCAAAATAAGAAGGTGACTCCTATCGTTGGTTCAATGGAAATTGATGCTACTTCTTAAAATGAACAATGAGACACACAGAAAATTTTTCCTATTTTTTTCTGACAACATGAGAACAAAACTTTTTTCTTAAATTCGTTATTTTTTACATTATATTAAGATTGATTGAAAAGAGAGCGTTGTTTCGATTTACTACAACTCTCTACTCAACCAATCCTAATTCATCAAGTAATTAACTGTTATTATTATTGTTATTTCATTCATACTAAGTTAGCTTTGTGTAAATTAACCATTTTCATGATAAAATTAAATATCCTAGAGATAAAGAAGAATCTTCAAGAACTCTATAAATTGATTCTCAAATGGTCGTTTCCCGCGAAAAATAGACTTTGAAATCATATGAGATCATGAAGGAGAGATTAGAGAGTTGGGAGAATTTTAAAGTGAAAATGAGCAGTGAAGAAGAGAAGATAAGAAGAGGATTAGATTGAAGTTGTAAAACAGTCCTCAGAGAAATAATATTCAAATAAATTGATATTTTATACAATTCAAAGACATAAATTAATTTAAATAACCTTTATGAGCAAATTATCATCAAACGACGTAACTAATCTCGATAGACAAATCGAGCATCTTCTCGAATGCAAACCTCTTCCTGAAGCTGAAGTCAAAGCCCTTTGTGAGAAAGTAGAGAATTTCTTGTGAAAAAACCGCCTTAAAATTCATGAATTAGGCAAAGGAAGTTCTTACTGATGAATCTAATGTTCAACCCGTCAGAGCCCCAGTGACAATCTGTGGTGATATACATGGACAATTCCACGATTTACTTGAGCTTTTTAAAATTGGAGGAAAACCACCTGTAATGAAGAACTTTCTCAATGGTGAATTAAATTGAAATAGGAGAATAACTATCTTTTCATGGGTGATTACGTTGATAGAGGATTACACAGTGTTGAAACAGTTTCTTTGCTTGTCGCTTTGAAGGTCAGATTTCGTGACAGAATCACTATTTTGAGAGGAAATCACGAAAGCAGACAAATTACTCAAGTCTACGGTTTCTATGATGAATGTAATAGAAAATACGGCAATGCCACCGTTTGGAAATGCTTCACAGATTTGTTTGACTATCTCCCCTTGACCGCCGTCGTTGAGAATCAAGTATAGCATTTTTTGTGGGAATTTATATTGAATTTTGCGACTTAGATTTTCTGTCTTCACGGGGGTCTGTCTCCTTCTATTGACACTTTGGATCACATCAGAGCTTTGGATAGAATCCAAGAAGTTCCTCATGAAGGCCCCATGTGCGATTTGCTTTGGTCCGATCCCGATGATAGATGCGGTACGTTATGTTACGAAATTTATTATTTTGGCCTCTGGGTGGTGAAGGGAATAATTATGAAAATGGATATGAATAATTTTTTTTAAATATAGAGAATGGGGCTTTAATGATGTCTCATAGGTTGGGGTATTTCACCAAGAGGAGCTGGTTATACTTTCGGACAAGATATTTCTGAACAATTCAACCATAATAATAATCTGAAATTGATCGCTCGTGCTCATCAACTTGTTATGGACGTAAAGATTCTTATTTGAAGGGGTGGGTTTCTCACACTGAAATTAGGGATATAGCAAGACACATGATAACAATGTTGTGACAATTTTCTCTGCTCCCAATTACTGTTACAGGTAAAAGACGAATTTTAAAAAAGAGAAAACTAATCTGAGCATAGATGCGGTAATCAAGCAGCAATCATGGAAGTTGATGAACATTTCAGAATGACTTAGTAAGAATAATTTTCAATGATAAAATTTAAAAATACCAATAGTATGCAATTCGATCCTGCACCAAGAAAGACTGAACCTGGTGTTTCAAAGAGAACTCCTGATTATTTCTTATAAGGGTTTTCTGAGAACAGTGAGTGCAGTGTTTTTATTGAATAAATAAAAAAATACTTGATATTTCCATTTCACAATTATTCATTCAATGCTTGTATGTGCTTTTCGATCTTCTAATTTGAAAATCTCGCACGTTGGCTGTCTTTCCCCAATTCAAGCTAAACCTTTGATTGATTGATACTCTATATTTTGACCCAAAATAAAATCTCACAATTATTTTTTATAAAAATATTTTGAAAAAGATTTTTCGTCAAGGACATGACTCAAATAATTAGCAAAATACGTATTATTAAAAAATTTTTTTGAGATAAAAATCGAGTTGATGACTTCATTAACTTAAAAAGGCTTGATTAATTTGCCACCTTAATTAATTATCATAACCTGCCACCTGGTCTTTTTTGATTTGACCATTTCTAACTCACTTCATTCAAATTTCAAAAAGACCATTTAGAATTTTTCATCCTTTGTGTAAAGTTTTTTTCATTGAAGTTATTGGTAAAAAATGCATAAGGAGATTATCAACTGTATACAAAAAATGTAGGTAATTTACTTATGATGCAGATTTTTCAATGTGTACAATGTGAACAGAGAGAGTAGTGTAAAATAGTTTTTATCATTATGAGAAATTCTCATGGTATTCCAGAAAAGATTCGACAGTTCAACACAGAATCAGCGAAGATCTCTCTTTGGATATGAAAATTCTAATAATAATTAGAGGATACATTCTTCATCAATTGTATTTTGATTTAAAAAAGGAGTCTATTCACAATCAGTTTCCCCCATTCAAAAAGATTCTTGACTTACTTGTTGACAGTTGTCATCTTCCACATCAGAATTCTTTGCAAAATTGAAAAGGTAGATGTAAAATGCTTTGAATAACATTATAGCCAATGTGACTATCATAGAAAAATTCAGAATGAGAACGAATGTAGACGTCTCTTACCAAGAACAAAACAAGCAAGCCAACGCCCCATTATGACATCTAGACTAGATCTCGATAAAATACTTTGTCCTATTCCAGATAAGCAATTTTTACACGTAAACCATTTACTTATCGATGTATTTGAAGTTTCAGCGGCAGTGCTCTCATCCCAACATTGTCCTATACAATAGTCAACTTGCTAGCTGAGTTTTTCGATTACCATTCCAACAGACTTGACCTGTTGTACATGTAGTATCACATTCCAAACAGTTATTATTTGAACTGGAAGAGGTTTTGGAAGGGGTAGGGTTGGTGAGATTTTGATCAGATGAGAACTGGGAGAAGGTTGATGGGATGAGAAGGGAGATAGTAAGTAAGACTGAAAGGAGGAATAGCTTCATTGGAAGATTTGGGATTGATCAAATATTATTTCTTATCAGGAAAATGTGTATTTAGGCAAAGTTGGGCGGAAATATAAGGTGTCAAGTATTTGGATTAAATTAATCAATATACTCGTTAATAATTCAAAGAAGAGAAGACAAGAAAATTTTAAGGAGAGTTTACGTCGACTATGTCATGTAATTATCAGTATTGGGGAAATGAATGAATGAAAACAATTGTTAACGATGGATTTCTGATATAGAGTGAAATCAATAATAATCCATTTCCCGGGTTTTAAATTAAGGTGACAATCAGAGAACGTTTTTGAGGCTATCATAAAAGTAAGATTTTTAGTGAAAAAAGAATATTTCACTTTTTGAGAGTTGCTCTTGAAACTTGTTGATTTGTTCAGAAGGTTTTAATATGTAAGGGAGGAAATGAAGAGAACCTGAGTTGGATATGAAGTAAGAGAAGAAAAGAAAAATTGGATGATCCTCAAGCCATTAAATTTATTCAAGGTCGCTTTGTTTAATTCTCAGGTTTTGGGGCAAAGGTAATGAAGGTAAGTTTTTTCGTTATTTTGAGAAAGATATTTGAAATAAGAATCAGCCCCAAAGATGGTCGGGTTTTTTCTGCATAAACTATTCCAGCATGACTTTTTTATTTACTCAGGGAATCCAGAACAATCAATTTTATAAGCATTAATAAGAGGAAAAATTGGAATTGTTAAAGTAATTTTGAAAACGAGAAACATAACAAATGATTAAATATATCAATATTTCAAAAAATGAACAAAGAACTTATCTTCGATATCGAGATGCTTTCTCGTTTCTATTTGTTTTCTTAGCAAATTGTCGTTTTCTGAAAGTTTTCCAATCGATTTGACCTTCTTCTGCTTGAATCTTGAAGATCAGTTCTTCACAAATTTCTTGGATACTTAGAGCTCTTTCAAGAAGCCCAGTCGATTTTTCATTGATACACTCTTCCATCATATCTTCAATGATGATTTCAAGTTTTCTGAAAATCTCCTGATAGTCTTTTTTAATCAATTCTTTAAGAGCATATTTTGAATACCAAATTTTAAACCAGATTTCAAACATCTTGGTTTCAGCAGCTTCAATGTTTAAATTTTTTGTTTCATATTGGACATCACCTTTGGTAATATTCCTTTGAGGATCATTTCTCCAAACTCTAATCTCATCCAAAAGACAATTTGTTTTTTGTAACCATTCAAAAGCCACTTCAAGCTCTTGATTTTTCTTCTCCTGGATCTCTACAAAGTACTCTTCACATTTCTTGTAAACAAGCTGATGAAGTTGATCAATGCACCAAACAAAATTTTTCTTTTGTAGATTACAGTTGAAAAGCTTTCGAATGGTATTTAAAATAATACACAGGCCTTTATAAAGAGGTGCTTCAGAATCTATGCTTCCTTGCAGTTCAATAACTCTATAAATCTCATTGATACGTCTTCCAAAATATCCTCCATTTACAATTTTATCCTGGACTCCGCCGATTGTTAAAACTCTTTCATTTGATTTCGAAAGAGCTTCGTTGATGATTTTTAAATCACAAGCTTGAGCTACTTGCTCAAATGTTTCAGTGCTTTTGAGAGGCTCAGTTTGGCTCTGGGCAAATGTTGAGTAAAGTTGCTGCTTTATCCACATTAATTCTTTGTACATCAAACGATAAAGGTAGATACTCTCTTCCCAATAAGGTGACACCCTGAGTTTACCCAACTCTGCCATAACATTAGCACACTGATCAAGCTTATCGTCTTTGGTATATCGGAATAAATTGTTGGCAGAAACTTGGATTTCTTTCAAAGATGATTGCGCATCTTTTTCAGAAATATCTGGCTGAGCAAGTGATCGTGTCTCCTTTTGCCATTGTTTAGCTCTTTCCAGTAACTCTAAAATTCTGTCAATAGCAAGGACTTTTGGAGCCAAGAGATCAACTCTAATCTTTTGAGTATTTTTGAGTAATTCGTTCTTGAGATTCTTGATATTTGAGATTGTTGGGTCAAGTGCTTGATCTTCTGTGTCTGTTCTATCTTTAAACAGGAGGATAAAGGTTTCGATCTCCATAATAAGGGACCCACGTAATTCCGGATCGTTCTCGAGATTTTTAAAAGCCCATTGTTTGCACCAATGAAAGACAAAGTCAAAATAACCTCCTTGCTGTAGCTCCTTTTCACTTTTTGACTTCTCACGAGCCTCATTGCAAAGATGGCTTTGGAACTCTTTAAATTCAGAAGAGAGTTGGATGTGAAGGCTTTCTTTTTGCTTATTCCTTTCTTCTTCTTGAATTTTAGCCTGCTCTTCCTCTTGAATCTTTTGCTCTTGTAAATATTCTTCATATTCGTTTTGACTGAAGTCATTAGCATTTTCATAATCGTCTTCGCTCTCCATATGCGTTTTGTGCGTTTGTTGTGGGAGATATTTGGGTTGTAAATTCGAAATAAATTATATTATATTATATTGAGGAATATCTGGTTTTTATATGTCTATCAGATTGAGGAAATTAAATTACTATTAGAGGATCCCAGAATTATCCCCAGTCTACGAAATCCAACTTTCTGATTTAAAAAAATGAGCCCATTCTGACAGGATGTTTGATGACCTCAGAATTCAAAAGCTCCCAAAGAAGCTGATAAATTCTTTCTCCGTAAGATATTTCAATAATACTGAAAATTTTCGTTTGGAAGGAATTTCCAGGAAAATTTTATTTTATTCGGTTTTTGAAGGTCCAGAAAGGTTTTATCTCTTGACTTTTTTTGGAAATTTTTTTCACCTAAAAACCATTCGAAAAAAAAACTAACAAAATCAATTCTGGTCTTGCAAATTCTGGAATTTTATGCTAAATTCTGCAATCAGATTTAGAGCAAATTCCTATTTATTGCTACACCTTCAAATTCGAAAAAATCGATATCCTTAAAAAAAAATCGTCTGGTTAGAAAATACAATTTCTCAGAACGAGAGGGAATTTTTTTATCTTCGACACGCTGATATTCTAATTAACCTTTATTGAATGTTATTTTGCACTAAGTCAAAAATTTAAAAGGAAACAGAATCCAAGAGAGTTAGTGAAAAAGAGATAGATTCGTCTTTATATTATGTTTTTACTCGAAATAATGAATTTTTCATAATTATATGAAGAATATTAAAGTTATTTCCAAAACTCAAGAAAGGGATTTTTCTCTCAGTCCAAATACATTGTCGAACATCGAAGTTTTCTTCTGCGTTTGGCCACAAGCGATTTCTCGTTTTTTGAGAGTCTTCCAATCGATTTGACTTTCTTCTGCTTGAACTTGGATGAATAACCCTTCACAGACTTCTTTAATATCTGAAACTCTTTCAAGAAGTTCAGTAGATTTTGTAGAGATACACTCTTCCATCATTTCTTCAATTATTCTTTTGAGATCCCGCGAGATTTCTTGATAATCTTCCTGAAGTAATTCTTTCATAGCAAATTTTGCGTTCCAAAATATAAGCCAGGCTCCAAACAACTTTGTTTCCCCCACTTCAACCTTCAAATTTTTTGTTTCATATTGGACATCGTCTCTGTTAATATTTCTTTGAGGATGATTTTTCCAAACTCTTATTTCATCCAGAAGACAACTTGTTTTCTGTAACCATTCAAAAGTGACCGAGAGTTCTTAATTATATGAAGAATTTTGAATTTGAAAGAAATATTCTTTGTATTTTTTATGGACAGGCTCATAAAGCTGGTCAATACACAGGATAATAGTCTCCTTCTGAAGGCCAAGATTAAAAATTTTTCGGATATTCTTTATAATTATGCACAGACCCTTATAAAGAAGCGCCTCAGAGCCAAGTCTACAACTCTGTAGTTTGATAGCCTCGTAAATCTCATTGATACGTCTGTCAAAATAGCCTCCATTGGCAACTCCATCCTCGATTGTGCTAAGCCCTGAAACTTTCTCACCTGCCAGAGCGCCACAAGCCTCAACGGCTTGCTCAAACATGTTCATGCTTTTGTAAAACTGGAAAAATATTGGATAAGATTGCTGCTTAATCCACATTAATTCTTTGTACATCAGTCGATAACGATAAATGCTTTCTTCCCAGTAAGGCGATATCCTGAGTTTATCTAGTTCTGCCATTAGGCTCGCACACCGATCAAGCTTGTCTTCTGTTGTGGACCTAAATAAACTATTTACAGAAACTTCGAATTCTTTCAAAGATGCTTGCACATCCCTTTCGTAGAGATCTTTGAGATTGAAAGATTTTGGATCGTTTTTCCATTGTTTAGCTCGGTTAAGAAGCTCCAGAATTCGATCTATAACATAGATATTTCGAGCCACATCAGTATTTATGGTCTGTTTGAACAGCTCATTCTTTAGATTGTTGATGTTGGAGATAGTTAGGCCAAGCGCTTCATCTTCTGGATTTTCTCGACCTTTGAAGGAAAGGATAAAAGTTTCAAGCTCCGCAATGAGTGATGCACGGTGTTCAGGGTTCCATTTGAAATCTTTCGAAACCCATTTTCTGCACAAGGAAAATACAAAGTCAAAGTATCCTCCTTCGCGTTTTCCTTTTCCAGCTTTGGAGTTTTGACTGATCTCCTCATAAAAATTCATTTGGAATTTTCTGAGTTCTGAAGAGAGTTCTGCAGTTTGTGGATTCTCTTTTTCTTCCTCTTCGACTCTGGGCTCTTCTTGGACCATTTGAGCTTCTGAACGATCGGTATCTTCTTCATCTTCACTTAATTCATTGGCGTTGTAATATTCATCTTGACTTTCCATAAGAGTTTTGGGAGATTCTTCTGAATGGTAATAAGTAAAGCACAGAGAATATATTATAAGGTCAAAACCGAGATTTTATAGGCTTTGAGGATAGAGTAAAATTTATTAAACAATATCCCAGAATTGTCAAGTCTCAGGAATGAAATTATAATTTCGGAATCAATTTCAGAAACTCGTTTTTCATATATTACAAAATAAAAGACAAAGAGAATATGTTCTTTTGGACGAGATTCGAGAGCGAAAATACTTCTTGACTGAAAAAGAGGAGGTGAACTTTCATAATTTCAAAGAGGGGAGAACTTAATGTTCTCAGAAGCTTGGATAGTCTGTCGAAAGGACCATTTTTAATGATTTTGGAAGAAGTTACATTGTCAAGGAACAGCCATCTGATTGACAAGAGCTTCTTTGGAGAGATTGTTTTTTTGAATATAAAAAAAGCGAGGCAGATTTGAAGTATCTTTAGCATAAGGAAAATTTTATGAATGAATAGATTTTTCATTTTATGGAGCGTCTTTTCTATCCACTGGTACATCATTGAGAAATAGAGGTATTCAGAGATTTCTTTAAGAGAACAAAAAAAGTTTTTTTTGGAGTCCTTTAGCCTACTTGTTCCCAAAAAAAAATGAATATTTAGATTAAAAGCAACAATTCCGAAAAAATGAATTTGTCTGAAATGCTGCTGATCTCAAACCTTTGGTTCAATTTTGAACTGAAGACAACTCTAAAAACACATTTCTCAATAAAAAAGTTTCAATGCTCCAAATTGTTGAGCTGGTAATTCTGATTTCATGACTTTTTTACCGAACTGAACAATCTACTCCCTGATATTCAAGGGATAGAATTGATTAATTAAAGTTTTTAACAAATTAAAAAATTTATAACTCAATAAAAAAAAATTTTTATATAATAATTTTGTTCTATGAATATTTCTTGTATCGAGTTTTCAGCCAAAGATCAATTTCTTATTCAAAATCATAAAATTATAAACAGCAATAACAAAGTCATTATCGCCTGTTATTTCTAGTCCTTTTTCCAGCAAATTGTCGTTTTCTGAAAGTCTTCCAGTCAATTTGACTTTCTTCCGCTTGGACTTGAATGATTAAACTTTCACAGACTTCCTTGATATCGAAAGCTCTTTCAAGAAGTTCAGTAGATTTCGAGTAGATACACTCTTCCATCATGTCTTCAATTATTGTCTCGAGATCTTGGAAAATTTCTTGATAATCTTTTCGAACTAATTCTTTCATGGCAAATTTTGCATTCCAAAATCTCAACCAAATTTGAAAAATCTTTGCTTCGCCAACTTCAAGATTAAAATTTTTTGTTTCATTTTGAATATCTTTCAGAATTATCTCTGGATCCTGGAAATAATTCCTAATTTCATCCAAAAGACAGTTCATCTTTTGTAACCATTCAAACGTTATCAGAAGCTCTTGATTATCATTGTCACCTTGGAGCTTAAAAAAATATTCTTGGCATTTTTTGTGAACAGGCTCACAAAGCTGATCAATGCACACAATAAAAGTCTTCTTTTGAAGGCCATAATTAAAAAGCTTTCGAAGGGTTTCGAGGACTGTGCAGACACTCCTATAAGTAGGTGCTTCAGAACCAAGTCTACTCTGCATTTTGGCAACTTCATAAATCTCATTAATGCGTCTATCAAAATAGCCTGCATTGATAATTCCATACTCGTTTTTGCTAAACTCTGGAGTTTTCTCATCAAATTGTGAAAGAACCTCAGCAATTGCAAGAGCATTACAAGCCTCCACATCTTGCTCAAATGTGTCAATGCTTATATGAGGCTGCAGAGTGACTGAATAAGATTGTTGTTTTATCCACAGTAATCCCTTGTACATCAATCGATAGCGATAAATGCTTTCTTCCCAGTAAGGTGATATCTTGAGCTGGTCTAATGCTGTCATAAGGCTTGTACATTGGTCAAGCTTGTCTTCTTTTGTGGATCTGAATAAACTATTGACCGAGGTTTCCAATTCTTTTAAAGATGCTTGTACATCTCTTTCGTAGAGATCTTTTCTCTTGAGAGCCTTTGTGTCCTTTTGCCATTGCTTAGCTCTCTCCAAGAGCTCGAGAATTCTATCCATGGCATAGACAGTTTGAGCTACATCAATGTTTATCGTATGTTTGAGCAGCCCATTCTTGATATTCCTGAAATTAGAGATTGTTGGGTCAAGTGCTCCATCTTCTGGATCTTCTCGGCTTTGAAATAAAAGGATGAAGGTCTCAAGCTCCATGATGAGGGATGCTTGGCACTCAGGATTCCATTCAAGATATTTAGAAATCCATTTTCTACACAAAGAAAACGTAAAGTCGAAGTAACCTCCTTCGCTTAGCTCTCTTTTAGCTCTGGAATTCTGAATGATCTCTTCACAAAGATTGATTTGGAATTTTCGCATTTCAGAAGAGAGTTCCGTATCTTCTAGTTGATCTTGAATTCCAGGTTCTTCCTGACACAATTCATCTTCTAAATAACCGATATGTTCTTCTTCTGCGCTCAAATCATTGACGTTAAAGTATTCGTCTTCGGCGATCTCCATAGGGTATCTGAGTGCTTGTGATGAATAATATTGGAATTGAGAATTTTGAATACATTATTAAATGAAGATCGTGGTTTTTATAGGCCGATCAGATAGACTCAATGAATAATGTATCAGAATTATGCTGTCTCCTAAATTAAATTATAATTCCAAATCAAATCAGAAAACTCGCTCCTAATGTTTGGTCAGTCTACAAACCAAAACTCAAGGAAGAGATTTTCTATGTGTGCGATTTTGGATCAATGATAGATCTTGAGTGTCACAGAAAGGGGAGGATGGTCGAATTAATATCATCAGAAAAGATTTTCAGAAGTCAAAAGAATTGAGCGTGTCAGAAGTTTTCCAAGGATTTTTTGTTGAATGAGAAGATGTCAATTTTTGGGAGCATAAATCAACAAAAAAATTTTTCTCTATTGTAAAAGGAGGCAGATAGTCTTGAGAACGATCTCTGGAAAATGAAGGATGGATTCGGATATTGGGTTTGTTTTAAAATGTAACTTAAGAAGTGTATATACATAGATATGTTAGATATTGTGTCGGTAAGCAATGTCTTGATTCAAAGTTTATTTAATGTAGTGTTCATCATTTCTTTTCTGAGCCTTAAAAGCGAATTGTCGTTTTTTAAATAACTTCCAGTCGATTTGATTTTCTTCTGCTTGAATTTGGAAGATGAGTCTCTCACAAACTTCTTTGACATTCAAAGCTCTTTCAAGAAGCTTAGTAGACTTTGAACTTATACATTCTTCCATCATGTCTTCGATAGTTTTTTTCAAGATCCTGGAAAATCTCCTGATAATCTTTTTGGCCCAATTCAGTCGGCGAATACTTTGCATTCCAAGATCTAAACCAGGTTCCAACAACTCCATAGATCTCATTGATGCGTCTGTCAAACTAACCTCCGTTAAAAATTCGATCTTCCACTGTATTGAACCTTGCCTCTGATGTTGAAAGAGCCTCTGCAGTGAGATGAGAGTCACAAACTTCGGCAGCTTGTTCAAAAGTATCTAGGCCTTTTTTGGTTCATTCTGATCTTGCGGGAGAGTTGTTGAGTAAATTTGCTGTTTTATCCACAAGAGTTCTTTGTACATCAATCGACAACGATAAATTCTTTCGTCCCAGTAAGGTGACACCTTGAGCTGGTCTAATGCTGTCATTAGGCTTGCACATTGGTCAAGCTTGTCTTATTTTGTGTATCTGAATAAACTGTTGACCGAGGTTTCCAATTCTTTTAAAGATGCTTGTACATCTCTTTCGTAGAGATCTTTCCTCTTGAGAGCCTTTGTATCCTTTTGTCATTGCTTAGCTCTCTCTAACAACTCGAGAATTCGATCAATGACAAGGATGTTTGGTGCCCATATTTTTATTTCAATATTCTTTGAATTTTTCAGTAACTCATTCTTGATCTCATTTATCTTGGAAATCGTTGGGTCAAGTGCTCCATCTTCTGAATCCTCTCGACTTTGAAGCAACAGAGCAAACGTTTCAACCTCCATGATGAGAGATGCACGGCATTCAGGATCCCATGTGAGATACTTAAAAGCCCATTTTTGCACCAATGAAAGACAAAGTCAAAATATACACCACCCCCCCCCCCCCACCCCCTCCCCCACCACCCCCCCACCACTCCTCCCCCCTCACCACCCTTAGTTCTCTTCTCCCCACTTCATT
>Ga0182738_1004290_pt1 | contig 15866 bp, 11 predicted proteins | sample eDN5th30CBELigMG_FD_128876 | JGI IMG/M metagenome (GOLD analysis project Ga0182738, IMG submission 128876) | Enriched Miracle-Growth compost microbial communities from Emeryville, California, USA - eDNA 5th pass 30_C BE-Lig MG (version 2)... ... | reverse complement strand
TCGCCTGCGACGTGGACAACCCGCTTTGCGGTCCACTGGGCGCTTCGGCCGTCTATGGTCCGCAGAAGGGGGCGACTCCCGAGATGGTCGAGAAGCTCGACCGCAATTTGTTGCGCCTGGCGCGGATCATCGAGCGCGATTTGGGGCCGTCGATCGCCGACCTCCCCGGCGCGGGGGCCGCGGGCGGCCTGGGGGGCGGCCTGGTCGCCTTCGCCGGGGGCAAACTGGAGTCGGGCGCCGATCTGGTCATGGTCGCCGTGGGGCTGGCCGATCGCCTGCGGAGCGCGGACCTTTGCTTGACCGGCGAAGGGGCGCTCGACGCCCAAAGCGCCTTCGGCAAGACGGCGGTGGGCGTCGCCCGGCTCGCCCGCTCGATGGACGTTCCCACGCTCGCCCTGGTCGGCTCGATCGGCGAGGGAGCCGAGCGGACGCTCGCCGAGGGCATCGACGCCTATTTCAGCATTTGCCCCGGCCCCATGACGCTCGACGAGGCCATCGCCGACGCCTCCCGGCTGGTCGAAAACGCCACGGAGCAGGCCGTTCGGGGGTTCCTGGCGGGCTGGAAGCGGGGCCGGCGATCGGAAGGGCGGGCATGAGCGAGACTCCTCCACTCGGCGAATTCGGCCTGATCGACTGGATCCGAGACCGACAGGCGGGCGCGGTTGGTCCCCGGACGATCCTGGGCATCGGCGACGATTGCGCGGTCGTCCGGTTCGCGGATCGGGCCGACGCGCTGGCGACGGTCGACATGCTGATGGATGGCCGGCATTTCGATCTCGCGAACGACGGCGCCGAGGCGGTCGGCTACAAGGCGATGGGGGTAAACGTCTCGGACATTGCGGCGATGGCGGGAACGCCTCGGTTCGCGGTGGTCGCCGCCGCCCTGCCCCGCGATGTGGCCGTTGATGTCGCGAAGGGGCTCCACGAAGGGCTGAAACGGATGGCCGACCGCTTCGGCATCGACCTGATCGGCGGCGACACCAACGCCTGGGACGGCCCGCTGGTCGTCTCCGTCACCCTTTTGGGCGAGCCCTCGCCCGCGGGACCGATTCGACGATCGGGCGCTCGTGTCGGCGACGCGATTTTCGTGACCGGCCCGCTTGGCGGCAGCTTCCATCATGGCCGACATCTGCGCCCGGATCCGCGGGTCGACGAAGCCCTCGCGCTGGCGGCCGCCGCGCCGATTCACGCGATGATCGATCTGTCGGACGGTCTCTCGTCGGACCTCGGCCACATCCTCAAGGAGAGCGGCGGCCTGGGGGCGACGCTCGACGCGGACTCGATCCCAACCCATCCCGACGCGATCGACCAGGGCCGCGCTGATGGCGCCCCGCCGCTCGACCACGCCTTGAACGACGGCGAGGATTTCGAGTTGTGTCTGACGGTCGCGCCGGGGGACGCCGAGGCGCTTCTGTCCGCTCCTCCGGCCGGGGTCCGCCTGTATCGCGTGGGGACCATCACCGACTCGCCCGGAATCTTGCTCCGAACCGCGGACGGTCGATCGACGCCGATCGAGGCCCGAGGGTTCGACCACCTGGCGAGGCGACCCTCATGAACATCGAACGAATCGACGCGGGGCTGGAGGTCGAACTCGACGGCGAGGCCGAGACCGAGCGGTTGGGCCAAGCCTTGGCTCAGGTGATCGCCCCCAATGTCGTCATTGGTCTGAACGGCTCGTTGGGGGCGGGCAAGACCCGCTTGGTTCGCGCGATCGCCGAGGCCCTCGGCGTCGATCCCGAAGCGATCGCCAGCCCGACTTTCGTCCTGATCCACGAATACGACGGCCGGATTCCGGTCTTTCATTTCGACGTCTACCGGCTCCCTTCCCCCTCGGCGTTCGAGGACCTGGGGGCGTCCGACTACTGGCGGGCCGGGGGCGTTTGCCTGGTCGAGTGGGCCGACCGGGTCCGCCAGCTTCTGCCGGAGGACGCCTGGCGGATCGAAATCGAAGCGCCCGACGCCACCCGCCGGCGCTTTCGCATCGAGTTGCCGGCGTCCTCGCGAGAGCTGGCCGATCGGCTGGCGGCGGCGCTCCAGCGGCGGTGATCCGCCGCGTCCGATTTTGGGAGGTCGATCTCCACCTCCCGAAAACCATCCGCTTCATGGTTTTCGGGGCGTTCGTTTAGCCTTGGCGGCCGGCTTCTTCGCGGGGTTGATGACGGAGGCCAGCAGGCCGGCGAGGCGGCGGCTGGCGGGGCCGTCGGCGCGGGACAGTTCGGCCATTTCGGCGAAGCTGAGCTGGGGGTCGGGAAACGGGAGCCGTCCGGCCGGATCGTCGGCGGGGGAGGCCAGGGAATAGAGCTTGTCCTTGTGCCGAACCTTGATGCCGCACTTCTTCAGCAGCTCAAGCTCGCGATAAAAGGTCCGCAAGCCGATGCCGCACTGTTTGAGCGCCTCGTCGCGGCCGCGGGGTCCTTCCTCCAGGAAGCGGACCAGGCCGTAAAGCCGAGACGCCCTGGCCAGCGTGATGTGAATGGACGGCCGGCGTCGACCGCCTGCGGAGTCGCCCATGGTTGACGAGCCTCGGAGAAACGTATTCGGATCGACGCGCGGGCGGAAAAGCGCCCGCGCTTTATTGGGCCGAGTCGAACACTCGCCCTTCTTCCGCTTGCTCCTGTTGTGCCGAGTAAAGGGGCCGGTTGAATTTTAACGAATTTCTCAAGAGGTTCGATGAAGCGGGCCGATGATCGAATCACGGCGCGCCAAATCCTCCGGATCGCTTTCCCGGCGGGGGCGACTGGGGGCGCCGATCGTTTCGCGACGGAGCACGTCTCAAATCCGGCCGTCCCTCCACGCGGGAGGGCGACATCGAGCCAACGCCTGGGAAGGAAGTCGGGGGGGCGGCGAGCCATCGCCAGGACGCGCCTCCTTTGAAAAGGGGTCCAGATCCATGTTCACGCGGAAGCCAACGCCTTCAAGACGCTCGTTCCGGCCCAGCGCCGAGGGCCTGGAAACCCGCCGGGTGTTGTCCTCGTACTCGACGATTCCAACCGCCTCGGTCTCCGGGACCGACATCGACGGCGACCGTTGGACGCTGACGCTCTACGGGCCGGGCACCCTCAACGTCGTGGACAAGACCGGCGCCGCGTTCACCAAGGCGAACGCCGACGCGCCGAACCTCATCAACACGATCACGGTGGCCGGGACGGTGACCTCGCGAAGCCGGCTGGTGGGGACGGTGACTCCCGCGTCCGGCGCCGACGGCAAGGTCTTCTTCCAGAACATGAACGTCCAGGCCAACGGGGCGTATCCTCAGCTCGACCGCAACAAGGCCAACCGCATCTCGCCCACCGCGCAGAACGGCATCGGTTTGGTCGACGCGCCCAACTTCTGGCTGGGCAACACCAGCGGCGACGCGCCGACCACGTCGTCGCCCTTCCATACGGGCTTCAAGCTCGCCGGGACGATCATCGCGCCCGAGGGGATCAACGTTCTGAAGTTCGGCGGCGTGGACGTCAACTACACCCCGCCGGGCGGAACGCCCCTGACCGCGACCGGCCAGAACAACGAGTTTGTCGTCAATCTCGGCCTGCCGGTCACCACCGGAACGAGCATCATCGTCAACGGCGTGGGCACCGACGCGGGGATCACGCCGGCCTCGGGACAAACGCCCAGCTCGGTCAACCAGCAGGTGGCGACCTTTCTGGTGACGGGGCGGCTCAACCTGTTCCAGGCCGACACGATCGTCGGCAACACCGAGCCGGGCATGGCGCCGACCCAATTCGACACGACCGGGACGGCGGCCTCGCCGTTGGCCGGCGGAACCTATGTGGTTTCGCAGTCCGGGGCGGTGACCGGCCAGATCGGCTATGTCCGGGTGGGCGGCGACGCGACCAACTTCACGACGATGGCGCTGGGGGCCGACATCTTCAGCTCGGCGGTCGACGCGGTCGGTCCCGCCGTCACCAACTTCATGATCGGCGGCGAAACCAACAACGTCATGCTGCTCGCCCCCGGCGGGTCGCGCGACGTGTCGTTCGGCCAGGGGATGGACAACGTAATCATCAACACCCAGTTCATCTCGCACCTGCACGCCAATCGGGGCGCCGTCGGGTCGACGGTGACCTCGTCGCGAACCATCGACAACATGGTGCTGGGCGGAGACCTGATCAACTCCTTGGTCCAGTCGGGCTACCTCCAGACGATCAACGCCAACGCGGTTTCTCCCGGCTCGGTCTTCTCGTCCGGCGGCGGGGCGTTCAACGGCGTCGCGCCCCCGTCGATCGTCAACCGGCAACGGAACTCCATCTCGGGCGCGGAGATCCCCTCGGCGCACGGCGGCGGGAGCATCAACGCCCACATCGCCGGCAACGTCCTCGACTCGATCGTCTCGGTGTCGGTCGATCCGGATCCGTCGGGGATCATCGAGCCCGGGCAATTCGAGACGATCAGCTCGAAGCGGTTCCCCTTCGGCGCCCCGCAGAACGTGGTTCTTCCGCGCGGGGTCATCAACGCCAAGGTCGAAGGCGAGATCGACAACCAGGGCCTTCAGGCCGGTTCCAGCCCCCTGGTCTCTCCCGACGTCGCGCCCGACTCGGCCTTCTTCGCCAAGCAGGTCCACGTCACCCGGGGAGCGGTTGTCCCGACCAAGGTCGACACCGCGCCTTTCGACCGACCTTTGCGGTACTCCAAGGCCCAGAACGCCCTCAAGGGCTCGTTCCGGGCCCGAGGGATCCGAGGCGAGTAATCGGACCGGCCATCCCATCGAAGCCCGGCCAACCCGCCGGGCTTTTGAGTCCACCCCATAAGGGCGATCCTGTTCGGCGCGAGGCTTGGTTCTCCCGAAAAGCGGCGCAATCATCCTTCTCCCCCCGGGAGAAGCTGGCCGGAACGGCCGGATGAGGGTCGAAGGGTTACTGAGGAGCCTGTGGACGGGGCTGGGAGGGCGAGGCTCCCGCCGAGCCGGCGCCATGCGCGGGGCTCGGCGGGAGCCTCGCCCTCCCGGGACAAGCGCTCGCCAAACTTTCTCCGAGATCCGACGACCTTCATCCGGCCTACGGCCACCTTCTCCCGGGGGGAGAAGGATGATTGGCGACGACCCATGAGAGAGATCGAATCTCGTGCCGAACGCTATTACCGCCTTCTCCCGCAAGGGGAGAAGGGGGTAATTCGATCCGCAAGGCGCTTATGGGGCGGACTCTTACTCCTCCCCCGCCCCCCCCGCCTCTTGCGAAGCCGCCTCGGCGATGTCGTTTCGGCTGAAGCCGCCGGGGAAACGAATGGTTCGGACGGCCTGATAGGCGCGTTCTCGGGCCTGGCTCAAGTCGTCTCCCAGGGCGGTGACGTTGAGCACTCGGCCGCCGTCGCTGACGACTCGGGGCTCGCGGCCCGGCTCGGGGTCGACCCGCAGCCTGGTGCCGGCGTGGAAGACCTTCACGTCGTCGAGCGCCTCGGCGGCGGGCAGGTTTTGGATCGGCAGGTTGCGGTCGTAGGAGCCCGGATAGCCCTTGGCGGCCATGACGACCGTGACCGACGGCCGGGAATCCCATTTCATCTCGATCGTGTCGAGCCGCTCGTCGACGACGGCCTCAATCGCGTCGACCAGGTCGGACTTCAACCGCATCAGGATCGCCTGAATCTCGGGGTCGCCGAACCGGACGTTGAACTCCAGGACCTTGGGCCCCTGGTTGGTCAACATCAGGCCCGCGTAAAGCACGCCCCGGAACGGCTTGCGAGCGCGCTTCAGGGCGTGAACGGCCGGAACCAGCACGTCGCGCTCGACCTCCTTCATGAGCGCGGGCGTCACCATTGACGTCGGCGAGAAGGCGCCCATGCCGCCGGTGTTTGGCCCTTCGTCGCCGTCGTGGGCGCGCTTGAAGTCCTGGCTTGAGGGCAGCGTGACGATGGTTCGGCCGTCGGTCAGGGCCAGGACGCTGGTTTCCTTGCCGTCGAGCCGCTCTTCGATGAGCAGGCGGTCGCCGGCCCGACCGTAGGCGCGTCTGACCATGATCTGGTCGACCGCCTCAAGCGCCTCGCGGAGGGTGCCGCAGACGTGGACCCCCTTGCCGGCGGCCAGGCCGTCGGCCTTGACGACCACCGCCAAGGGCCGGTCGAGCACGAACTCGCGGGCCTGGGCCGCGGTGTTGAAGACGTGGCGCTCGCCTCGATCCTCGATATCCACCTGCACGCCGGGGCTGAGCATCTCCCTCGGGTCGAAGATCCGCTCGATCGCCTCGATCGCCTCGGTCGCGGTTCGGCAGGGGATCGGCACCCGGATCGTCGACCGCCCTCGCGAGCGGACGACCAGGGCGATCTCGCGCGAGAGGATGTAGTGCTCGGCGTCCGGAGCGCCTCGGAAGATCCGATAATCGGCCGTGGGGATCCCGGCCTGTCGCATCAGCTCCTTGGCGAAGACCTTGCTGCCTTCGAGCTCGGCCGCGTCGCGGCGGGGACCGAAGATCCGCAACCCCTCGCGCTGGAAGAGGTCGACGATCCCCAGGGTTAGCGGCTCTTCGGGACCGACGACCGTTAGGCCGATCCCCTCGCGCTTGGCGTACTGGACCAGCCCCCGATGATCGCTGGGCTCGATGGCGACGTTCCGAACGCCGGCCTCGCGCGCCGTCCCGGCGTTGCCCGGAGCGCAGTAAACCCCAGTGACGCGGGGAGATTGAGCAATCTTCCAACACAAGGCGTGCTCGCGCCCGCCCTTGCCGATGACCAAGACTTTCACGAACTAAACTCCCGGAGCCGGGGCGCGGACCTTTCGACCACCCATCGCGGCGGACCCAACAAGGGCTCGCCGCGCGCCGCCGGATCGGCCGTCCCAAAGACAACCCCGCGCGGCCCGGCCGAAGGCGCCAAGGCTTAGACCGTCCATTCTAAGGATTCCGCGCCGTCGCGAACAACACGGACTTCGCGGGGCGTCCCAAGCCCCCCGCCCACTCGCATTGTCCGATTGGGCGGGATACCTTGGAAAACTCGCTCCAACGATCATCCGTCCCCGAATCGATCGCCCGCGAAGACGCGGCGCGCCAAGGAACCAGCGGCGATGACATTCCCGTATCACCTGCTCGCGATGCTCCCGCTTCTCGTTTCCCAGGCGCCCGCGGACGTCGATTCCTTGCGAACCGTCGCCGAAACGAGCGACTATCGCGCGACGGCAAGGCATTCGGACGTGGTCGCCCTCTGCCAGGCGATCGCCAAATCGTCGCCAAACGCCTATTACACCGAGCTGGGCAAGTCGGCCGAGGGGCGTCCCCTGCCCCTTCTAATTCTGGCCGACCCTCCCGTCAAGTCGCCGGTTGAGGCCGTTCGGAGCGGGAAAGTCGTCGTCCTGGCCATCGGCAACATTCACGGCGGCGAGGTCTGCGGCAAGGAGGCGCTCTTGATGCTCGCCCGCGAGCTGGCCGCCGAGGCTCATCCCGAGATCCTTAAGAATCTCATCCTCGCGATCGCCCCGATTTACAACGCCGACGGCAACGAGCGCGTGTCAAAGGACAACCGGCCGGGACAAGTCGGCCCCGAGGACGGGATGGGCCAGCGCGGCAACGCCCGGGGGATCGACCTGAACCGCGACTTCATCAGTCTTCAGGCCCCCGAAACCCGCGCCCTGGTCCGGTTCTTCAACACATGGAAACCCCACCTCTATATTGATACGCACACCACCAACGGCTCGCGACATCGTTATGCGATCACCTATGAGGGCCCGAGGAACCCGGCCGGCGACGCCGGCGTCATCGACTTCGCGCGGTCGCGGCTCCTTCCCGAAGTCGCCGCGGGCTTCAAAAAGGCGACCGGCCTGGAAGCCTTTTACTACGGCTCGTTCAGCCCCGACCACGCCAAGTGGACGAGCTTCCCGGCCGAGGGGCGGTACGGCACGAACTACTTCGGCCTCCGAAACCGCCTGGGCATTCTCTCGGAAGCCTACGCCTACGCCCCCTACAAGACCCGCGTCCTCGCCACCCGCGACTTCGTCCGCGAATGCCTGACCGTCGCCGCGGCCCACAAGGACGAGATCCGCAAGCTGGCCGAGGAGGCAGACAAACGGACGGTCGAGGCCGGAAAAAAACCGGACGACGAGGACCGCGTCCCCCTTCGGTTCGAGCCCAAGGCGCTGGAGAACGCCGGGCCGGTCCTCGGCTACGCCGAGAAGGAGGAGAACGGCCGGCGCGTTCCGACCGACGAGCCCAGGGACTACCCCGCGAAGGTCATGACCGACTTCGCCCCGGTCGAGTCGGTGGCGAGGCCCTTCGCGTACCTGATCCCCCCGGAATGCCGCGAGGCCGTCGAAACCCTCCAGCGCCACGGAATCGACGTTCAGGAGCTTCGGGAAGATCTCGACCTGGACCTGGAAATTTACCGGGTCGACAATGTCGAAAAACCGAAATCGAAGACCTGGGACCGCCAGGACGTTTTGGACCTTCGGGTCTCGCCCCGGAGCGAGACCCGACGAGTCCCCGCCGGAACCCGCGTCGTCAAGACGGCCCAGCCTCTCGGAACCTTGGCTGTTTATTTGCTCGAACCTCGATCCGGAGACGGTCTGGCGACGTGGCGACTGTTTGAAGATTTAAAAGCCGAGGCCGATTTCCCGGTCGTTCGACTCCCCAAACCGGCGCTGATGCTGACCTCCGCCGCCGCGCCGCCCGACGACGATCGCAAACATGATCGCCCGATTACGTTCGACATCGCCGGAGGAATGCGCGGAGGGGCGGCCTTTTCGGGTTCCCCGGTGTCAGTTCGTTGGCGCGACGATGAACACTGGCTGCGGCTTCACGAGGGTGCCGTCTGGAAAGTCGAAGCGAGGACGGGAAGGGCCGAGGTCTTCCTCACCCCCGAGACGCTTCTGCAATCGCTCAAGCGGATCGATGGTCTGAGCGAGAAGGCCGCTTCGGAGCTGTCGCGCCGGCTCGTAAGCGTCGTTGCCGCGGGGGGGGCGTCGCTCGACCTGGCGGGCGAGGCTCTCTTTTTCGAGCACGAGCATGACCTGTATTACATCAGGCTCGACGGCTCGGCGGGGAGGCGGTTGACGGACAATCCCGGCGAGGAGACCGACGCCCGGTTCAGTCCCGACGGCCGCCTCTTGGCGTTCGTCCGCGACTTCGATTTGCATGTCGTCGACGTCGCCGACGGAACCGAGCGGGCCCTGACGACCGGGGGCCGCGACGACCTGCGCCACGGTCGGGCCGACTGGGTTTACTTCGAGGAGATTTTCAACCGCTCGTGGTCGGCCTTCTGGTGGAGCCCCGACTCCACCAAGATCGCCTTCCTCGAATTCGACGACGCCGACGTGGGAACGCTTACGATGCTCGACGACGCGAAGACGCCCCGCAAGGTCGAGCGCAACCGCTATCCAAGGTCCGGCGAGCCAAACCCCCGGGTTCGCCTCGGCGTCGTCGGCGCTCAGGGCGGGCCCGTTCAGTGGGTCGACCTGTCGAACTACTCGCCCGAGGCGTCGCTCATCAGCGGCGTGGGTTGGTGGCCCGATTCGAGGGCCGTTTATTGCTATGTTCAAGACCGAACCCAAACGTGGCTCGACTTGCTGAAGGCTCCCGTCGACAGCCCCGAGGCCCGCCCCGAAGTCCTCTTCCGCGACGCGACCAAGGCGTGGATCGCCGATCAGCCGCCGATCACTTTCCTGAAGGACGGGTCGTTCCTCTGGCTCAGCGAGCGCGACGGTTGGAAGCATGTTTATCAGTACGCGGCCGACGGCAAGCCGCTCGGTCGGCTGACCGAGGGGGAATGGGAGGTCCGCTCGATCGATCGCGTCGACCCCGAGACCGGCGAATTGACCATCACGGCCACGAAAGACGCCCCGATGGCGACCCAGCTTTACAAGGTGAAGCCGGGCGGGCCGGTCGAGCGGATCTCGACGAAAAACGGAACCCTCCAAGCCAACCTCAGTCCCAATGGACGGTATTTCCTGGCCTCATGGTCGGACCTGGAGACGCCCACCCGCGTCGCGCTCCACGCCGCCGACGGGCGATTCGAGCGGACGGTCGACTCCAACCCGGTCCACCGGATTCGCGAATATCGCTTCGGCCCCCGCGAGCGGTTTCAGATCCCCGCGCGGGACGGCTTCCCCCTCGAAGCCGAGTTGATCCTGCCGCCGGATCTCGACCCGAGCAAAAAATACCCGGTCTGGTTCACAACCTATGGCGGGCCGCATGCGCCGGTGGTCGCCGACGCATGGGCGGGCGGTCGAGCCTGGGACCAGGCTCTCGCCGCCGAGGGCTTCATCATCTTTCGCGTGGACCCGCGATCGGCCAGCGGCAAGGGGGCGGTCTCGGCCTGGGCGGCGTACAAAAAGCTCGGCGTTCAGGAGTTGGAGGACATCAAGGACGCCATCGGCTGGCTGAAGCAAAAGCCCTACGTCGACGGGGCCCGGATCGGCATGACCGGCCACAGTTACGGGGGCTTCATGACCGCCTACGCGATGACCCACTCAGACCTCTTCGCCGCCGGGATCGCCGGCGCTCCGGTGACGGACTGGCGGGATTACGACACGATCTACACCGAGCGGCTGATGGGACTTCCCCAGGACAACCCGGAAGGCTACAAGATCACCTCGGTTGTCGACGCCGCGAAGAATCTTCACGGCAAGCTGCTTCTGGTCCATGGGGCGATCGACGACAACGTCTCCGTTCGCAACACCATGCGGCTCGTCCAGGCGCTTCAGGACGCCGGCAAGGACTTCGAGCTGATGATCTACCCCGGCTCTCGCCACGGGATCTTCAGCGCTCATTACAACAAGCTGTTCCTCGACTTCATCCGACGGAGCCTCGCCGAGCCGGCCAAGGCCGAAGGTTCCGCGACGCCCTCGCGATCGGTCGCCGCGGAACTCGTCCATCCTTGACAACCGACCGGCCCGAGGTAACGAAAAAAAGGCCGCCCGGGATGATCCCGGGCGGCCTTTGAGGAAGCCCCGCGCTGGTTGCCGACACTCGCTTAGTAGGCGAAGATGCCGAACGGATAGGGGGTGAAGAACGGCCGGGTGTAGTGCTTCTTGAAGTCGAGCCACCAGATGCCGTCGTCCCAGCGAAGCGTGACGGCTCGCCAGTCGAGGGGGACTTCCGGGTACGGATAGAAGGGGCCGATGTTCGGCCAGGCCTGCCAGGGGTAGGCCGTGGGATAGCCGACCGCCGAGAAGTTCGGGTACGGAGCGTAGCTGGGCCAGGCGTGGTTCGGGGCGTTCTGAACGGCCCCCGCTCCACCGCCCGCGCCGCCGGCCGGACCTCCGGGAGGGGACCGCCATCACCGACGAACCCGCCGGCCATGCCGCCGTCGACGATCGGGCCGCCGACCACGCCGCCCTCCATGCCGATCGGCCCGCCGCCAACCACGTTGCCACCGGCGAAGCCGTGGTGTCCGAGGTGGCCGCCCATGGCGACCTGCTGAGGAACGTACTGAGCGGGCTGAACCGTTTTGTCGCTCACCTGAAGCTGGTCAACGATTCCGGCGACTCCCACCACGCTCCGGGCGCGGCTGATCGCCTCGTTCTTCAGGTCGGCGTTGGCCGCGACGCCCGAGAGCGTCACCAGGCCGCCCTGGGCCTCGATCTCGATCCGGGTGCTGGCCAGGGCGCGGCTGCTCTTAAGAGCGGCGGCGACCGAGTCGGCCATCGTTTGATTGGGGTTGGCGGTGGTTCCCTGTCCCATCGCCGCCGAAGCCGTCGCGGCCAGAAGACCGACCACGGTTGAAATCCGTTTCAGTCCAACCATTTTGGGCTTGTCCTTCTCCCGCATGGAATCCGACTCGACCTGAGGGCGAACGGCGAGCGGGCGCGTCGTTCGGGTCGGTGATTGTTCCTTCGTGACGAACAGCCTCAGGCTCTCACCCGCCCGGCGGTCGAATATGGAGGCGGTATTCGCCGCTTCCAATATTCACATATAAACGCCGAGCGAGGCGTCGAGACGAGACGCGTGAAGGGACCGGCGGAGGGGATGTGCGTCGAGGGAGAAGGAGCGCGCCGACCCAGCGTTTCAAGCTCAATTCGCCGAAACTATGGCGCGCGGTTTGGGGAGGGTCAAATTGCGGGCGAAAAAAAAACGGGGCCCAGAGGCCCCGATGAATCCAACTCGTTAATCTTCACGCGCTTACAGATGAAAAAAATCTCGGTCGATCACGCGGCCCCGGGCTCGGGGAGCGTTCCGGCGGCGTCGGTCGAATCGATGGAGCCGGCTCCAACCGTCACGCCGATCAGGAGGAGCGTCATGGTTCCTCCGGCGAAGAGGGCGAACTCCGAGTCGTGGCCGCCGCAAAGCGCCCCCGTGACTCCCAAACCAACAAGCGAAACAATCAGGCCGAGCCGCCCCCAGTTCGACCAGGCCGTCTCCCGGGAGGTCAGGCGATAAAACATCAGGCACAGAATCCCACACGTCTGAAAGAACATGACCAGCATTTCGAGCACGCCGCAGCAGTTGGGATGGGAGACGAACATGACCTGACAGGCTCCTTCCTTGGTTCCTGTGGCTCTTTTGCGTCGGGAAGTGGCGGAGATGACGAATTGTAACGGTCGCGCCATCCAGGCGATTTGAACGGCCTCCCCTATCGCAGCCGGCGTGCCAAACCTCGATATCAAGGGAAAATCGAGGCGGGGCCGGCGATTCAAGATGAGAACTTGAGAAAAAAACGGCCCGTCGCCGATTTTCTCGGCGCGGGCCTTGGTGGTTTTTACACGGCGGGGGCCGCCGACTTTGCAGAAATCTCAAAATTTCAAGGAGCCGCCGGCTGGATCGGCCGACCAGGCCGCGCTTAGCGGTAGCCGCCGCCGTATCCGCCGCGCATTCCCCGCCCCCGCATCGGCGCGGCGTTGAACTTCGTTTGAGCGGAGATGTCGAGGACGCCCCAACCCTTCTTCTCCTTGCGGACGGTGATGGTGCGCTGGAACCATCCGCCCTTCTTGTCGCTCTTTCGGACGGTGACGCCCAGTTTTCCCGTGCTGTGAACCTGGTTGAACCCGGCCACCTGGAGGCCTTCGAGCTTGGAGGCGAGGTCGTCAAGCTCCGCGTCGGAGATGCTGTTGTCGAAGATCCGGGAGAACATCTCGCGATGGCTTCCGCCCTCGTCCGGCGAGACCGCGCGCAACGCGGTCGCCTCGGCGAGCCGATCGCGATCCTTGGCCTTCAAGGCGTTGAGGAACGCCCTGACGGCGCCGTCGGGAGTGTTCGTGTCGGCCCGCCCCTGATCTTGGCCGCCTCCCAACCCCAAATCATCGCCCCCATCGTCGCCCCCCGGCGTGGCCTCCCCGGCGTCGGTCATTAGGCCGCTCGCGCCGAGTTGTCCCGCGTCGCCCGGGGGATAAAGCATGCTGGGATCCTGCTCGCCGGGAGCCCCGACTCCGGGGGCCGCGGCGCCCGGGGGGAACAACTGGCCGTCCGACTCGCCGGGGGCGCCCGGCGCTCCCGGCGCTCCCGAGGGCGAGCCCTCCGGCTCGGACGGCGCGGCGGCGGCGGTCGGCGGCGCGCTTGTGGCCAGGGCCAGCATCTCGGCGGTTGCCGAGTTGGCCTCGGCCTTGGCGGCGGGCGCCTCGCCCCCGATCGCCGGCTCGGCGGCGGCCGGCGGTTCGGCGGCCGCGGGAGCGGCGGGCTCCTCGGCCGCGCCTGGCGCGGGCGGCGCGGGCTCGCCGGGAGCCGGCGGTTCGGCGGCGGCCTCGTTCACGGGCGGCGGGGGGGGCGGCAGAGACGGGTCGCCCGGCGCTTCGTCATAGGCCGCCTGATCGTCGGCCCCCGCGTCGGGGACGTCGCCGCCTCCGCATCCCGCCGCGCCGAAGAGACACAGCCCCGAGAGTGCGAGGCCGAACAGCAACGCTTTCCACGAATTCATCGCGCCTGGTTCCTTTCGCCGAGGTTGTCGACCGCCGACGACGGGCCATTCGCTCCGACCCTCTCCGCCGCATCGTCGCAAGGTGCACGCTCCACCACCAATTATGAGTCGTGGATCGTCCGCGGGGAAGTGATATCTTGCGTTTTCAACGTCCGACCCAAACCAGTCGCCGGACGCCTCGATCGTCGAATGGTGACATCTCGAAATGATTGAGAGCCCCCCTCCCCTTGCCGGCCCGTTGGCGCGGAGCTAAACTGAAATCGAATTGCGGGAGCCTCAGGCAAGTCGGGTCGGTCGATTTCGAGAATCCGAGAATATGAATCCCCAACAACGCACGATTCTTCTGGTCGACGACGATCATGAAATCGTCGAGTCGATGCGCGCGATCCTGGAGAACAAGGGCTATCGGATCCTCGTCGCCCGCGACGGCAACTCGGGGCTCATGGTCGCCGAGCGCGAAAACCCCGACTTGCTGATCCTCGACATGATGATGCCCAAGAAGAGCGGCTTCCTCGTGCTCGAGAAGCTTCGCAGCCGCCCGGGCGGTTTGATCCCGACGATCATGATCACCGGCAACGAAGGCAGCCGGCATCGCGCCTACGCCGAGATGCTGGGCGTCCGCGACTACATCCGCAAGCCCTTCGCGATGGAAAAACTCGTGCGGTCGATCGACAAGGTGCTCGGCGTCAAGCCTCGCGGCGACGGGGACGACGAGGGAGCCTAAGCTCCCGCCCCGCCGGCTTTCAGGGCAAGACGCGCCCGAAGCGCTCGAGGATCCGAACCAAGGCCAAAAGCGGCAGGCCCGTGATCGCGGTGGCGTCCTCCGTTTCGATCCGGTCGAACAGGACGACGCCCCGCTCCTCAAGCTTGTAGCTCCCCGCGCAGTCGAGCGGGGCGTCGCTTGCGACGTAGCGCTCGATTCGGGGCCGGTCGAGGACTCTCATCGTCAACTTCGAGATGTCGGTATGCGCGAACTGGCCGTCGGGTCCGACGACGATCATCGCCGTGATCAACTCGTGGACGCGCCCGGACATCTCCAAAAGCTGGGCGACGGCCCGCTCGGCGGTCCCCGGTTTACCAAGGATTCGTCCGTCGAGACTCACAAGTTGATCGCAACCGATGACGACCGCCCGGGGCTCGCGACTCAGCACGCTTCGGGCCTTGCCGGCCGCCAACGACTCGGCCAGGGCCCTGGGAGAGAGTCCCTCGGCGGGGAAGGCCCGCTCGTCAAACTCGGGCGTCGCGACGCGAAAGGCGATCCCCAGACGCTCCAGAAGCGCCTTTCGATACGGCGAGGAACTCGCCAAGATGAGGTCGGGTGGGTTGGCGTGGTTCATGGACGATCTCGGATGTCCCAGCGCGGCGAGGTCTACGGCCGACCGGCTCGCCGCGGCGGTCTTGGTTGACTTAAGCGGCCGGCATGCTCTAACGTAACATTCTTTCACGTACCACGGAGCGACATGCGCCGTGGACGCCAACCGTCCCTCTCTTCATCGCGGCCCTGAAACACCGTCGCCGCGACGGGATCCAGCCGATTTGAGACGTCCCATGAGCAGCACTGACGATCTTTTGAAGGCCTGGGTCGAAACGGTGGAGGACTACGCCATCATCCTCCTGGACACGTCGGGGAATATCGCCAGTTGGAACACCGGCGCCGAGCGGGTGTTGGGCTACGCCGAGGAGGAGGTTCTCGGCGGTCCCTCCTCAATCATCTACACGGCTGAAGACATCGAAGCGGGGGTCCCGGAAAGGGAGCTTGGCGGCGCTCTGAAGACCGGCCGGGCCGAGGATGAGCGTTGGCACCAGCGCAAGGATGGCACGAAGTTTTGGGGAAGCGGAGTCCTGATCGCGCTTCGATCCGAGGATGGAGCGCCCAGGGGCTTCGTCAAAGCGTTCCGCGATCTCACGGAGCGCCGGTTGCTGGAGGAGCAGCTGCGCAAGCGCACCGAGGAACTGATCGAGGTCGACAATCGCCGAAGCGACTTCTTGGCGATGCTGGCGCACGAACTTCGCAATCCTCTGTCGCCGATCCTCAATTCGGTCTTCGTGCTTGAGCACCAGCTTGGATCGGACGATCCCGTCGTTCTGGCGGCCACCCGGACGAT
>Ga0182738_1004289_pt1 | contig 15867 bp, 10 predicted proteins | sample eDN5th30CBELigMG_FD_128876 | JGI IMG/M metagenome (GOLD analysis project Ga0182738, IMG submission 128876) | Enriched Miracle-Growth compost microbial communities from Emeryville, California, USA - eDNA 5th pass 30_C BE-Lig MG (version 2)... ... | reverse complement strand
GGATTTTGTTTTGTTTTAACCTTTTTATAGCTTGATTCAAGACTAAACACATTGTAAAGCGTAGGGTGTCTTTTTTAAAAAAATTATAGATTATTGTATTCCAAGTATTTATTATAGTTATTGATGTTACCAAGATATGATTTATTTGAATTTATGTCTTTGAAGAGTGGAAATACAGTCCCAATTAGGATTTTCAAAAAAATATTACAAAGAAATATTAATGAATATTGGTAACTTTTTTGAAGAGAGTATTGAGGATTGATCCCGGTTTGATATGGAGAGTAAAGTTTGAATCTCTATACAGTCCATCTTGCAAATCTATATTTTCATTCATCAATTTATCAAATGTTCCACCACTTCCAAAAGAGTGTTCATGATAGAAATGATGCATTCTTCCTCTGACAACTCCATTTTTGCCACCAAGCACCTTTCTTGATTCTTCAATCCATGGTATTAATTGCTGTCCATAATTCTTGAAAACATCCATTCTATCCCAATAGGTCAGCATAGTTGCATAGTTGAAAGCACAATCGCAACACCCTGCTATACAATAATCAAGAATATATCCTAATTCATCATAAATTTCTTTTCGAATTCCAACAGCATTTCCATTCCACATACCTTTGTCAGCATGTATCCATTTTCTAACATCTGAAGTCGTCTGAAGAACATATTGGACTCCAGCTAAATCAGCCCATTCAAGAGTGGCATTGGAATATTGATTCATATGCACCAAAGTTTGGAACAACGACACTGTGGGGTAGCGAGCCATTTTGTAGATTGCATCTTCCCACCAGTATGGATTAAGAAAAACTTGATGAGCATCAATCCAGATGATATACTCATAATCCAAATGTTTAGTCTTGCGAATTGCAACATTCAAAAGGTTCTTTTCCAGCAGTGGTCATGACATAGTTTTGGCCAGGATAGATTGCCTCAACAACCACAGTTTTAATTCCGAAGCTCTTCATGTAATAGACAAAGTTTTTGTGATGCTTATACAACAGATAGGTTTTCCTTTGATCAGAAGAGTAAATAGGAGCGAAAGCCCACATCCTATCCAGCTCTTCTGCAATGTACTGTGATTGGCAATATTTTCCGTGTCTTTTAAGTTTACATAAAACTATTTTTCTTGGGTCTCTGACTTCAACTTTCCCTCCATTTAATTGGAAAGCGGAAGTTCCTTCCCTATCAATAATAGTTTCCTTGATAAATGGATCGCTGTAAACTTCTTCAATCGATTTGGCGTATTTTGGAGTATCTGGTTGATCGTTCTGATTTGATTGATTTTTAGCATCAGGAGACTGAGGCTGGTCTGAGGTTTGATTTGTGTCATTATTGATTGAATTATCAATTGACGAAGGATGATTCTCTTCTGAGGTTTTGGTTGAATTTTCCGTTATGGTGGTAGTGTGATTCAAAGGAGTCTCAGGAGCTTGTGGAGTTGATTGCTGGAGAGCAGAATTGAAGAAATGAATTTTGACAGCTCCATCTTGAGACCCGTTCATGTTAAAAGAATCTTTGGAGAAGAAAACTATGCAGAGGAATGCAGTAAGCAATGAGATGTTTGCAATGATTATCAGGGCTTTACGAACTGAGAAGTTGGATTGGGGTTTACAGCACCTCAATATTTGCATCTCTCTCTCTGTCAACTCCTTGCTTAAAACAAATTAATTAAAATATGCAATTTGCCACTTCATCCTAAATATAGGCGCTTGAAATGATTCTACAGTGTGTTCTAAAATACCTCTCAAGAAAGCTCAATCTGCCCAGGCGATGAGAGACCAGAGAGACTCTACAATGACTTTGAAGAAGTTTGTGTTGTGGATGGGTCCTTAAATTGAAATTATCTTTTGATAGTGATATTAGAGTCGAGAGAGAGTTGTAAATTAAAAGATTTTCCGAATTAAATATGAGGCCTTGAGCAAAGCAAGACTTTCTCAAGGATTTAAAAAGAATCAGCTCACGAATTTCACGGAAAGATCAAGTTTAGGTCTTTCATGCTTCAGATGCTTAACCAATCTAGGCATGGTTTAAATCAGTTAGCAAGAATGAGTTTTTCAAATTAAATGTCCGACTCAGATTGAATAAAAACTTTTTAATTTTCAGTATTAAGATTCTAAATGATCTTTCAATTTTGAAGGGAAACAATTGAAGAAAATTATTGAGGGATGAAAGTTGTTGAAAAGTAGCAGAACTGTTGATTTTTAATGGACAAAATGATAAAGGTTTTTTTGTTATTATGAGATAATCTTTTTTATCTAGGTCGTTCTGAAAGATTTCTGATTGCAGAACCTTGGTGGTGAGACGAACCTTTTGAGCAAGAGAAGAAGCTTATTGGTAAAATTTTCGAACTTCTTCCTTGTTCAACGAAGGCATTACTGATGATAAAAATTTGAAGAATCTCTAAAAAAACCTTTTCCTAGGGGAAACTTAAAGAATCTGATTTGATTTGATTTTGATGAGGTTTTTTGTTAAGAAAAGATTTTCCGTTGTTTTTCTCGTTTATGATAAATTGTTTTCATTTAGATTAAAAAATCTGAAGAACATTTTGTAAATTTAGCATTTCCAGTCAATCTCGATGAAATAGACGATAAAATAATATTAAACTATTCATAAAATGATCTTCCATTCCAGTTCGCAAACTGCACCCGCTCTTTTCTTCTCAAATCTCTGCGCTACGATCCTTTCTCTCATTGGAAGTGTCTGGATGTCATACTCTGGCTTCAAGGTTAAACCTCCACGAAATGATATTGTCAATTTAATCTTATTTGTTGCATTATCAGATGTCCTTTATGCTGTTGCTAATCTGATTTCAAACACGAGGCTCGAAAACTTTGATGCGATCTGTAGTGTTGAGGGATTCCTCCGAGAGTTCTTTTTGGTGATGTCAGTGTTCCTGGCGGCATCTATTGCAGGATTAGCTTATAAGACATCATTAGACAATAGTCAAGGAAGCTTTGCTTCTCAACGAACTGAACCTTCCAAGTTTGCAAGAAACTGTATCGCAGTCAGTGGAGCTATCTGTTTTATCCTTGCGGCATTGTACTCTTATATTTCTTGAAAAATTTTTACTTGGTTAGACCTCTGATCTTTCGAGATACAATAATTTACAAAAAGACAAACGTTCATTGTTATGTGGATACTGCAAGCGATATTAGCAATGTCTCAAAAAGATTGTGGATTTTGTTGGCCTTTGAAGGAATTCCGCTAATGGTAGGATGTATTGTTACATTTGTGGTCTACTACTTGGCTGTAAGAAAGGCGAAGCAAAGTTTAGGGATATTGATCACTGCTCAGGGATTCAATAGTTACAAGCTTCTCTGGTACCCGACACTCTTGTTTTTTGTCTATGTGCCAAGTCTTATTGACAACATCCATTCGATCACGAATCCAGAAAATAAATTGTGGATTGAAATTTTGCATGTTTTAGTTACTCATTCAATTGGATTTTTCAATGCCATCTTCTATGCTTTCCAAGAAAAATCAATTGCTAAACAAAACAAAGAAGAAGTAACTGTTGTGATTGATAAATCTTTCTAACAAAATTTTTTAGGCAAATGAGATGGCTGGAAATATTCTGAGTGAAGGCGATTTAGTATAAATTGAGATAAAAAATTGTTGTAATACATTTTATTGAGAAGAGATATTTAGAAAAAATAGATATATTTATGAATTGTTAATTGTTATTCTTCCTTTTTTCAATCAAAGTTGTATGGATTTTAAAAAGAGAGAGTCTTTTGAATAATTTTCTTGTTTTCAAAAATTTGAAATAAAAAAGGAGACGTGAGAATTTTTAAATTATAATTTTACCTCTGCAAAAGATTCGTCTTGATCATTGCAAAAAATAAACTAAACGAACTTGATGAGCCTCCAAGACGATAATGACGGTTAATATCATAATCTTTCTCAATTTCCTTAAAATTTTATTGCAAAAATTGGTTTTAGAGCATAAGGTAGACTGTTGAAGATGATGATTTCTGAGTGATGTTTGTGGCCTTGAAGATGAAGAATTTGACATCCCAAAATCCTAAAGAAACAAGAACTTTGGACTTTTCTTATCTCTTCAAAAAAGGTGGCAATCCTTTAATTTTTAGGATATATTCTACTATATAAGGAAATTTTGAATGAAGATTTCCTGGTAAATGTAAGTAAAAAGAATTAGTTTTAAATACGGGAAATTATTAATAAAATATGAGCCCGGGCAATGACCTTGACAAGCATCCCAGCTTGTATATCTCAAACTTAGTAGCGACGGCATTATCACTCTTGGGAAGTATCTGGATGACAATCGCTTATTTTAAGGCTCCAACTCCAAGGACCACTGCCTTGAAGTTAATTTTAGGAATTGCCTTTGCAGATCTTCTTTATTCAGTTGCCAATGTGATTTCTGCTCTTCCGAAGACTGAAGATGTCAGCACATATTGCCAAGTGGAAGGATTTCTCAGGGAATTCTCGCCTTTTATGTCAATATTCTTGGCAACATCAACAGCCATTTTATGTTACAAGGAGTCTCATGGTCGTCTAAACATGAACAGATCCTCAAAATTCTTTAGCCAGACTCGTTTTCTTTTAAAGTCCTTTGGAATATGTGCGGTTGCTAGTTTAGCTTTGGCTGTAGCGTAAGTGTTTATAAATTTTGATCATATCTGATATGATGATTTTATAGGCCTTTTGTTTTCAATAAAAAGTTGAGATACGTCAAGAAAACTTTATTTTGCTGGGTTGGTTCAGCAGAGTCAGATCCAGATGCAAAAACAAGTTTTGTGATTCTCATGATATTTGAGGGAATTCCATTGAGTGTTGGACTGATTATCACACTATTCGGATACTGTAAAGCAATATCAAATACAAGAAAGGCAATTGGTTCTTTCCTTGAAACAGTCGGAGTTGACGTTTATAAGTTATTATGGTACCCAGCTGTGCTTTTTATCGTGTTTATTCCTAGCTTAATTGATAACGCTTATCAAATATTTACAAAAAACCCCATCCTTGGCGTTGAGGTAGCGCACATTCTGCTAACTCATTCAATTGGATTCCTCAACGCAATAGTATATGGAATTCAAGGAAATGATTTGACAAATGATAATAATGAAACTGCTGTTGTCCCTCTTGTTCAAAGAAGGTCGAGAGGAGAATCTGAACTATCACGATCATTAACTGATGACCTTCGAAGAGCTAGTGCTATTGATTGTTCATAATTGTAGGGGACAGGGCGTTGTCATTCTTATCTGATGTGACTGGGAAGAGAAGCTTGAAAAAAGCTTTGGAGAAAAGTAAGATTATTTATTGTGGATAATGACGAAGAAAATTATTTTATAAAATGAAAGAAGAAACTTTTTTAAATTATTGCCTTGAGTGTTTGAGATGATCTTTCATAGAATATTTATATGAAAAAAATTGGTTGTATAATTGAAAATTTTCTTGATTTGGAAAATTTTCTGAAATTGTTTCTTTTAAGAATTCTGGAGGAAGAAAATCAAGAGACTTGTTAAATGAAATAAAATGAGAATCAAAATATTATGATGCCATTTGATGTTAAAATGGAAACAAGGACTTTGTCGATTTGAGAAAATTCAGGATAAATTTCACAACCTGATTTTAGAAAAGCAGAAAAGAACAAGATTTCATTTTGACAAGAAATAATCTCGCCAAGATTTCGACACGCATCGAAAAGCCATATTTATTAGTTTTGAACTTCAGAGATACCGACCCCGACGAAAAATCCCTTTGTTTCTTAGGAAGATTATTGGTGACTTTGAAAGGAAGTTTTTACACATGAGAACTCATCAAACACTCCTAAATTCTCCATTATACATTTAACTGAGAAAATCAGAAATTTAGATAAAAATGGGATATCAATAGATAGCAATATCATGAGCAATTGAACCCGTTTTCATAAACAGCCCATTGTCTCAGAAAATTTCAGGAACAAACCTTTTTCAAGAAAATCCTTGTTTCTGTGGACTGAAGAAAATTATTAACCACTGAGAGACGAAATAGATCTGATAAGAAACGATAGCTTTGCATATTAATGATTATTTCATTTTTATTGTGGTTCTAGAAAACAGATCTTGTTTTGTTTTTGAATTCGGTAGTTGTTGGCTTTTAATTTAAACTGAAGGAAGTCTCAAAGTCTCGAAAACCAAACAATTTTAATTGCCCAATCAGTTACTTTGAATTGAGCCTTTTCTGTTAAACTTTAAAAGCCTTGTTCGTTAGCTGGATAAATTGACCTGATTGAAAAGGAGACTTTCAAAGTTTTTGAGAAAGGGAAAAGTAACGAAATCTGTTTTCATCTTTTCTTTCAATTCGGAGAAGAAGAAATGATTGTTTTTATTGAATTTCGAATTTTCGTACAAGGCAAGAAGTGATGTGAAAATTCAAATTAGAGACCAGTTAGGTTAAAGGGATAAATAAATAATTTCGGGAGATAGTTTGTGAATCAAATGTTGATTTGTTCAAAATTAGCGATTCAATAATTTGTGAATCAAGTTTTTTCTGGAAGGACAAAACTAAATTTTAGGTGGGATTCAGTCGTCAATGAAAATAGTTTGTGAGCATATTTCTGAGTTATTCTGTAAGTTAAAGCGCTTTATATAGATATTGTAACATAGATAGGATACGTGATAAATATGAAATAATATATTAAGTTAACATGTAGCAAACAAATTGATTTAAAGTACAGGTTTTCAAGGAAATCTTCCTTCTATAAAAGAGCAAATGAATCAAACAAAGACATGACTCTTTATTTTCCAGAACTTCCTTACCTCTTAAACGTTCATTAATTGTTCAATTAGGACTTGGTCTTCTAATACTGAGAAGAATTGAATAGATAATTAACTGGTTCATAAGACTGGTAGTGGTTTACATTTTGTAAAGGGTACATGTTATTGTATTGAGTTTGGGTATTTGGAACATTTCCAAAGTAATTTGAAATGTCAGAAAAAGGAGGTGTATTCTGATTCTGTGAGGGTGTCCTTGACACAAGAGTGGGGCTGTTGTAGAAATTCAACTGATAAGTCGATTGAGTGTTGAGTTGTTTTGAAGCAGGGAGGAACTCGTCAATTGGCATACTCGGTTTTCTTTTTGAAGTTCTTTTTGTGACAGGTTTTTGATTTCTGATGATACGAAAAACCCTTTTTTCTCTGACAAGTCTTTGGAAGTTGGTTTCTGGCTGATAGAAAGAATTTTGGCCAATATTTGAAAATCTTTGACCAAGAGCTTGGTTTTCATTTGAATAATTCAGAGAATAGCTCGTTTTGAGAGGCAATTCAGTGTTGGAAGCTTTTGCTGTCGTGAAGCTCGCACTCTTAGGACCAAGGCGATGGAAATCTGAATTTCTAATAGGGGATGGATTGATTGGGGATCCACTAGAAGCTTGAGTGCTAGCAGAAGATCCAGACTGAGGGGAGAGATTAGAGCTACCTCTCACTAAGCGCTTAACTTCAAAGATCTTTGGATTTGAATTGAAGTTAAATGAGAAGCTGAGATGAGATTTATTTCTTGGAGTTGGATTGTGGGACTTGCTTTGAACTTCGTTATTTGGAGAAAGCTGGAGATCCCTTTCTTCTCCAAGAGAGCGAGTCTCATCTGCAAGAGAGAGGTCTTTTTGAGGACTGTAAATGGAGTGCAAAGAGCCAGAATCTTGTTCTCTGAAAAACTTTCGAAGGGACTCTCTATCAAAGACCTCATCAAAGGTAGGAAAGTCATCAACTTCTTTGATCATGGGGCTGCCGGGGTCGGAAGCCTTGGAGTCGCGTTTTTGAGAAGTAAGTTGAATTTCCATGTCGAATTTAGTATAAAAATTTGTTTTTAAACTGAAGGAGAAGGCAGCTGATTAAATAAGTTTGAGTCTGAATTTTTAAATTGAAAGTGAAATTAAGTGGCTGTTATTTTTAGATTTTCAAAGAACAAGGAATTGATTTCTAGAGCTGTTGGAAAATTTTTAAAAACTTGTTTTCATTGTGAGATAGGGAGTTTAGAATGTGAGGGTGAGAAATCTTGAAGTTTAGAAGAATATCTCTGTAAAGAGGTGAAAAATTTTGAATAGAGTGTGAAATATTGAAGCTGGAGTCTTTTTTCTAGATCCAAATTGATTCACTGAAAATTATCATTAAAAACTGAATTTGATGAAAACTCCAAGTGACTGGTTCAGTTTGAAAAACATGGATCTAGCTTACTCTAGACAAAGATTGAGGCTTGAAGATTGTTAGGATTGGTTCATTAGCGTTTGAAAAGTTTCTCGGTGGATCTGCTGTGAATGAAATCAAATATAGGAGAATCTACAGTCAAGCTTCTAGAACATGGAAGCTTTCTTTTTGAAAAAGATCTTTTAAAGCTCAAATTTTAAATTAACCTCATGAAGGTTGAGATAGCTCATACAAATCCGGAGAAGCGAAATGCCAAGCTTATGGAGAGGAAGTTTCAGAGTAGATTGGGATCTATCAAGGAGTGTTGATATTGGGGGAAAATGCAGCAATTTGAATTGACGATTATTGAAGGGTTTTCTCCCTAGATAAGGAAGGGAGGAGGCTAAAAGATATGTTAGGCTGAAAGCAAATCAGCAAGGATGTCGAGATTTTGGAAGAATCAGGTTCAAATTATATACAGTTGAATTAAGGCCAACAGACTTTCAATCATTTTAAGGGAGTTGATTTCTATTGATCTATCACTACTTCGAAACTTCTTTTGATTTTCAGGAATAAAAAGGGTCGAAGTAATTAAATCCTCTCTCATTGTCCCTCATGAACCTTTGTCTATTTAAAGCAAGACATTGAAAAGGAAAAACTTCAAGAAGAACATTGAAAAAGAAAGAAAAAAAAGTATTTTCATATCTCGACGCGACAGAAGAAATTTTTTTGTCTACAAAGATTGACTTGTGGTTTGTAAATGCCTGAGAGGCTTAGTCTTTTAGAAGAACTTCTTCTCGATAAATGAGAAATGATAGATTTAATTAGTGGAAGGGAGGGAACGTTAAAAAGGTGAAGCCAAGGAGCATTCTGAGGGTGAATAGAATGGAATGATTCGAAAATCTTTTTCAAACTTGATTCAAATCGATAATTCGGAAAATAATCATAGTTATTTATTTTAGTTGAAATTCAAAAGAAAATGAATTTCAAGAAGGAAATCGAGCTCCTAAAATCATTTATGAGACGGATTCTGTTTCATTTATACCCTGTTTCCTGAGAAGTCTTTTCTCATTTTTTTTTCAGAAACAAATTTTTTTGTGAAAGCGAAAAATGCAATATTGGAACAAGATAAACAATAGATTACTTCTTAGATAATGTAGAATAAAGGTTTTCAAGATTTTCAAGATAACAATAGAAATGAAAATGAAATAGAAATTACCTTAAGTTCAAAAGACTGGAGATTAAATCTATAAATTTAGCAGCAGCAGCAGCAGTAACATATTTCTATGGAAGGATGACTGAAAGATTTTCTCCAACATCCAAATCCTCGAGTTCATTAATTCCGCCTTCTGCCTCTTCGTTCAAAAGTCCTTCTTCAGAAAGGAGAGCTTCCTCTTCAGAAGACTCTCCTAACTCCGTTTCACCTGGAGGAGAAACAGGAGTTTCAACTAAATTCACGTTTAAGGTTCCTCTGTTTGGCCCATGATAGGTGATAGTTGGTGATCCATTAGCGGTTGACCAGATAAAATCAGTAGGACCTGCTTGAATAACTTTGTCAAATTGGGTATCACCGGTATCAAGAGCTCTAGTAAATTTGATAAATGTTGAGGTTGAAGTAACTTTGGATCCAAGAACTTGAAGATTATCTTGGCCCCCAGTGCTGGTATCAAGAACAGGCATCTGCATACCAATGCCATGGTAGTCATGAACAATAACCTTGCCATCTATGATCTGGAAAGCCCAGATATCTGCCCCGAACATATTTGTTCCAAGACCAAGGCCAAAGAATTGATCGGGCTTGTCAAATTGAATAGCAAAGGTGATATTTCCAGGCGGGGCAAGTTCATAGTAAACAGTGTAATAGTCTGTCGGTGCAAAGGAATTAGGTGGAAGAGTTAGGTCTCCCGATCCTTGGTCTTCACTTTGGAGAATTCTTGGAGAGGGGGCCTGAGACTTGAGAAAAAATGTGAATAAAAATGCTAAAGCAAAGGTGGTGATATTTTTACGAGTGGTCATTTCGAGAAAGAAAAATAGAATTAGACTATCATTATAGAATTTTGGAGATATCAATTTAAATAATTTTTCCTATCATGATCAATCCAATTAAAAAGAGAAATTGATTTTATTACGAATTTCTGTAATTTTCCTTTTTAAAATTTATTTGTTGAAAATCTGCAGAAGTCTTGATTCCTCGAAAAATTGCAATGAGATTTGAAGTGGTTGAGTTCTGGAAAAGATTTGAAAAGGATCTGATTTATTTTCAAGGGATAAAAGTGGCTGAATCCAAGCAGAAGCTAATTTCATTAATTTATATTTTATTTGCCTTACGGTTTTTTGCCTTTCATTTATCAAAAGGTTGAAAGGAATAAAATTGCGTTTTATTCTTTTCACTTTTTCTCTAAATTATTTTTTTTTGGAGCATGTCTAAACAAAGATGATTCAACACTCATTGTATTTGAGAATAATGATGATGTTTTTTTCGACAAGTTAAATAGATTATAGTTCAAAATGTGATATTTTACGGGTTTGCAGAGCCTTAGTATTGATAAAATACATCAACTCTAAAAGAGATATTTTTAGGGTAATGGAGATAAACCTTTTTTAGAGTTTTTTCCAAAGAACGGATTCTGATCTTTTTTATTTGTGAAAGGAAGGAGGAAATGTGATGCAGCCTTTGCTCAACAACAAGATAAGATCTCTCAAACTGTCATCAGTGTGGTTCCAATTTGAAAATGCTTTTTATTCTTAGAATTGATTGAAATTTTAGTTTTAGTCTTTTAATCGAAGCAGCTTCGAAAGAAAATTGAAGATTCTATGTATCCGAAGTTTATAAAGTTTTTTTGGGAAAAAGATACTTTTCACTGAGAATCTAAGAGAGTTGAGTAAGCGTTCCTATCGAGAAAATCAGTTTAATGAAAGTTTATCTCTGTTTACAGTTGATCAATAATAAAGTTAAAAATATGTTGAAATCTGATTATGGCGGTGAGTCTTTTGGAAATTATTTGGAGAAAGAAAAGAGTTAGTTAAGAGGTTATAATAGGCGATGAGATTTGGAGAGAAATATTTGAAATCGATTCTTGATTTTGATGGTCAGAGAGAACAGTTAAAAATCCATAATGAAGTAAAGAATCCAACTCACTTAAGATTAGAGGAGCGAATCTTGACTCCTGTATTCATGAAATGTGTGAAAAGCAAATCTATTAATTTTTGGCGACAAAAAACGCAAAGACTAAAAATATGCTAGAGAGAGAAATTATTACCTCCATTTTCCCTTATTGATCAAAAGGAGGAGGAGGAGATATCTTGAAAGGGCTCTTCAGGATTAAATTGCGCAACTGTAATTTTTCCTCTGACTTTTTTCCGAGGATTGAACTTTATAATGTTGCTCAGAAAAGGTTTTTTATTAATTTTTTTAAAGGAAATTCTTTGAATACCTAATTACCCTCAGGAAGGATTTTCGAAAAACTCAAGAAAAGCCCTTTTAAGATTGAGTCATATTGACCAGTGCAATCAAGATTTTCGTTGATTTAGATGATGCTATAAAAATCCCTTTCTTTGCGGGCTCAAATTAATTTATGAATGATAAGTAGCGTTTTCCCCCCATTAAGGAAGTAGATTCCCTGTCATATAAGGAAGAATATGATTAAGTAGCAGAAAGGGGCGAAGACAAAGTTCTATTAGCATTTTTTCAACGGGCCTAAACAAGAAAATTAGGCCATAAGAGAAAAGAGAGGGTTTTAATAAAATTTATGAATAGTATTCTTTTGAATATTAGCCGAATTTTCTGGGTCTAATATCCGAACATTTTTTAACTTCATCGAGCGCATAATCACAAAATAAAATGTCTCATTCCAAGCCTGTTCACCCTCAAGGTCGGAAATCACTTTCTCGACCAACCACAACTTCATCTACAATGACCTCAAGAAAGTCTCTCGCGAGTGTGAAGGCCTCCACTTCCAATAACTTGTTTTCTCCAACAGATAAAAAGAACTTTGGTCTAAACAACTTGAACACCAAAGAAGAAACACCCTCTCCAGCATTTTCCACTCTGGCTTCCAGTAAAGCTCTCAATAGGACCGAAAGACAAGATTCTTTCAGTGCAGCTGTTGATTCCTTTAAAAACGCAAGAAGAGAATCGATCATGAGTATGAAGTGGGGCGATGCTTCAACAAAAGCAAGCAGTTTGGCATCTCTAAATGCAACTTTGGCCTCAATCCCAAAATTGAAATCCAGAACTACCTTTACTGCTCAAAGCTTATCAATGTTGCCTTCAGAAGCCCTTGGCACAAGTCATCATCATCAAAATGCTGTTCAATCTATGAATGATGTCGAGACAAAGAAATACATCCAAGAAAGTGAACTACCAAGTCGTAATGACCTGTTGAGTGATAGAGAATATGAATTAGGAGGGACTCTGAATAACCTTGAGGAGAAATTCGCTGATCTGGAACAAGTAAGGAACTCATGTTCAACAAGCATTCAAGAGATCTTTGAGGTCAAAAAGCCTGCGACTGCAAGACCTCCAAGTTCAAAAAGAGGGAAAATAAACAACAATAATTATGTTCTCACGCCGAGAATTGAACGACAACCTTCAATTGCTGAGAAAATCAATGCGAAGAAAGGGAAAACATCAAATGAGGCTGCCCCCAAATTAAGTAAGAAATTTTATGAGAAAAGGCGGATTTTTATTAATATTAAAAAAATAGAGAAGAGAAAGAGTGTTGTAATAGTGAAAAAGTCACAATCATCAAAGAAAGGGAATAATAAAAATGAAGTTCCTTTAATTCCTCTGGCCAGGAAGTTTGATAAAGAAAAGAGTCCAGTAAAGGTTCTCAGTGAGCCTCGAAGTGCAGGAAAATTAGATTTGGGTAAGATTATTCAAGCTCAAGCAAGAGAAATGGAACGAAGTCAAGAAGAGGTTCCAAGTCCAAGATTTGATAGTACTCGTCTTGACACTATGGATGAAGTTCAAGAAAATTCTTTCAGAAGCAACATGCAGCCAAAGTTTATTGTTCGCAGGGATTTTTTGGGAAGTGCAAGAAGTCTAGGAAGTCAGAATTTACGCAAGCAATCATTAGAAAAACCTAAAAGTCCAGTAAAAGATGTGTTTTTAAATAAACCTCTCGAGACAATCCTCAGTAATTACCATGAGAATATAGAAAAGAGCGTCGTTGAATTCAAAATAAAGACAGACGAAACTTTGCCAATTGATACGATCGCCTCCATCGATGAAAATTATCAAAATGTTTCAGTAGAGCAAAAGCCAAACAAAAAAGTGGAGGTGATGAATTGGTTTAAAGATAAGTTACCAGAAGAGACAGAGAAAAAAGCCAATTTGAAAGTACTCGAGCTTATTTCAAGAAGAAATTTGTGGAGAAAGGTTGAAGAGGAGGCAGCGGAAAATAAAAGATCTGAGGCTTCTCCAGACTGTTATCAATCAATTCTCAAACATCATGACAGTCGCAATTGGCTTGAGCTCAATATGGACAACAAATATATTCAAGAATATAGCTCATCGGGTCAGAAAAATATCTCTGGTCCAACTAGCTTCAATCTCAAAAAGGATATCAGAAGCAATTCATCAACAATGATGGTGCGACATTTTGACGAATTTGATCCAGTTGTAATCCAGCCAAAGTATATGGAAGAGACCGGTTCAATGTGCTTCACAGAACTTTGGGGCAATAAGAATAAAAATGAATTTTATAGAACAATGCGCAAGGCCTTCCAGTCCAACACCTTTGTCAATCTCGAGCCTCATTGTGGATTGTACAGACCTCAAAAAGGTTTAACAAGTGAAGAGCTCATGTGTAGAAGAATAGCCAATGGAGGGCTAAGCATGACAGAACGCAAACTCTCTGTAAAAATTCCTGAGGAGATGCCTTTACCCAAAAAAGATCATTTTTCACCCCGAGGTGTTGGGAAGCATACCAGAGCCTTTGTCCTGCAAATTGTAGGTCGTGTAAAAAATGGAACCAGAAATAATTTTGGTTCACTCTAGAATCAATTTTTCATATTTTTGTGTCATAAATTAGGAATTTTTCCTTGTTAATATTTCGTCTTGTTTTTTTTCATATGTTGTATATATCTCAGCGTAATCTATTAGAAATTTATTTTTCATTTGAAAGAGGAAATATTTGTGATGGGGATGAGTTTGGGAGGAAAACACTATGATAATTTTAGAAAAAAAATTACCAATATTGTTTAAATGCAGAGAGAGGTGTGAAGGCTTGATTACAACAATAATTTATATAATAGATGTAAATGGAAGTTCACATGAGTTTCTTAATCAACATCAATTTTCAATAGCCCAATATTCAGTTTGAAATTTAGACTTGACCAACCAAACTGACCATAACTTTTTGAGTAGCTTCGGAAACTTTGACAGCAATTTCTTGAACTTCGGGATCAACGATGTTATCTATTCAAATTAATATTCATTTCTAAATTAAAATAAATACCCAAAGATTTCATAGCCTTAGTGATGTCTTCTTCTTCAACGCTGAGTTGCTTGGCGATTTCATCACTCAATCTGAATTGAACAATGGAGAAGATTTGTTCAGGGATCAACTTGGTGGTGGCGCAAGCCTTCATAAGCTCAACCAATTCGTCTTTCTTTTCGATCAAAAGTTTTTCCTTCAAGTTGAGGACAGCCAAAACTTCTTCCTTAGTCAAGACTCTTTCAGATTCTTTGAAGCTTCTATTGAAAAAGTAAATAAAGGGGTTGAAATCGCAAAATGAACCTCAATTTAGAAGCAAGCATGGGGTATAAATGCAAGACTTCTCTATTTCCTTGGTTTGCGTAGTATTGGATGGATTTAGCGAGAGTTTCAGAAGAGATCTTCAATTTATCCATGAATTCTTGTTGTCTATTTCCCATCAAATTTTTAGTTCTTTCTTCGAAAGCAAGGAAAGCATCAACAAATTCAGTGTTCTTATAGTTCTTTTCTCTTCTTTCTAAGGATTATGAGACTTGGGAATTTCTTAAACAATGAGTACCAGCTCTGTAATCATCAATAAGTTGGCAGAAAGTTTGAGAAACGTAGAGAGCAAGAGCATCGAAGAATTTTCTCAAGGTAGGTAAAGTCAAGACTTCACCGTTCTTTTCAACCTTGACGGTGGCGCAAAGTTCTTCCAAAGCTGATAAAAATGATAAATATTCCAAGATAAATCGAAAATGGATTACTTTTGACAATCTTCTTTTGCTTTTGGACTTCTTCTCTATACTTGTTTTCTTCTTCGACTCTTTGAGTATCCTAGCAAGATTCTAGTTAACTGTATTTTATTTCTTTTTACTAATCCTTGGTAAAGAGTTTCCTTTTCAGCATTTAAAGTTTGGCTGGTAGCTTTCAAGCCTTCAATAACAGCCTTAAGTTCGTTTCTCTTCTTAAGGAGATCTTCTTTATTGCTTTGAAGAAGGTTTTTCCAATCTCTGAGTTCTTCTTCTTTGTTTTGACGTTCCTTGGTCAAAGTTTGCTTTTCACTATAATAATTGGCTTCTTGCATGCCCAACTTGAATCCAGTTCTTTCGACATTTCTGATGAGGTCAGTACGGCCCTTAACAATTTCTTCAGTTCTTTCCTTGAGCTTGGCATTCTCAGCTTGGAGTTGTTTCATACGGTCAGTGACCTTTTGCATGGGTTCGGAGTAGTCCATTTTTGAGCCTCTAATATCTTTAAATCGGATTTAATTTTGCAAATATAAATTTATCCTAATTTTATGCGGCTCAACTTTG
>Ga0182738_1004288_pt1 | contig 15867 bp, 8 predicted proteins | sample eDN5th30CBELigMG_FD_128876 | JGI IMG/M metagenome (GOLD analysis project Ga0182738, IMG submission 128876) | Enriched Miracle-Growth compost microbial communities from Emeryville, California, USA - eDNA 5th pass 30_C BE-Lig MG (version 2)... ... | reverse complement strand
TTAAAAAATAATAATAAATATTGATGTGAGTGATTGATTGAGATATGTATGTACTATTATGAAGAAATTTTAATATTTTGTATTTATTATTCTTCGACATATTTAGCTTCAACTTTCTAATTCAAGCGAGTCAGTTACTAAACAATTAAAAATTCAGCTTACCTCAATATCTTTTCTGGTGAGTGAAATTCCGAAAGCGATATTGATGAAAGCATCATCATCTTGGAATTCAGGTTCATTGAAGTTCTTGAGAGCCATGAGAATGGTATCCATTGATTTACATTGGAGCAATTTCTTCTCCTTGATCTTGATAATGGCGAGGCCAACTCTGTAGACGATCTTGAACTTTTCAAAAAGGAAGCTGTCAAACAATCTGACAACCAAATTGAATGGAAGGACATTTGTATACAAAGTCATAATCCAGCCAGTTGAGTATAAAACTCCTTCTATACCATTTTGCGCCTTGAGTCAAAAAAGTTTAAACAAAGGTTCAACCTCATATTCTTACAAAGATCTGTCCAATTTTTGGGAAGAATAAATTGATGAGGCCATCTAAGATGAACAAAGGTCTTTTGACTGAAATGAGATCTTTGTAGTACTTCTCAAGATTATATTGAATCATTAAACTATTCATAATCCAGTAAGCTTCCTATTAAGGAGAGGTTTGTGAATTGTTGCTTTTGCTAAATTTGTTTACTTCATCATTGCAATATAAAACCAAGAGTGCGCAGATAAAGTTCAATCCTTGACAGTATCCCATTTCTTTATAGGTGATAGAAAGACCTTTTAAGACATATTCCAAGCTCTTTTGTCCATATCCTCCTTTTTCTGCAAAGAAGGGGTGATTAGGAAAGGTTCTGTGAACATCTTTTATAATATCTTCCATAAAGGGAGTATCTTGTTTCAAGAGCTCCTGAGGAAAGATCAATAAAAAGAGGAACTATGCGACTATACTTGGTAATTCACACTGCTTCTAGCTTTCAGTTGAGGAACTTTGGCAAGCATTGGCCAAACTTTACCTCTAAATGATTCAGGAATACCTTTTCTAATCCTGGTTTTCACTTTAAATCAGTTTGTTAAAAAGAAAGCAAGATGGAGATTTTTACGTTTAATGTCTCTTTTTTCAATCATGGTTTCCAGTTTAGGCATCATATTACGCCATTTTTCAACTCTGGCATTATCTCTTTTAATTTTGCTCTTATCAATAATAACAACTTCTTTTTTTCTGTAAAGGTCAGGATGATAATGACAAACTTTCATACAATTCGTCTGTCCCTTTGACAACAAAACCAAAGTGATCAACTTTAGCAGCGTCCTTTTTGTTATCAACACTTGAATTGCTAATCATCTTGATAATATCCTGGTCGAAATATTCTGAATGAAATATTTTATTAATTAAATATAATGACTTTTGATTCGTTTTTCCCCTTCCTTGGAATCGTATTTTTTTAATGATCAAGGAGTACCGATACCACGTAAAATAAATGTTTGTTTTCAATGAGATCTAGGGTATTTTCTGCAAAGTCTGAAGCAGCCGAAAATAAAAAAATAGATTGCAAATTTTCCAATCCAAAATAGTTTGGTAGTTTAAACAATATCTCACTCACTCACTTTTTTGTTATGGAAAGGATCAAATATGATGTTGAAACAAAATCATCCTCTGGTATCAAAATTTTTGATTCCAAGAAATACTTTTCCTTGATAAAGTTTATTGATAGATCTTCTCTCTCTTTTTCTTACTATTATTAATTTCTCGCATTCTCAACAAATTGTCTTCGTCAGATTTAGAATTTTTGAGATTTTTGAACTGAAACTTTTCAAGAAAAAATTCTACGTTTTTTTTTTTTCGCAAATTTAAAAACTTTCTTTTTCTGATTTTTGGCAGATTTTTATTTTTATGAAATAAGAGGAAAGAAGAAAATTAGCTTTGATTTCTTAAATTTTTACCTTGAAGTAAAATCAAGGATAATCAGGCCTCAGACGATTCTCCTCAAAATTTTTTTTCTCAGAAACGAAAATTGTATGATAAGATTTTTTTCAATTTTTGAAGAATAAAAATTGAATCAAAAGTATTCCTTCTGTTCAAAATGTTTTTTCCTTGATTTTCAAACAATCAACAAGATCAAGAGTTGGTCCTGATGTCCATTTTTATTAAAAAAAAAACAATGTCTGTATGTAAGATGCAAACTGATTGAGATAGAATTAATTACAATTAAAATAGAGCTGTAGCTTTTGAAAAAAAAAACTGTTTGCGAATCTCAAACACAAGCCAGATCCTAAACATTATGAGGAGGAGCCACCCTGCTTAAATTAAAAAAAAAATAGTTTCTCCTCCGAAATTCTCATTCACAGGTCTTGTATATTGTAATGGCGGTTGAACGTTGTATGTTAATTTTCAAGTTTAAAGTTTAAAAGATTCCTTGAAAGTTGAATATTAATAATTAATATATTGAAACTTGCTAAACTTTGGATTAAATATAAATGGCTTTGCTTGGGAAATTACTAAAGGGGAAAACAACCAGAGTAATTTTTGACGTTTTGGGCAAAATTCAAGCCTTTTAGGTTATTGGTGATGGCCAAAGGAGAAATGTGAAGGTCAGACAGCAAAATAAGACTCAGGAAGAATTAGATCAAGAAAAGAAGTTGATCAAGATGAAGAGAGACTTTTTGAGAGTAAATTTGAGGAGATTATAGAGTTTTTACGCGTTTTAGAATGCCTTGGCCGGAGAAGAAAGAATTATTGCTTACAATAGAAGAAAGTTGTTGACAAATTGGAGAAATACCATGCGTATTGCCAAAACTGAACAACTGAGAAACGAAATCGAAATCTACTCTCAAAACAATCAGAGAGAATTGGACTCAAAGGAAGCCATGTTGCAAATGTTGGACAAAAATCTCGATGAGGCTGATGAGCAATACCAAATGGCCCTCAGAAACCACCTTATCCATATCGATGAGCTTATTGCTTTGCAAGACAGCAGATTAGCCGCTATGGAAACTGAATTCCTTCGTGACGTCAGAATTCTCGAAGACGAATACAACACCGTAAATTGGAATTCTCGTAGAATTTTTTCTCAAACTCTTATGTAGGAAAGGGAAGAAATCGGAAGCATCCATAGAAGACAAATTCAAGAGCTCGATGAATTGATTGAAACTATTGATGAAGATGCAAAGGCAAAAGCTTTGGCCGCCAAGCAAGACTTTGAGAAGTAAATTTAACTGAAAATGCTGTTTTGCTCAATCACATTGTTAGTTTCCGTGAGGATATCAAGAATAGAAATATGGAAGAACAAGATAACATCAGATTGACTTTGGAAGGAAAACAGAAAAAGTTGAATACTAATCTTGAAACCTTACATCAAAGATATATCAGTGAAACCCAAGCCAAGTAAAGAAACCCTAAAATGTAGCATATTCTAAACAACAAAACATAGGAATGAGGATCATTTTAAGCTTTTTGAGGAAAATAAGACCAAGACCAAGACAATTGATGGATTGGTTAAGGATATTGATAGACTTAAGGCCAAGATCGAGCACATGAAACTGAAAATCCATCAACACACCAAAGAAAGCAAGAAGAAGAACGATGCTTTGAGAAAAGAAAAGGAAAACATTACCAAGAATTACCAGGAATTGAAGGCCAAGATGATGAAAGCAAGAGAAGAAAAAGTATTTCTTGAAAAGAGAATTTGAATGAATAATTTATTTTTTAGACCAAAAGATTAACTGAACTTGTTACAAACAGTCGAAATGCTTGCTTAAAATTAAAGGAGAATTTGTCTTTAGGAGAGAGAATCCTTAAAACAGCTGAATTGTGCAGAAAATTGGAAACTGAAAGAGAAAAAGTTTTGCCATTCTATGAATCTACTGTTGATGATGCAACTGTTCCTGAAGAATTAAGAGGCGACTTTGAAGGTAATCAATCATATTTTGACAATCTCTCTAATCATCATACATAGAAATTACACCTGAACAATATGCCGAATATACTTATTTGAATAACTTCTACAAAAGATACAACAAGGTTCTTCTTGATAGATTGGCCATCGAGAAACAGAAATCTCAACTTGAAAAAGAGAACCAAATTCTCAAGACCATGCTTAAGCAATATTTGGATGGTATTTCAGTTAATGATGAGGTTATCCGCAATCCCAATCCCCTTCTTGTCGTCAACAATAAAATCAACATCGGAAGACTTCCCATTGAAAGAACCGAAGCTCCCAACACTGTCGTGGAAGGTGCCAGAGTCTTTGAACAATACAGACTTCAGAATTCTTAAATTCATGTTTGGCATCTGATGTAATAATAATAATCTCAAGAATAAAATTGAATGTTTTTGTTTTGTTTATTCATGCAGTTTATTTTGCTGCGATCCATATTATATATATCGAGATATTTTTTTTGTTGAGTTTAACAAATCAAAAAGAGATCTTTGTCATTCTTCAGGATCTTTTTACTTTTTTCTCAGTTACTTGGATTAACTTTGTCACATCAGCTGATTGCAGGGATCGGAATTGGGGCCGGCCAAAAATCCGGACATGATTCCGGATAAATCCGGAAAATTTTCGCCAAAAAATCCCGACAAATCCATAAGCCAATTTTTCTCAAATTTTTGAAGCATAAATATGTATGTTCAGTAGTTTTATATAATTATAATGGAGTTTAGATTTTTTTTTTGGTATAAATTTTACGCCATACAATTGTGAAGAAAAATTTTATAGACATTTCTTTTAGTACTTTCTCTGATTTCATTTTTTCCCTTTAATTTGAGTAATTTTTTGTTGATCGTTTGCCTCTTTTCTATTCTGTTCATCTAGAATTAAAGCTTAAACTTTTTTGTGGTCTTGTCTGTTGATTTGATCAATAAGTGATAAACTGGGATTGTGAATATTGATTTTGAAATTGAAAATTTAACTATCAAGTGATGAAATGAGATTCAAGACTCATGGAGAAAAAGGAAAAGAGTGTTGATTTTCAGTCTCAAGAAAGGGTTCAACAATGATTTGATGAATTTAAACTTTTTTCTTTGTAAAAAATTTTTTCATTTTTTTTTCTTCAGAAAATATGGTCAAATTTTTGGTCGAAAAAAACATCTCTCTGAAAATTTGGGAAAATCCAGAAATCCGGACAAATTAAAAAAAAATCTGGGTAGTCCATCGAAATCTGGACAATTCCAAACCTTGACTGATTGAAGGTGTTGGGGGTGAAAAAATGAAACATTATTTATTGATTGATTTCAAAAAAACTGGTCTGTACTTATTGGAAAAAGATTTCTTGAGAAGCTCAAACATCGGAACAGAAGGAACAGAAGGAACAGACTTTTCCTTCAAATTGAAAAAAAGGCGAAAAATACTCTTTTAAATCATGGAAAAGAGGGGAAAAAATGTTCGAAACTTGTTTCGATTGAATTCCACAAAATCTCAACCTTGCTTTGGATAAAAAAGTGTTTTCTTCATAGTCACTGGAACAGCCTGGAACAAACTTTTCTTTTGCTCAAATTTCATCAAACAAATTTTCGAAAAATTCTTGAAATTTTTTTTTGGTGAAAATGAAATTTGGAAAAAACATATTTTTCTGAAATTCAGAAGATTTTCAGTTTGTCAAAATTTTCCAAAATCTTGTTCTTGGTTTGTCCTGAGGAAAATGGTTGGAAAAAAATTTTGTTTGTTTTTTTTCTTGCTTTCGCAAAAACTTTTTAATTTTTGAGTGTTTTGAGGAAATTCTTCAGTTCTGGTCATAGAATCTCCAAAAAAAGTTCAAACAAACGAAATCGACCTGATTTGATTTCTTTGTTATTCCAAGTCAGTTTTAAATTGGAAATACCAGACTAGGAGAAAAAAATTTTCATTCATCAAATCTGAATCCAAAGCTCGAAATTTTGGCAGATTTTGATGCAAAAACTTGACCGTTTCTGAAAATTTACTTTATTTTGTTGCAGGAAATAAAATTTCAAGAGTTCAGAATCCAGGAGAAAATAAAATCTTCTGGTTTCATTTCAAGACTTTCTCTTTTGAACAAAAAAGATTTAAAAAAAAAGAGTTTGTTCAAACTTCATGTCACAAACTCCAAAATGGAAGTTTTGAAGAGGAAAAATCTAATTGAACTAAGGATTAAAAAATTTGTTTTTTCTCCATAAATTTCTGATTCCACATATTCTAACAAGATTTTCGAACTTGAGCCAAAACGAAGAGAACTTGTTTCTGACAGATAGAATGAGAGGATTTTAAAGAGCTTAAACTATTTATGATCTTCAAAATGTTTTTCATTACTAAAGAGGAAGTTTTCATAATACTCTTCTAGAGATAGTCAAAAGAGAGGAGATTTTATGTTAGGTTAATATGGATGTAATTGTCATGTTACCAAAAACAAATAAAAATTTACACCGAATAGATAGAGATAAATTTTATACTTGAAAATATAAAGCTAGTATATGAAAGAAATATGGATATTTAATTCATGTTTTTTGTATTCTTAACTAAGTTACAGTGGACATATTGCTTTACTTTTCTTTCTTTCTTGCGTCTTCATTGACACTTTCGACGTCCATCAACAAAGCAGCACCAGCAAGGATCCATTTTCTAGGATGATGTTTAGTCTTCAATTGGGCAGTGAAGACGAAGGTCTTTCCTCTGTCTTCAGTGACGTAGCATGGGCAGTAGTAGAAGCCCTTTTCTTCTTTACCTTCAGCTCCCATCAATTGAGCTTTACAGTAGACGACGGGCATGAGGCAGAACATTTCTTTAGGTCTAGATTCATCGAGTTGGCCAACAGCAACATCCCATCTAGCACCTTCCAAGACGAGACCATAGATGTAAGAACCATCTCTGGCAGGTTGGTCAATTTCTTCGGGGTATTGCTTCTTCATGACTTCAGTAGCAATCATGACTCTGTTCAATTCCCAACCGTATTTACGTCCGACGACTTGCTTGATAGCAGTAAGGAAGGATTGTGGGTTGAACAATCTAGAGACAATGGTAACTCTGGGAACTGTGATAGGATCATCCTTCCAGTCGCTGAGTTGCTTGATTCTCTTGTCGAGATTTTCAAGCCAAGAACCAAGACCTCTTCTTGAAGCATAGGCCAATTTAGTCCAGGTAGCAGGAACTCTGTAGAGAGCAAGAGAGTCAATCAATTGTTCCATTTGGTCAGAAATAGTCAAAAGACCTCTGAAACCTTGATCAAGTTCTTCAAGTGATCTAATAAGGGATTAGGGGCAAATTAAAGGACGCTCTGATTACCTGATGATTTCTTTAAGTAAGTAGTTCATGTACTCACATTCTTGGAGGAAGACGTTTTGGTAAGGTCCAACGTCATCAATCTTGGTTCTAATATCTTCCAAGTTAAAGATCTTGTCTCTGAGATTCATATCTTCAAGAACTTGTTTAATCAAATCAGCAGCACTAAAAAAAAGAAATTAATAAAGGAAAAATTTTTCTTAAGAGCTTACACTTCATTCTTTGATTTAAGTTGGATGGCTCCTTCATCGCTAGAGCTACTACTCTTGGTTGTTTCCTTGGGTTGAAGTTCGAGTAAGATGCTGAACAAGTAGTCACATTGAGTGGTTCTGAAACCGATTTCAGCATTAGGATGGAGACCATAAGCAAGAGGAGTTTCAGCGGCGATAGTTTGTTCGATGTATTCGATGTACTTATCATAAGGTCTGGCAGTTGGGCATCTGAAGGAAATACCTTTACCTTCGACGTAGGGGAACAAGTCGAGTTCATCAAGTAAGCCATCATTCATAAAGTGTTCCAAATAACTCTTACAGAGTCTTCTGTCCCAATCATCGACGATATGACCGCCGTACATGATTTCACCAAAGATGTAGGAGAGATCGGCCCATGGGATTTTACCAGTGGCTCCTTCGAAGGTCTTGTTCAAGACGTTGGAAGAATCTCTAAGATCACCTGCGTTGAAAGGATAGAACATGTTCCAACCTTTAGCACCGAACTTTCTTCTTTCGAGGAGGGTGGAGTGGAAGTAGCACAAGGCGAAGAGGATAGTCTTGTTTCTGGGGTCTCTTTCTTCGATTTCTTCCTTACGGAATGAGCTCCATGCTCTCTTCATGTTGGCCTTAAGACCTGCAGGAGGCTCGTTGGTCAGCTTAATACATCTATCGAGGAGACCAATAGGAATACCAGTGGATGGTTCAGCTGACAAGAAGAGTCTGAAGTTGGCGTTGGTGCCACCAGCATCTTGTGCGAATTGATCGAGTTTCTTTTCGAGTTCGATGAGCCATTTGGGCATGAGGTGAACGTTTTGGAGCATGACCCAGTGACCTTCTTTGTGTCCTCTTTCGAGTTTTTCCATGGCGACAACGTCTTGTCCTTGACCGAGGGCGACATCCCAGAAGTTTTTACCCTTTTCAAAGCCCTTCTTCTTGGCGAGAGCTTCGACGTCCTTGACTGGATCGGCACCAGTGGAAAGGATGAAGAAGATGGGAGTGTTGGGAGTAGAGTCATCGAGGGATGAAGAAAGGATTTCAGAGAAGGGACTCTTTTGATCCATTTCGACGAAGGAAGTACCATCAGGAAGAGTTCCTCTGATGAAGCTGGTGAGAGCAGCAGTGATACGATCGGGTCTCATACATCTGAGAACCAAGAGTTTTCTGAAGGGTTGGGCATCAAGTTTCTTCCAATCGAGAGGCAATTTGGCATCTTCGGGAGCAAGTTCATTGTACCAATCTTTGAATCTGGAAGGAGCATCCTTTTCGACGTTTTGAGCAAAGCTCTTGAACTCTTCGAGGTCGATAAGTCTTTGAATTCTGCCCCAGGCTTCGTTGGAGAGCCAGTCAAGTGGGTTATCAGCAACAGGCTTGGGAACGGCGTTCAAGAGGAATTGGAGTTCAGTAGGATCATATTGAACATCGACAATCTTCTTTTGCATGAGACGGAAGGTGATCAAACTGAGGAAGATGAGTTTGTGACGTTCAAAGAGACCTCTAGAGACCCACTGGTAAACAGTGTATCTGATGTTCTTTCTGAGGTCTTCAATTCTGTTTTCGTCCTTGTTGAGAGTTCTTTCAATAGCCTTGAAGAAGAAAGTGGTGAAGGCTTCGAGTGAGTATTGGTACATGTGATCAATGAAGTTCAAGGAGATGATCAAGAAGTACAGGGTGGCACCTTCAGCGGCGACCTTTCTGTAGATTTCTCTTTGGACATTGATTTGGGCTTCGGTTTCACGAGCTTTCTTGCTTTGGATTTCGATTTCAATGGCAGTCTTTTTAGTGTTATCGAGAGATTCGATGAGTGCCTTGTTATCCAAGATGGTGGCAGGATCAGCTTCGGAGAGGGCGTTCAACAAGTTTTCTTCCAATTGGGCGAGTTGGACTTGGAATTCGTTTTGTTTACGGACGAGTTCGGATTTTTCGGATTCGAGTTCAGGTCTTTCGACTTTCACGACCATAGCCAACAATTGGTCTTCGAGACCACCTTCAGTGACGATGAAGTTGATGATGGTACATTGGGCAGCGATTTCGGGCTTGAAGTGAGGGTTGGACAACTTGGTTTGGAGGAAGAGCTTGAACTTGGGGTCATAATCGACTGGATCACCGCCGAGTTCAATGACGTAGTTTCTTCCCTTCTTGATGATAGCTCTGGAAAGGAGGGGTTCAAGAGTGGCATCGATTTCTTGGCCGACGCTTTCGATCAAGACAGTCTTACCCATTTGGATAGCATTGATGAGTTTGTTCATCCATTTGTCTTGGTTGAGGGAGAAGGTGATCAATTCACCTCCATAGGCTCCCTTGATCCAGTTGGATCCTTGAAGTTGGGGATCAATAATCAAGGGCCATCTCTGGCAAGAAGTAATGACGGAGGCGTTTTCGAGAGACATTTGATCGGCGGGGAGACCTTCGTTTTTCCATTGGGCAATGGCAGATTCGTTGGTAAGAATCTTGAGAGGTTCGACACCTTGAGTCATAGGAATATTACGAGCGTTAATATCGGGGATCCAAGTGCCTTGCCAAAGATCTTTACGGAATCCAGCGGAGAAAGCACCGATGTAAGAGACGAAAGCAGCGGACAAGAGGACATCTCCGATAATGGTGAGGGTGTTTTCCTTGAGTTTCTTGACGTTTTCACCCCAACGTTTGTTTTCGCCAGCCAAACCGTGGACCAACTTTTCGGCAGCTTCGAGTTTTTCTCTACCTCTTTGGGCTTCTTCTTCGACAGCTTGCTTCTTCTTGACGGCTTCATCCAATTCTCTCTTGAGGTCAGCGACTCTTTCGTTGACTTTTCTGGCTCTTTCAACGACGACAGCGAGTTCCTTGGACTTGAGAGCGACTTCTTCTTCGGCAGCTCTCTTGGCTTCATCTAGAGGAGCGACGATCTTGTAGACGTGGTTGAACTTGATCATACTGGTAAGCCATTTACCCAAGAAAGCAGCGGCAGTGTTTTTCTTTTTAAGTTCGGCGAAATCGAATCCAAGGTTTTCAGGATTGGCCAAGATAACTCTGATTTGTTCAAGTTTATTTTCTTCGATGTTTTCACCCTTGTATTCGAGTAAGGTCTTGAGGAACTTACCGGGGTCACCCATAATTGTGACAGCCTTCTTCCAGGTCTTTTCAATAGGTTCATTGGCAGGCATTTTGTCGTTGGTGATCAAAATAAGAATGGCCTTAGCGACGACTTGAACGAGAGGAGGAGGAGTAGGGAGGGACTTCATTTCAGTGATACTGCTCTTTTCGATACCCTTGACGGCTTCTTTAGCTTGTTCCAAGGCGGGAAGAGCTTCTTCGAGAGCCTTGTTGGCTTCTTCGGCTTTCTTGTTGGCAGCTTCAGTGAGGGCGTTGACGATGTTCTTTTGTTCATTGGCGACTTGACTTTCAGCTTCGGCGATTTCTGATTCTTTCATGACCTTATCGATAAGTTGTTCGGTCTTTTTGGATTCTTCTTCGACCTGCTTCATCTTTTCCTTCAAGTTTTCTTGTAATCCCTTGACTTGAGTTTGAGTTTGGGCAAGGGTCAAGAGACCGTTTTCGAGTCTTTGGATTTGGTCAACAATGTACTCACGCTTCTTGGTGAGGAGCTTCTTATAGAAGTCGATAAGTTCCAAGAAAGATTTGGGAGTGGTGTAGTTGTATCTTCTTTCGAGGATAAGGAACTTCTTGTTGGCTTCATCAATGGAGCCGTGGACTTCAGCCATGTTCAAGGCAATAGCTTCCTTCATTTCGGGAGTGGGCAACTCGACTTCTTCAAGGAAACGGTTGGCGACATCAATGAGGGCAGTCTTGGGCCATCCGTGGAACCAGTTGATCATGGTGGAGTTGATGATACCAGGGAACTTTCTGGCTCTGACTCTGAACTTTTCGCCGACGGGAGAGAAGGCGAGGATCAAGTGGAGGTTTCTCTTGAGTTTGTCAAGGAAGTAGGCCTTTTGACCATCGTAGTTGTCAGGGTAGCCAGCTCCCTTAGCTTCGTTACGGAGGGATCCGACGATACCGTCAAGTTCATCCTTGGGGAAGAGATCAGGAATGAAACCAGATGAGAGTAAATCGTTAACGAAGACCAAGTAGTATTCGTCTTGGATTTGAGAATCGGTGAGCATGAAAGCACGAGGATTTCCTGGAGTCTTGACACACTTCTTGATGAGTTCTTGCAAGAAGGTCTTGAGGTCATTCAAAGTGTAGTTTTGTGAGACGACAATTTGGTCAATATCGAGACCGACGATGAATGCAGAAAGCTTGGAGAGAGATTGTTTACCGGAGCCACCGACACCGACTAATAAGCAGTGACCGGCAGGTTGTTCAAGGATACGGCAGATACGAGTAATGTGTTCCATAGCTTGATCGAAGAGAACGAGGTTCATGACAGCCTTAACTTCGTTGTATTCGACGAGTTTTTCTTCGAGGACCTTTTTCAAAGCGGGCATGTCATCGATAGGAACGTAAGATTTGTCATTGCCGTAGTGAGCAGCAATGAAGGAAGTGAAGAGGTTGTTTTCAGCAGCAATGGCATTTTCCTTATCATCTTCAGCGAGGAACTTGTAACCTTCTTTCAAGTGGTCATTGAATCTGGTGATATCTTCCATATTGATGAGACGATCTTCAAAGACTCTCTTGGATTCATGTACCCAAAGCTTGATAAGCTTGGAAGGGTTGTTTCTGTAGGCGTTAGGGTTGGACATCATGAGACCTTCAACAACCTTGGAGATTTCTCTGAGGTTGAATTGGTAGTGGAATTTCTTGGCAGATGGTGAGAAGGTGGTATCCTTCAAGATCTTGTTGAAGACAGCGATGGTAGCGTCAATGAGCTTGTCACTAATCTTTTGGCAGGCTTGGTCGAATTGAGAAAGGTGAGCGCTCAAGATCTGGCAGTAAATAGTCTTGAGAATATCGAGTGTGGGAGTAGACATGGTGAACAAGGAGAAGTGTCTTTGGAGTCTCAAGTTAACAGTGAAAGAACCAGACTTGGGGTTCAAGCAAGAGATGAAGAGGAGATCTTCGATGAATTTCTTTTCGTCCAAGTGGTCTCTGTCGTAAACCATGGAGTAATCGATCAATTGTCTCAACAAGGCAATAGGAGTTTGAGTGCCGTACTTGTCGACGAATGGCATGTTCAAGTCATCAATAAAGTAGATGAGCAACTTGTTGGCAGGAAGACCGTAAGTTCTACCACTCTTCTTTTCGACTCTGGATTCGATGTTTCTTTGTAAAGCAGCAGAATCAGTGAAACTGTTGAAGTTGAATGTAGCACTGAGGCGCTTTTCAGGGTTCAAGCCACTGATATAGTCCTTAACGACGGCAGTCTTACCGTTACCGGCAGGTCCAGCGAACAACAAAGGTCTCTTGCGCATGACGTGTTGGTTGAGGAGATACTTGAGTCTGACGGTTTGGACAGTAGGAACGTAGATTTTGGAGAAGGTAACTTCTTCAGCTGGGACGTAGCTTTCGACTCTGGTGTTCCAGTGAGCCCAAGCAAGCTTTTGAGGATCGAAGTAGTAATCCAAGCAAAGTCCACCTTCAGGATACTTGATTTTGGCATTAGCCTTCCAGACGTTGTTGAAATCTCTGAGATCCTTATCATCATCTTGACCACCAATGGAACCTCCGACAGCCCACATGGCGGCAAAGAGGTAGAATGCGTGATAGGCAGTCTTTTGGTGTTCTTCTTCAAGTTGCTTGATGACGGGAAGGTATTCTTCGAGCAAAGCGTCAATGATGGCGCAAGTGGTTTGGACCATGATGATATCATTGACTGGGGCAATTCTGCTGTACTTGGAGATTTCGGCGTTTCCTTCAAAGTAGGTTTGGAAGCAGTTGTAGAAGACTGACTTGGCAATATCGTCAATGGCAGGGGAAGCATTAAGTTCTTGCCATTGAGCAGACTTTTTCTTTTCAATGGAACGTTCAATCCACGCATCCATGTAAGGTTTCCAGCCGACGTCCTGTTCGTTAACGAAGAGGACACCACCTCTTGAGACGGTAGCGGGAGTAGCGTTCTTCAAGTTGGAGATTTCGAACAAGAGCCTCATGGCAGGGGTCAAGAAGATACGTTCGTTAGAAACCAAGGTCAAAAGTTTGTTATCATCCATGACAGTGTTGAGGGATTCAATCCATTCGGGATCAATATCACCATCAAGAATGACGAACTTCCAAGCGTGGGATGGCTTGTATTTGTCGAGATTCTTACTTTGGTTTCTCATGATGTTTGACAAGACACCATCTCTCCATTCCTTAGTTTTGGTCATGTAACCATACAATTCATCAGCACTGATGGCTTTGGGATCGATGATTTCGTAGAGAGTATCTTGGCCTCTGTTGATGTAGGTTTGGGCCAAAGTCTTCCAAATAGTAGTTTTACCGCAACCGGGAGATCCGATAACGAAGCAGCAATGTCTAACTTCGAGAATTTCAGAAAGTTGGACGCACTTGAGGGCAAACATGTCTTCGGCGATGTAACCTCTTTCCTTGGTAGCGTTCATGACTAATTTCTTGAGGTCGACATCGAGTTTTTCAGGGGCGTGAACACCGGGGAACAAATCATCAAGCAAGTTGAGGAAGATTTGTCTATCATCGAGAGCAATCTTGGGCATGTTGAAATCTCTAAGGGCCTTCTTCAAAAGAGGATCTTCTTCCAAATCAGGGTTACCTCTCTTGAGTTTACCGGCTTGTCTAAGGACGGACTTGATGGCTCTAAGACCCCAATCGTAATGCATTTGCTTGGAGAGAAGAGATTTGGAGAGGTCATAGAGAGTAACGAACTTTCTGGAGAGAGCTCTGGCAAGGGCGAAACCTTCGGACATGAGCATGTTTTCACAAATGAGGACGAGATCAGGGACGACCATGGCGCAAGATCTGAAGAGAGCCTTCAGGTTTTCAGGAAGTTCAGTACGACCAGCATAACCGGGATTCATAGTAATGAAGAAACCGACAGTATCAACCAAGCTGATTTCTTCCTTGTCCATGAACAAGAACTTGGTCTTTCTTTCCTTCAAAGCATCGAGAACTTGAGCGACTTGGGTAGAGACGACGGACAAGACTTCAATAGAGATACGATTGAACTCATCGAAGCAACCCCAAGCACCAGTTTGGGCGAGACCCATGAAGATTTGAGCCATACTGTTGTAATTCATTTGATCAGAGCAGTTAAAGACCATGACGGGAAGACCGACGGCACGACCAAGATCCTTGGTAGTTTCAGTTTTACCAGTACCGGCAGGACCAGCAGGGGCGCCTCCCAAGTAAAGATTCAAGGCTTGAGTCAAGGTGATGTAGCATCTATCGGTAAGAGGAGTGATGACCAAACGACCGCAGTTTCCGACGTACTCATAAGAGTAGAACTTTGCCCAATCGACGATTCTAATGACACACTTGGATTTTTCCTTATCCTTTTCCCATGGGAATCTGAGGTTTTGCTTGCTAGCCATTTCATTGTCACGACTCTTTTCCCAGTAGAGCTTAAGTTGAGATTGCCAAGCGAAGGATTCCTTATCAGTGAGCTTTTGGTTGACGAACTTTTCGACGACGTCTCTGGAGTGGACGTCGATAGTAATGATAGTAATGATTTTAGTTCTTAATTCAGCATCAAGATCACCTCTAACCTTAATAATCAGGGCATCAATACGCTTTTCGACTTGCTTGAGGTATTCCTTCATAGCACTTTCAGAACCTCCTTCAAGATCATCAAAGGCTCTGTTGACTTCTTCAGTCCAGATGATTTGGGTGGTGACCAAAGCCAATTGTGCGCAGTAAGGCTTAAGCCATTCTTCTCTGGGGACTTCGACTTCCCAAAGTTCGGCAGTTCCTCTGGCGTGTTCGAGGATTTCGGCAAGAGTGGCTCTCATCTTGAATTCCAAATTGCTGAGCCATGTTTCGACAGCTCCTTCGGCGACGAAATCGCTGCTGAAAGGGACATATTCGTTTTCTTTGGAATACATACCCTTGGCACTCTTCAATTTTTGTCCATTAGCGTCAACGTTAAAGTTCAAATCCTTCATACCATCGAAGCAATCAGCAAGATATTCAGCAACCTTGTGGGGGTTGTTACCGTTAGACAAGATATCCAACAGAGCTTGATCGGAGACGAAGTAGAAACGAGGGAAAGCCTTTTTCTTTTCTCCGAGATATTCATTCAAGGCCTTTTCACATTGTTCCAAAGTGACCATCATTTCATCCAAGACGGTCTTTCTCTCAGCGTTACAGGATGGGACAACTTCGGGGGATTGAGAGGCTTCAATCATCAAGTCTCTGAAATCCTTATCAAGGGCCTCGAACTTCTTGGTATCATCGGGCAATTGGACTCTAATATCTTCGGACTTGACGAAGATGTTGACCAATCTTCTCCAGTTCTTTTGGACCTTGAGCCAGACAGTGGTGACAGTGTCAACCATCTTGAGTTTTTCTCTCCAATCTTCGACAGTGTCCTT